>Ga0268262_10006710_pt1 | contig 10966 bp, 10 predicted proteins | sample TergutNc150P3_FD_190354 | JGI IMG/M metagenome (GOLD analysis project Ga0268262, IMG submission 190354) | Nasutitermes corniger P3 segment gut microbial community from laboratory colony in Florida, USA - Nc150 P3 (SPAdes) (version 2) | ecosystem: Host-associated > Arthropoda: Insects >...
TCGCGAGTATGGCGAGATCGGCGCCCATAACGGCGATTTCCCAGCCGCCGTAGCCCAGCACCATAGCGGTCGCCGCCGAACCGATAAAAAAGACAGTGGGAAAAAAAGTAGCTTTAAGCCGCGCCATGCGGTTTGCGTGACTGCGGTATTCATTGGTAATACCAGAATATTCGGCAAGGCATTGTTCCTCGGCGACCAGAACCTTTACGGTGCGGGAGCCGGTAATGCCTTCGTTCATTGCGCCGGTCATTTTGGAATTGAGCTTCCTCATGATCCTGTTGACCGCAAGTATCCGCTTCTGGAAAAACCAGGTAAGGAGCGCCAGAGGAACAATGGTCGTACACACAAGAATCGCCATCTTCCAGTGGACGATGAACATGGCGATAACAACCCCTATGCAGTAAAAAACCGACCAACTGAAATCTATAAGACTCCATGCCACAAGTTCCCCGATTCTGGCGGTATCCGAGTTGGTCCGCGCCATCATGTAGCCGACCGGGGTTTTGTTATAATAGGAAATGCCCAGTTTCTGAAGATGAAAAAAAACGGCGTCTTTTAAGGCGCGGTTTATTCCCATTTCGACCTCTAAACCCATGCCCACAAAAAAGCGCACGTTGATCCCCTGGGCGGTCATCAGGATAACCGCCGCAACAAGGAGTTTCCATATACCCTGTGCGCTGCGGGGCTGGATGTTATGCCGAATCGCATAACCGAGTATCAAAGGGAGCAGCACGTCAACCAGGGCGACTGAAAGCATGAGCAGACAGCACCGCACCAGCAATTTTTTTTGAGGCAAAACAAACGGTAGCATCTTTTTCCAGATGCCAAACGACAGGGGTTTGTTGTAATCTATTTCTTCGTAATCAGACATTACTAAATAATAGAGAAAAGGGAAGAAATAATAAAGGGACTGGGAATCGGGTTTCTTTTACTCTATTTCTATTATTAATGGGCAATGATCACTTAATTTATTTTCTTCCCATTCTTTTAATGAACCTATATTTACACTTTTTATTTTAAAATTTTCAGAAATAAAACAATAATCTATATGAAATTTATTGTTAATATTCATTTGCCATAATAATGTTGGGTCTTTTTCATTTCCATTTATACAATTATTATATTTATGATACGCACTTTCTATATTGTATTCATTCAATTTTTCAATAATGTTATTATGCGAATGTACTTTATTTATATTATAATTTTTTTCCCAAAAATTATTACTATTAAAATCTCCTACAAGTATTATTGAACTAGATAAATATTTTTTATATCCATCAAAGTTTATAGCCTTCCATGTTTGTTCCGTATATTCTATTTTTTTATTATTTTCATCTTTATCTTTTGTCCATATTGAAAATAAGATAAACTCATAATCATTACTAAATATTTTATAGGGTACAATATATCTAAAATTTACATTATGTTCGGGCAATATTTTAAAATCAAATTTATCAGAAAACAATCCAACACCATATTTACTATCTATATTATCACAAAAAAATGAATTATTTTTAAAATATTTATTTATATTAGAAAAATCTTTTTCGATACATTCTTGAATAATATATAAATCGGCATCATATTTTTTAATATATTTTACTTTTTGCTCATTAAAACCAACTTTACAATTCCATGATACAAGTCTCATCTTATTTTCCTTGTTTATGACATTGTCCCCCAATTTTGGAATACTGTCAAACAAAAGGAGTGGTCACGCTGGAGTTTCAACGAGACCTCCAAATTTTGGTTTTCCCCGAATTTCTACCAAATAACAGATAAAAACTCAAAAAATAACCATTTAGGCATATTATAATTGTCATTTCGGAAATGTGTCAAGCAGAAAAAGCAAGTTATTATTGCCGAAGGGGTAATTTTTCTGGAAAATAGGGGAATTAGAGAGATATTAGCGGCTAATCTGAAGGAAAACCGCCGGAAATTGGGAATGACACAGGAAGATCTGGCTGAGAAAGCAAATGTGTCAACCCATTATATCGCTATGATAGAGACATGCAAAAAATACCCAAAGCCGGTTATGTTGGAACTAATAGCCAAAACTCTTGGAATTGAACCCTATAAATTATTCAGTGTCGAACATGATCCTAATGACCCATTTGAACGTTTACATCAGAAAATTATTACAGATATGAAACAAATTGTAAACGAAGCCATAGAGAAAGCCATACACCACTTGTAGATGAACTAAACGAGCGGGAAATAGAAAACAACAGACAGTTGCAGAAATACTTGATTAAGACTATGCTTTACTCATGGATGAGGGTATAATATATAATAAATCTGCTTTTAGGCATGGCTTTACCAAAGCAGATATTGAATGGGCGTTCCTGCATCCTATTCGCAATGGTCTTTTGGAAGACTATGAAAATAAATATTTACTCGTGGGTTTTGACACTCGCGGTAACCCCATCGAAGTTATGTATAACCGTATTGATGACGAGCATATCAATGTATTTCATGCGATGAGGTGTCAAAAAGTGTTTTTACCGCATGATATGCAGGATCTTATATAGGAGGAAGAAGAAATGGCGTATATGACCGAAGAAGAAGCAGCCGCGCTGGATGAAGAATTAACCCGTAATACTCCAAGGGTTGATTTTAGTAAACCCGATATTTTCATGCGGCAACGTGAATTGCTCAATATGCTAAAACCTGCCGCGGCAGATTACATAATGACCCGCGCATTGGCAACCCATCAAACCCCTGTCCAAATAATAGGTGAATTGGTAGGGGAAAAAATAGCCGCAGCAGTGTAAAGCTCATTTATTCGCCTACTCTTTCCTTTGTTATTTGTTAACTGTTAATTGTTATTTGAATCGGCTTGCAGATCAAAGATCCGCCGATAGCTGCCACCCCGCTGTAATAGTTCCTCGTGGGAGCCGATGTCTTCCACCATCTGGTTTTTAAGGACAAGGATTTTATCCGCCTGCATAAGGCTTGATATGCGATGAGAAATGATTATAACCGCCGCGTCTTTGACCCTTTGGCGCAGAGCAGCGCGGATCTTCGCGTCGGTCTCAATGTCTACGGCGGAAAGGCTGTCGTCAAAAATTATCACAGGCGTGTTGCCCGCCAACATTCTGGCAATAGCTACCCTCTGCTTCTGCCCTCCGGAAAGAGTGACGCCGCGCTCACCGATGACAGTGTTATAACCATCCGCAAACCCCTCAATAGTTTCGTCTATCATGGCGACGGCGGCGGCTTTTTTAATTTCTTCAATGTCCATTTCAGGTTTTGCCATTGCGATATTTTCTTTAATGGTTTTGGAAAAAAGAAATGCCTCCTGCAAACAAAGCCCTATGTGTCGGCGCAGCCAGGGCCTTGAGACGCGGCGTATATCAACCCCGTTAATGGTAATTGATCCCGCGTTATACGAAGAATTATCATTCAGATCGTACAAGCGGCTTAACAGGTGGACAAGGGTGGATTTACCTGAACCTGTGGCCCCCAGTATCGCCATGCTTTCGCCGGGCTTAAGGGTAAAGGAAATATTCTTTAATATGGGTTCTTTATCCCCATAATTAAAGGTAACGTTATTAAAACAAATTTCTCCTTTCAGGTCGGGCTTTTGCGCGTCGAGGGGATCGGTTTCCGGCTCGTTGGCAAGTATCTCGCTGATACGCCCTGCGGCGACCAAAGTTTTTGAAAGGTCGGCAAGCATACGCCCAAGCTGACGCACCGGCCAGATCATAAAATTGCAGTAGGTGTAAAAGGCAAGGAAGGTTCCCGGCGAAAGCTGCCCCTGCACACTGCGCCAAACGCCGAAGCCCACGATGATCGCAAGCTGAAACCCGGAGAAAAAATCGCCCGCCCCCCAGAAAATTCCGAGCATCTTGCCGATATGCACCCAAATGTCCTGGTAGTTTTTTGTTTTTTCCGAAAACTTTTCCATCTCGTAAGATTCCCTGCCAAAAGCGCGGACAACCCTGACACCCGTGTAATTTTCCTGGGACGCGGCCTGCACTTGCCCTTCAGCTATGTCGGCGCGGATGAATTCAACGTTTACCTTACGGAAGTAGAAAATTGAAAAAGCGACAATAACCGGAATGAGAACTAAAGATACAAGGGACATAAATATGTCCATGGAAAACATAATCGCCAGCGCAAAAACAAAAACACAAAATGTACGCATAAGCTCGCTTAACTGGTTATGGATAAAGTTGCGGATATTATCAACATCGGTAGTACAGCGTTGTATGATGTCTCCTGTTTGGCAGCCAATATGCCAACTGTATGGAAGCTTCTGTATGTGGGCATAAAGTTCGTTATGCAGCCTCCACGCGACAGTCTCGCCGATTATACCGCAGTTATACCGGCGGAACATATTGCAGAACGCGGACAGCAGGGCCGCCGCCAGAATTAAAGCGGCGCAGATCCAGATGTTTTTTTTGATATACCCAAGGCCCCCGATTTGATCTACAAAAGCTGAAACAAAGGCGGGGGCTTTAAGCGGCTCAGTCCCAAGAACCGAGTCAATTGTAAAGCGTATTATCTGCGGGGTAATAAAAGAGAAAATAACGGCTGCCAATGTCGCGGCGCAGCAAAGTAAAAACCGGAAACGCTTGCCTTCCGCGGCAGCGGCAACCAGCTCCGTCCTTCCGCCCTTCCAGGGTAATCTCATAAATCGATCATGATTTTTACATCTTTTTCCGGCAAAGTCGCCGCGTAATCAAATGCGGCTAACGCATCCGCAAAGGGATATAGTTTGGTTATCAGGGGTTTTACGTTCAGTTTTCCTGAAGTTATCATATTAATAACCAGCGGGTATATGTTCACATACCGGAAAATGGTCTCAATAGAAAGCTCTTTGATCTGCATTGCGACTACGTCCAGGGGGACAGGCCCGGCGGGCATACCAATTAAAACCATTCTGCCGCCCGGAACAAGATAACTGCAAATTTTTTCAAAAACTTTCGCGCTGCCCGTCGCCTCAAACACAACATCAACACCCTTTACACCTTTATTGTTTAGATAACTGGTAATGTCGGTTTGATTGAGGTCTATGGTTTCAAGTTTATCGTGGTAATGCTGATTGATAAATTCCAGTTTGCCTTTTTTTATGTCGGCGATGTAAACCTTTGAGCAGCCTGAAGATTCGGCGGCCAATGCGGTCACTATGCCGATAGTCCCGCCGCCTATAACCAGGGCAATATCTCCGGGCGCAATGCGGGCCTTCTTCGCTGCCCATACGCCGATTGCCACCGGCTCTACCAAAGCGCCTTCGTGGAACGAAACATTATCCGGCAGCTTAAAGGTAAGGCTCGCCGGATGGACTACGGTTTCCCGCAGACAGCCGTGTATTGGCGGCGTTGCCCAAAAACGAACCGCAGGATCAAGGTTGTACATTCCTTTAAGGGTTTCAACGCTCTTAAAGTTTGGTATTCCCGGTTCCATGCAGACCTTATCGCCGATTTTTACATTTTTAACATTGGCGCCAACTTCCAGTACAGTACCGCTTGCCTCGTGACCCAAAATCATCGGTTCATTAACGATAAAATCGCCTATCCGCCCATGTGTATAATAATGGATATCACTGCCGCAGATACCGCAGGCTTTAATCGCAATTTTTACGTCATCGGGGCCAACTGTTTCGGAAACAGGAAAATCCCGGAGGCTCAATTTTTTTACTTCTTCAAGCACCAATGCTTTCATAAACAATCTCCTTAATTAAATAACAATTAACAGGTAACAATTAACAAAGTTCTTGTCCGCAGGCTTGGGCTTGACAACCCCGCTACGCTTCCTATCTCTGTTCTCTGTTACCTGTTATCTGTTCTCTATTTTATCGCTCCGGTTTTCTTGTGAACCGCGATAAGCTCATTGATGTTGTCTTTGTTGTACATGGGGCACACAATGTCAGTATTTACAATTGCTGTTTGCGCGCCGGTAAGAATGGCATTGGCAAGTTCCATGTTCTTTTTGGCAAGTTCATCGGCATTCTGGAACGCGGTTGCGGTCATGCGGCCTTCCTGAATCAGAAGAGCGGCGGCGGCATCGCCGTCAACGCCAAAGGCAAGGAGTTTACTAAATTTGGCATTGCCTTTTACCGCCTCAAGGGCGCCCATTGCCATATTATCATTCATGGAAATAACGGCGTCGATTTGGGGATAGGCCTGCACCCAGTCTTCCATAAACTTCATGCCTTCATCTTTGTTCCAGTGGCCGACTTGTTCAGCAATGATGGAGACATCGGGCCGCTTGTCAAAAAACTCCTGTTTCCATGAACGCCGTCTTTCAACAGAATGGAGATTCCCGTCCGGACCGCGGAGCACGACAACTTTCGCGTTTCTGGGTATCAGATTAAAAGCATAACGGGCGACTACCGCGCCTTGCTCATAGGGATCCGCGTCAACACTGTTGGTAACGTCCATAATCGCTTTATCGGGAATACGGGGGTTTGTGATGATAACCGGGATTTTTGCCGCTACCGCTTTCTGGATGTATGGTTTCTGGGCTTCGCTGTCGTTGGGCTGCAGGATAATCAGGTCATACTTGTTGGCTATGGCATTCTCAATGAGGCCGTTCTGTTTGGCGTCATCTGCCTGACCGTCCTGAATATCGACCTTGAGATTGGGATACTTCTTCGCCTCGTCCCTGATGGAATTGGCGAGCCATGCGGCGAATAAATCCGCCTGCGCGCGGGCTATGTACACAACCCGTTTGCTTCCGGTGTCTTTGCCGCCTGTGGCAAAGGCTGCAACCGACAGAACCATGATCAACACCATGGCAATAGAAAGGATTCTTTTCATTCTCTTCCTCCTAAAATTGAAAGACTGCCGTATTATCGGCACTATTAAGCGCAACGCGCCTAATTACTGTTTTATGTCCATGGCCAGTTCTTTCGGCCTGGAACGGTTGTTTTTCGCGCGGATATCCATAATCACCGCCAGGGCGATGATTATGCCTTTAACAATCTGTTGAATATATGAATTGACACCCAGCAAATTCATTATATTGTTAAGAATACCCACTATAAAAGCACCTGCCAATGTGCCCATGGCGGTACCAATCCCGCCTGAAAAACTGGTGCCGCCGATAACCGCCGCGGTGAGGGCTTCAAATTCATAACCCTGGGCCGCGGCAGGCAGGCCGGCATTGTTCCGGGACATAAAGATAATGCCCGCAAGGCCCACAAATACGCCGTTAATCAGATAGATTGTAAATTTTGTCCGTGAAACCTGAATGCCCGAAGCGTTGGCGGCTTCCTCATTGCCGCCGATTGCGTATAACGAACGGCCAAGACGGGTGTTATTTAAAATATACCAGGTCAATAACAGTATCAGCGCCATAAAAATAATGGGGATGGGAATATAAAGGAGGGAACCCTGCCCGAGTACCACAAAATTGCCGATTTGGTAGATACTCTGACCCGCCGTGTACAGCAGCGCAAAACCCCGCGCCATGGTCATAACCGCAAGAGTGGCGATAAACGGCGGCGTTTTGAAAAAAGCGGTCAAAACCCCGCTTAACGTATTGCAGAGTATCCCGATAGCAAACCCCACCGCGCAGGCCAGAAGCAGGGAACCGGTGGCCTTGTAGACCGCCACGGAAAGAACCCCCGCAAGGGCCAATACCGCCCCGTTGGAAAGATCGATAAGGCCTGCGATGATCAGCATGGTTTCGCCAAAGGCAAGAATGGCAACTACCGAATTTTGTTTCAGAATATTAGTCAGGTTTGCAATGGATAAAAAGTTCCGGTTAAGCAGAGTGCTTATCAAAAAGACCCCAACCAGGATAACAAAAATGCTGTATTTACTTGCAAAAGCGGTAATGCGGGAAATTGTCAATTTATTTGTCATGAATCTTTCCTTCCTGTTATTACACGGCCATCTTCAAACTGCCCGTAGCATACTGCATGATTAATTCCTGGGAAAAGTCTTTCCGCTGCAATTCGGCGGCAATCCTCCCTCCGGACATTACATAAATTCGATCGCACATCCCCAAAAGTTCAGGCATCTCCGATGATATCATAATAATCCCTTTTTTACCACCCTTAACAATCTCGCTCATCAATTTATAAATTTCGTACTTTGCCCCTACGTCAATGCCCCTGGTCGGCTCGTCAAGAATGAGGGTTGACGGATCCTTGAGCAGCCATTTTGCCACTACTACCTTTTGCTGGTTTCCCCCGGAAAGATTCGCCGCGTTGGTTTCCAGTGAAGGCGTTTTTATCCTGAGATTCCGGCATTGTTCACTGATCTCCGCCATTTCTTTTTTCTTGTGCAGACGGCCCCTGAAAATGTAGCGTGCCAGATTGGGAAGCCCTATATTTTCCCTGACGCTCCTGATTAAAACCAGCCCAAAACGGCGGCGATCCTCGGAACACATGGCAATTCCGTTGTTTACGCTGTCAGATACTTTTTTGATGTTTACCTTTTTACCCTCAACAATGACATTTCCGGCGTTAATGGGATCAAGCCCGCTGATTGCCCTGGCAAGTTCGGTTCTTCCCGCCCCGACAAGACCCGCAAAACCCACGATTTCGCCGGCGTTCAGATTAAAGTTAATGTCTTTGAATACGCCGGTTCGGCCCAGTCCTTCAACGCGCAGCAGTTCTTTGCCCGGGTTCACATTGATTTTTGGATAGTCATTGGAAAGTTCCCGGCCAACCATCATGGTAATCACTTTATCAACATTCAAATTTTTTGCGTTATCACCGCCCACTACTTTTCCGTCCCGAAATACGGTGATACGGTCGGCTATTCTAAAAATCTCGTCCATTTTGTGGGAAATATAAATAATACTTTTTCCTCTGGATTTTAAATCGGCAATTTTAACAAACAGATCTTCCACTTCTTTTTGGGCAAGGGAAGAAGTTGGCTCATCCATGATAACCAGCATTGAATCTTTGTGAACAGCTTTTACGATCTCCAGCATTTGAATATCTGCAATGGTTAATAATTTAAGTTTGGTATGTATACCGTCAACCAGCCGGGGGTTGTTCAACAACCCCTCAGCCCGCAGCAGTTCCTCGGCCCTGTTGTGTATTAGTTTCCAGTCGACAGCCTTGAACCGGTTAAGCGGCAGGTCTCCCAGGAAAAGCGCTTCCGCTACTGTCATTTCAGGCACATAAATACATTCCTGAAAGATCATGGCAATGCCGTGTTTGCGGGCCTCTATAGGGTTCTGGATATGAACCGGTTTCCCTTCAATGCAGATTTCACCGGCATCCGCCTTGTAAATACCGTTGATTATTTTCATTAAGGTAGATTTGCCGGCGCCATTCTCCCCACATAGAGCGTGTACCTCGCCCCGCTGGGAGGAAAAACTGACATTGTCCAGCGCCAGTACTCCAGGAAAAGCCTTGGTAATGTTTTTTAATTCAAGAAAAACCGCTCCTGCCATACCAAAAATTATCCCATGGCTTACTTGGTATTGTCAAGAAAATCTTTTACAAAAAATTTTTTATAACAGGGTTTTTATCGCTCCGGCATCGGCATAAATGCTGGTTCCCAAAGTATAACTTGATTGTTTTGAAGCCAAAAATACGAAGGTTTTAGCGATTTCTTCGGGACTCGCATAGCGGCCAAGAGGGGTCATCGCCCCGGCAATCCTGTCAAAATACTGCTGAACGGTGATCCCTTCCTGCTTGCTCAAAATTCCGGCGGTCTTGTACCAGTCGGGAGTAAGCACCAGGCCCGGAGCCACGGCAAGAACGCGGATATTATCCTTTATAAACTCTTCGGCCATACATTTGGTAAGCATGTTTAACGCCGCCTTGGTGACATTATAAATCGGTTCGTAGGACAGGGGTTGTATGGCGCACATCGAAGTAACATTAATAATAACCCCTTCACCGGGACGTTCCTTCATGATCGGAACCAGCGCCCTCGAAAGCCTGAGCGCGGCCATCACATGAAGATCCCAATAATGATACCACTTCTCATCCGGGGCCGTCAGAATTTTCTCTTCGGATCCGGTTCCCGCGTTATTGATCAGGATATCTATTCCTCCCAGTTTTTTAACGTAATCAACAAGGCTTTCGATGTCCTCAGGTTTTGACACATCGCAGCTTTTTCCGTATACCTTTGCCCCGGGATTGGCAGCTTTCAGTTCCGCAACTACGCTGTCAACTCTTTCCCCGTTCCGGGCGCAGATAATGACTTGCGCTTTTTCCGCAAGAAATTCTTTTGCCACTGCCAATCCGATACCGACGCTTCCGCCGGTAATCAGCGCGACACGGTTTTCCAATCCTAATTCCATATTTTTCCCCTTTATTTATGGTAATAATATAATATTTATTTGTCAATGAATATCTGGTTTTTTCTTGATCTTTTATGTAATAATGATATAATTAATATAAAGGAGCAAAAATGAGCGTCAATATCAAAGATTATTCGATGTCTGAGGGTAAATCCATAAAACTTGATTCTTTTCCTACAAAATATGACGGGAAGCTTGAAAAAGAAGATGGGGTAAAACTGTTCAATGAATTAATATTAAAACTGGAAAAGTTACAGGCTCTTCTTTACGCGGATGGCTCCAAAGCGCTTCTTGTTGTTCTTCAGGCAATGGATGCGGCGGGAAAAGATTCTACAATAAGGAATGTATTTGGACCAATAAACCCGCAAGGGTGTAAAGTCGCCTCTTTTAAGACCCCAAACTCAGTGGAACTCTTACACGATTTTTTATGGCGTATCCATCAAAATGTTCCACGGAAAGGGCATATTGGAGTATTCAACCGCTCCTATTATGAAGCTGTACTTATTGAAAAAGTAAAAAATATTGCGACCAAGGAAACAATAAAGCAGCGTTATACCCATATAAATAATTTTGAATCATTGCTGAATGATTCAGGAACAAGGATCGTAAAATTCTTTTTGCATATATCAAAAGATTACCAGAAAGAGCGGCTTCAGGAAAGATTAGACACTCCTGAAAAATTATGGAAATTCAGTCCGTCAGATATTCCGGAACGGATGCTTTGGGAAGATTACCAAAAGGC
>Ga0268262_10006711_pt1 | contig 10966 bp, 5 predicted proteins | sample TergutNc150P3_FD_190354 | JGI IMG/M metagenome (GOLD analysis project Ga0268262, IMG submission 190354) | Nasutitermes corniger P3 segment gut microbial community from laboratory colony in Florida, USA - Nc150 P3 (SPAdes) (version 2) | ecosystem: Host-associated > Arthropoda: Insects > Digestive...
TCGTACCAACATTAATTGGCGTACCTACATCTTCAATCGTCTGAAATGGAGAAAGTTGCGAGAGGTTGTCCCGTGGGTCAGTGGGAGTGCTTGAACCGCCTGATGAATAGGTAGTTGAGCCTATTCTAATGGCAAATATGTGCGCATTTGACGACTGTAACTGGTCTTGAAAATAGCCGCCAATCATCCGTTTAATAGAATAAGTTCCGCCTGGTTTTATATCAATCTGCAGCGGACTGCTGGTTCCGCCTAATGTAAACGGAATATCCGAGGCAGAAAGTCGGGATAAACCTGCCATGGCAATTAAAATGCCTGTTAGAATTAACTGTTTCACTGTTTGTGTTTTCATCTTTTTCTTATTTTTTACTTTACAATGTTAAACTTTTGCAAAGTTAGCACTATTTTTGCTTTAAATCGTTTCGACTTTCATAAAAAACAAAAAAAAAAGACACAAAATATTAATCAAAATATGAAAAATTACTTTTTGCATATATATCATGTTGATTTTTTTTCAAAAAAACTCTAAAAGTGCCTTTCGATAAATTTCAGTACTCTAAAAACGGAAAAATCACGATTTCAAAAATCTGCAAATAGACATATTTACATTTTCTCTTTTTTGGTATTCTCTATTAATGATTTTTGACTAACTTCAATAATCTAAATATATTAAAATCGAATTCTGGGTATCGCTATAAAAGATTGTGCCCATGCCAATCAGGGGTTTTCTCCGTTCAAGATTTGCAACAAAGACTTCTCTTTTTGCATTCTTATCATTTTTCGAGGAATAATGCAGGTGTAAAATCGTAATAAGACCGAGTTTTGGGGAAATAAAAAAGGGGTGCCGAAACACTCCTTTTATATATTAAATGGTAAAATCTATTTTTTCACAAAAGTTTTCATATCTGCCACCGCACCGCCTCCGCAGATAAGTTTAACAACATAAGTTCCAACAGGATACCCGTCCGTGTTGAAAGATACTACGGTTGCATCTGGCGACAAGGCATGTTCGGCATACAGCAAACCAAAATAATCCGTGATTTGAATACTTGCATCTGAGGCATTGTTTAAAATACAATCGATGGTTAGATTGTCCGAAACGGGATTGGGAAACATGGATTTTATTTTGCCACAGGGATTTATAGAAATATTTACCTTGTCATAATCTTTATAGCCGTCTGCTAAGGCGGTTACTTCCAATTTGCAGGTCTGTTCTCTGTTTACTTCTATTTCGCATTCCTGCTCATCACAAATCAGTTCGCCGTTTTGGTCATACCATCGGTATATTGCCTCTTCGCCGATATTTTTTGCTTGTAATGTTACTGTTTCGCCCACATCAACACGCATATCGCTGCCTGCATCGGCATAAAACGGATTGCGAAGCGGTTTTATAATATGATAGAGTTCACCCCCTATCACCTTGTCCGTATCGCAATGTATTTAGTTGAAAATCGGTCTGTGTCGTTGGTTTGCGTGTAAGAAAATTAAACTGTACCGACAACAAACCCCATTCTTCAGGATATAATGCCAAATTGTTTAAACAGGCATTTTGTCCCGTAATTCTAAAATTCTGATTGTCAATATAAACCATGTCTTCACTTTGCGAACCGCCACGCAACCATGCTTGATATAATACATCATCTAATTTTACCGTTACTTCCGCTGTATGAAAAAGCAAAGAACTTGCATTTGTCGTTTTAAATTTTATGCAGGACGAATTATTTGTTGTCCCGCTTACGACAATAGAGGCATTTAAGGGAGAAATCTCTTGATTGGCACTTGGGGGAGATCCCGCTACCGCCATCAATTGAACAAGAGAGATATTCCGCATGGCTATATTGTTCTCATTCTGCACATTATCGCCAACATTTCCTTTCTTTTCGTATTTCATGGGATCGCTGTTTGGGGCAAGAATACGGGCAAGCAGGCAAAAATGCCATGCATCGCCTCTTGAAATAGATTGGTAATCCGCTGCATTTGGAACTAACCAACTGAATGCTATAATGGTACTGTCGCCCGGCAATATGGAAGAAATCGCATTTTCGCCTATCGGAGCGCCTACCAACATGGTTTTGCCTGCATCAAAATAACGCGTACCGTCCCATGCCTCAGACCAACCTAAATTACTCCCAGCTTTTGACCAGTACAAAGCGACTTTCTCTCCATTATTTACAAACGGGATAGTGCTTCTGTTTCTTACTTTTACATATACATAATTCCATGTGTTTCCTTTGGGAGATTGATGCTGTTGATTGGTAAAACCGTCTGGTTGCGTTCTTACCCAAATGTCCTCACTTACGTAAAATATTTTACTATCTGTATTGGGTTCATTACCAATATCTTCCCATGTGTCTTTTATCCATAAATCAACACTATCTCCAATATTTACGCTTCTACCTGCAAGATTATTGCTATTTTTAATACAATTCCCGATATATCCGCTACCGTTAAAATAATCTTCTTTTGTTCTAATTTCTGCCAGTAAATAAAAAAGCCAAGGACTATCTCCACTATAATCTGCAGGATTGGGAATATTGTTTTTAACCCAAGGAATAGAAACAGTATAGACTCCATTGATGTTCAAAGCTGATTGCAATGGGACAGCTCCAATGCGTTTATAATTGCTATCTCGCCAATGGGAAGCGTTCTCTGACTTTACGTAATAAACATATACGCTATCGCCCACCGTTGGGATATAGTTCATGCTTCCTATATTTTTGATGCTGACTTGTACCTCATAATCTTGTTTATTATATAAAACGTTTTGATGTTCGGACTGATTGCTGTTTTTTGTAACTGCCTTAATATCAGGACTTTCATATATATATTCTACATAAGTATTCGGTTCAAGTCCTATATCTGATTGATTATCACGTATCATAAGATTTGAACTCTCTATATTTATGCTTCGACATGCAATATTATTATTGTATTTACAATTATGCCTTATATAAAAACTCTCCTCAAATGTCATAGGGTCGTCCTCTGTTTCTATTCTTGCCAAAAGGTAAAAAAGAGTAGGTTTATCAGAAATGCTATCCACCGCATAATCAATAGGATTGGGAACTGTCCATGGAACAATAACAACATTTTCTCCTCCTGCTGGTATAACGGGCAACCGCACAGAGTCAATAAGATTGCCCCTTTGCAAGCCAGGTGAAAATGTTCCGCCATTCCAATTAGATGTCCATTGCAAATACGGAATATGGTCTGGATTTGTATTGTCCGATTTTGCCCAATAAATTTTTACCTGTCCACTAAAACTTGTATCGGTACCTATATTTTTTACCCGTACATGAATATAGTTTACTGCATTGCGTTGGGGATTTTGATGAACTGTATCTATAAAAGGATATTGGTACGTATGCCGTATCCAAATACTTTTGCAACTATCCAATGATGTCCCGCCCGCAATATTGGGTTCTATGCCAATATCTCCCGCTTCATCCGCTATCATTAAATCTACTCCCCTTTTTTTAACTCCAACTGCATACCACGCATTGGACAAACTCTCCATGTCTTTATTGAAAAAAGTATTGCCACCGCCAAATAAACCCCTGTTTTTTCCTACTTCAATCGTAAGAATTCGCATATTGTGATAATCTGTGCCTGTTGTCATATAATATTTCTCTGTATAATAGAGCAGTTTTTCCGCTTTCTCAATCCCGATACCTCTTACGTTGTACGCATTTCCTAAATCATTTACTCCACTGCCGCCCTCGCAGAGAAGGTAAAACCAATGACTTAATACTGTGGAATTTGTATGAGGCTCATTTCCATTGTCCCAACCTCTTCCTTTGTATGTGTCTGGAAAATATCCATGACGAGTATAACGACCTTCCTCTGATAGCGAACTTTTCGGATTTTGTAAATTGCGGAGACAATTATAGTTAGGATTAAGTATGATATCACAACCCATTAACCATATTGGTTTATTTAGACCATATTTTTTATTAACATAATTTTTAACGCAAACACCCCATATATCACTTAAGCCTTCTTCAAGAGCCGCAGGTTCTCCGTTTGCAGCAAGATATACTTCATATCTGCAAAGCCCATGACCAAATTCATGTGCAACGAGATCCAATGATGTCCAAGCATCTGTATTTATATTATCTCCATCTCCATAGTAAATATAGTTTAATCCGCCGTTCCAATAAGCATTTCGAAGATCTACGCTATAATGTGTAAAATTTCTAATAACACCATTGTTATTGTCATAACTATTTCTGTCGTGCACTTCTTTAAAATAGTCATAAACCATCATTGCTCCCCAATGAGCGTCTAATGCCCCATTGTCTTTATTAATTGTATCAAGACTCCAAGTAGTACTATTGTTCAAAAAATCAATTGAATTTGACATAAAAAGTGAAACTCCACCAATAAAATGGTTTAGATTATAGGTTTCAATTCCACCACCTCTACTGTTATCTCTTAAAGAATAACCTGTACCCAATGGCTCAATGGATATGGGTTGTGTTCCGCTATAGCGGGTTTGGGCAGTTCCATTTGCATTTTTAATCAGAGAATGAACGGACAAAATATTCCCCGTTTTTGCATCTACATATACATAATCACTGCTAAAAATCTCTTTTGCATCAATAACCATTTTATAGGCAAGATGAAAGTTTGTATCTTGCTTATCCATATTATTTTTACAAATCACCAATTCTGCTTGTGGATAGACCGAAAATAGAGTATCATAGATACCATTTTCACTTTCTTTATTACCCTCCCGCAAGTACAATTTGGCACCAATATGAGCAATCGCCTTTTGTACCGCTTCTTTTTCGGAAATAGCAACTGTTATATCAATATTTTGAACATCAATATATTCTCCATTGATTGCAACAAGGCTATCCTCAAAAAAATGCGCCCGAATATCGGAATGCTCAACCATAATGCCCTTGTAATACTGAGCATAACGTTCATGGGTATAACCATACTCATCCGTTTCCCGAACTTGGTCTTTCTTCCCTTTAAGGTGTTGAATTTTAAACTCATAATCTTACGGAATTTTCAACTGCGTTTTTAACACCTCTACTGTCCGATTGCTCTGTAAAGAAACGGACGATTTATCTGTTCTTAAAAAAACAGACTTAACAATATTCTCATTCTGAGAATAAACACTCTGGCAACATAATGCCATAATAAATAAAATTATAATTTTCGATTTCATATCTCTTAATATATTAAAATTTAACGATTATATTCCCAAATAACTTTTCTGCTTTCAACATCAACTTCATACATTATTCGATAATAATTGCCTGAATGTCCCAATAAATCGCCTATACAAACACCTTCGCAATTGTAAAATGCCCAACCTCCATCGCGTATTTGATTTAAATCTTGTTCCACTAATATACCAATTCCATCTCTGTAAGTACATAAATATATTCTGCTATACTCCATAATACCCATTGTTATTTCTTGTTCTAAAACCACAATTACATCTTGCAACCACTCTAACTCAGTTAGAGGGTCATCTACATCGCATACTCTTATATGTGAAAATGAAACAGTTGTATCTAATGCAATCTGCGTATTTCTACATAATTTTCTCACCAGTACCGCAATAGTCCATTGTTGGGAAGCCGTTGCATCGTTTAAATCTACTTCAACATTCAGTTGGTATTCATTTTCTACGGGTTGGTGGAAACTTTTGGAAATATTTGTAATGCCGTTGCCATTGGTATTGCCATACATAAAAAGCAACGTATATTTTGTAAAGTCAATATCAAGTAACGTATCAGGATAGCCTGTACGGCTAATTATTTGTGATAATTCATTTCGAGAATTAATTACATATAAATTGTTGGCTACTGCAGAATTGTAATGCCATGTCCAACCAGCACTTAACTCAAAATCCGTAACATGAATTTCCTCAGGATATTCAGGGTAAGGAGTTGAAATTGTGTTGTCTATAAACGCAATCGGTTTTTGGGAAATGGGAACTCTTACAATATAGTAAGGTTGCATGTTTCCGCAGGTAAAATCGCCCGTATCCAAATTGGCATACGTAACAATAATGCTGTCTGCCGTTTCTGTAATATTCGTAATATCAATACTCCAACCGCCATAAGGTCTAACACTGTCAAAAATTACAATTGCCTGATATTTTGAAAAATTAATATTAGGATTTGCAAAAGTACCGCTTACGTAATTCACAGAGTTCATGGAAGATAACAGATTTTGCCATGCAAAATTATATGTTATCACCTTGTTTTGTTTGGGAATATTTTCTCCGCCTGTTAAACTGCCCTGTGCCACCAAAACAAGGCTGTCCAATTGTTCTATGCTGTAAAAATCAAAAAGAATATTTGCATTGTTTGTTAATATAACGGTGTGGGTGTTTGGAATTTGGTAAGTATTTGAATTGCTTATAAATCCTTGCAATACAAGGGTATCGCCGTATTTAAACGGCAATTCGCCTGACTTTTGCCTCTTGGGAGGTTTAGGTACGGCATCAGATACCTTTCCCGCAGATACAATTTGTGGGACGGTACTTTTACTGCCTTCGCTTAGCAAGCGTGCAGATTGCACGCCCACTGCTGTTTGCAGGCTCAGCGTATAAACACCATTGGGCAAACTGATTTGAAAACGATGTGTCCCTTTTTCCAAAACACAATTTTTGCGGACTATCTCTTTGCCCAACATATCGTAAATCGTCAATTCGGTTTTGCTGGACTGGACAAGTGAAAATTCTATCTGTACCTTGTCGGAAAAGGGATTGGGATAGATTTTTAAACTTGTTTCCGCTTCAAGTTTTGGAGATATAACTACCTCACTACCAAAACATTCCAACACGGTATCGGGATAGTAAAAAACGACCCGCTCATTGGATTGGTTTGTAACAATCACACTGTCCAATTGACAGTATTCCCAGTCTAAATTTGCCGTCCAAATAATTTTTACAGCGGACTGTTGCCCATATACGGCAATCTTACATAGCAAAAATACTGCTATAACATACAAATTTTTCTTCATATTGCTTATTTTTTATCTACCTTACAAAGATACAATTTTTTACAATATAAAATGAAAAAATGAAGAAAAAAATGAAAATAAAAAAGCACCCCCTCATTCCCACAAGGAAGTGCAAAATAATAAAAACTATTTTTTTTACAAATTAACTATCTTTGACTATACATTGCCGTTCGTTCAATTATCGGGTCGAGCAGCACTGCCAGATTTTCATCTAATAACTGTTTCATATACTGACATTTATAATTTGTCTCACTCAAAAGACGAATATTCATTTTAAATTCCCTGTCTATATAAGACTGCTTGTCCCCTGTAAACTTGCTGTAATACGCATTTTCCAAAAGCACCTGACTTACAATATCATTATAGAGTTTTACCCCTTTTTTCACACCCGCCTCCGTTTTCGTTGAAATGTACATCAACGCCAAAAAAGCATCTAAACCCGAATAGGAAATCACCTCTTGGGGAAACCATTCATAACATCTGTCCATCGCTTTCATGGCAGAATCCATTTTCCCTTCTTTGACCAAAGCATCCACTAAATCAAGAAAATAGATTTTGACATTGGACGCAACCCGCGTATAATCTTCACTCAAAAAAATGTTTTTATCTGCAAATTGCGAATAATCATACTTGTTCATCAAATGGTCGTACATCACCGCCGTATTCATTCCGCCAGCCATAAAAGTTGAAACAGAAGCCTCATCGTCAAAGGAAACAGGCACTAAACGGTATATCAAACCCTCCGTTTGCAAGTACTTGTTCAAACCCAAAAATGCTTCGTCTCCCGTGGTGGATACGTAATAAATCGGTCTGTCCCAATTGTTGTGCGCCAAAATATCCATCATGGCAATATAGGCTTTCGATACCGCCATAGTCGTATCCATTCCGCGTGCCTGATAGATGGACGCATTGGGCAATTTCCAGACCAATCTGTCCACTATTTTATCTGCAAATTCGGGCGTAACCGTTCCGTTTTTCAACACTTTTTCCTTGTCCACGTCCAGATAAAATGTGATGGTATTGATAAATGCTTCGCGTCTGTTGTTTTCGGGTTTATAGATTTCCTGCATCACTTTTTTCAAATCCTGCGGTTCTTTAATCCTATTGACCGCAATCAAGAAATCCCGCGTTCCCATTTGATACATCTCTTTGGTCATGCGGACAGGCACAGGTTCGCCGTCGTATGCTTTGCGTTTGGCTTGGTCGATATACCAATCCGTCCCCATCAGGCTGAGGTTGCATATTCGAACATCGGTGCGGTAACCCTCCACTTCCTGCAAATACCACAAGGGAAAAGTGTCGTTGTCCCCGTTGGTAAACAAAATGGCATTGGGGGCGCAGCAATCCAAGTAAGATTTGGCGATGGCACGGGTCAAAAGGCGTTGCGAACGGTCATGGTCGTCCCAGTTTTGGGCTGCCAAAATCGCAGGTACGCTCATGCAAACCACCGTAGAAGCCGCCGCTATCACAGTCGGATTGAAATATTTTTTCGTCCATTCATAAATAGCGTACACACCCAGACCTATCCAAATTGCAAAGGCATAGAACGAGGCGGCAAACGCATAATCTCGCTCTCTGGGCTGGTAGGCGTACATATTCAGATAAACGCCAATGGCTATCCCCGTCATCACAAACAACGCCATGACTATCAAAGCGTTATTGCGGTCTTTTTTGAATTGGAAATACATGCCAATCAGTCCCAAAATAAAGGGTAGGAAATAATAGGTGTTGCGACCTTTATTTTTCATGTGTTGAGGCATATCTTGCGAACCAAGACGAAATTCATCAATAAATTTGATGCCCGACAGCCATTCCCCGCTGCGTTTTCCGCCCATTCCCTGATTAAGCGTCTGTCTTCCAACGAAATTCCACATAAAATAACGTCCATACATATACCACATCTGGTAAGAGAAAAAGAATTTCAAATTTTTTGAAAATTCAATTTTTCGAGGACGACCATTTGCATCAAAATCTTCTGTTGTAATGCCTGCCCACTCCCTGTATTTCGCAATTCTGTCTCCTTCCCTGTTCCACATACGCGGGAAAAGCGAACAGAAATCGCCGTCATATATGGGAACGGAATTTTTGCGGTCATCGCCGATTTCATAACGTTCAACAATACGCATTGTACCATATTTTGCTTCGTTTTCTTTTGCAAATTTTTCAGCGTCCTGTTTGGAAAAATAACTGATTATCGGTTGTCCATCTGCCTCTACCACATATTTTTGCACGTAAATCGGGTCGCCGTCAGCATAATTTGTCAGGGGGGTATTGTAATATTGTCCGTAAATCAGCGGATTTGTACCGTACTGGTCACGGTTGAGGTATGCCAGCAATGCCACGCCGTCTTCGGGATTGTTCTCGTCAATGGGCGGGTTGGCATTGGAACGGATGGGCAACATCAAAAAAGTTGAGTAACCTATCAATAAAAATACAAGCGACAGCAAACCCGCATTCAACAAGCGCTTTTTCTTCTTTTCCGAATACCACAAACCCCAAACGAGCAATCCGCCCAACAGCAGAAAATAAAAAATTGTTCCCACGTAAAATCCTGTCCCGAAGGAATTTGTGAAAATCCGTTCAAAAAAACTTGAATATTTTACCACATTGGGAATAATCCCCCACAGAATAACCCCCACCAGCACAAAAGAGATGCCGAGTGCATAGATTATCCCCTTGTTTGTGGGTTTGAACTTGCGGAAATACACCACCAAAACCATGGCGGGCAGGGTCAGCAAATTCAAAAGGTGTACCCCGATTGAAAGTCCGATAACATACCCTATGAATATGAGCCAGCGGTATGAATAATTTTTATCCGACACTTCGTCCCATTTCAGTATCGCCCAGAATACCAGTGCGGTACAGAACGAGGACATGGCATAAACTTCGCCCTCTACGGCAGAATACCAAAACGTATCGGTAAAAGTGTAAGCCAGCGAACCGACAACCGCACTGCCGAAAACGGCAATCATTTTCGCAGGATTGAGTTCTCCGCCCCGCAACGCCAACTTCTTACCCAGCATGGTAATACTCCAAAACAAAAACATGATGCACAACCCGCTAACCAAAGCGGACATGCTGTTCACGCAAACGGCAATTTTGGTAACATCGCCCCCTGCAAACTGTGCAAACAACGCACCGAACAACTGAAACGTGGGCGCCCCGGGGGCATGTCCCACCTGCAATTTGTATGCCGTGGCAATATATTCCCCGCAATCCCAAAAACTAACCGTACCTTCCGCCGTCATCAGAAACACCGCAGAGGCAACAACGCCTATCACCAACCCCAATATGTTGTTGATTATCTTATAATTCCTTACCATAATAGAAATTTTTATTTATCTTTATTGCAAAGTTGCAAAGATACAATTTTTAATTGACAATTGAGAATGGAGAATTGACAATTATTTTTTCTGTCATTCCCGCATTTCTTTTTGTCATTCCCGCGAAGGCGGGAATCTCTTTGTCTGAACCATGATTTTCATAAGATTTACAGGATTTCCAAGATTAGGACATCCCCCTGCCCCCTTCAAAGGGGGAATTTGGCAAATTATCCACTTGCTAATTCCCCCTTTGAAGGGGGCAGGGGGATATTTCTTTACCCAATTTTTATCAATCCTGTTAATCTTGTAAATCTTATGAAAATCACGGTTCAGACAAAATCACCTTATGCACCGTAGAAAAATCCCCCCGCGCCACTTTTAAAACATACATGCCTTGCGGTAATGATGCCGTATTGATAACCGTATTTTCCTGTATCCCAACCGTTTGAAAAACTTTTTGTCCCAAAACATTAAACAGTTGTATATCTGCATTTTCCGTATTTGTTACCGTAAAATATGTCTTTGCAGGATTGGGATAAACTGAAACAATTGGCTGATTTTTTTCTATCTCTTGAACGCCGACTCCACCTCTTACAACATAAAAAATAGAAGTATCCATTCCTGCCATAATTACACTATCCGAATAAAATCCGTCT
>Ga0268262_10006712_pt1 | contig 10963 bp, 10 predicted proteins | sample TergutNc150P3_FD_190354 | JGI IMG/M metagenome (GOLD analysis project Ga0268262, IMG submission 190354) | Nasutitermes corniger P3 segment gut microbial community from laboratory colony in Florida, USA - Nc150 P3 (SPAdes) (version 2) | ecosystem: Host-associated > Arthropoda: Insects >...
ACCGCAATCCTCCTTATAACCCTTTTAGGCACGACAAAACTTATCTTATACAATACGGGCTTGGCTTAAACTATTTTTTATAATTTGCTAAATTAAAATGGGGTAATATGATTAAAGAAGCAATTAAAGAAGCGGCAAGCCGCAACAATTTAAGCTACGAAACCGCAGAAGCGGTGATGGACGAGATAATGCAGGGCGCGGCTTCTGATATACAGATGGCAGCTTACCTAACAGCCATGTCCGTAAAAGGCGAAACCATAGACGAAATAACTGGCTCGGCGGCGGGTATGCGCAAACATTGCATAAGGCTTTTGCACGATATGGAAGTTTTGGAAATAGTGGGAACAGGCGGAGATAAATCCAACAGCTTCAACATTTCAACCACGTCGGCTATAGTTACATCCGCAGCGGGCATTCCAGTTGCAAAGCACGGCAACCGCGCGGCTACCAGCAAATGCGGCTCGGCAGATGTTTTGGAAGCGCTTGGCGTGGACATAACCGTAAAGCCCGAACACAGCTTGCACATGCTTAAAACCATAAACATCTGTTTTTTATTCGCGCAGAATTACCACATAGCCATGAGATATGTGGGGCCTGTACGCAGGGAGCTTGGGATTCGCACCATTTTCAATATTCTAGGACCGCTTGTAAACCCTGCCGGAGCGAACATGGAATTGCTCGGCGTTTACGAAGAATTGATGGTAAAGCCAATGGCGCAGGTTCTCTGCAACTTGGGGGTTAAGAATGCCTTTGTTGTATTTGGGCAAGATGGCTTGGACGAAATTTCCATGAGCGCGCCAACGAGCATCTGCGAGGTGCGGGATAGAAAGCTCAATTATTATACAATAACTCCAGAGCAATTTGGGTTCAAGCGTTGCAGCAAAGCCGAGCTTGTAGGCGGCTCTCCACAAGAAAACGCATTCATAACAAGGGAAATACTAAGCGGCAGGGGCGGTGCAAAAAAAGATGCGGTTGTACTTAATTCCGCAGCCGCCATACACATAGCAAAACCGGAAATCAGTTTCAGCGATGCAGTGAAAATGGCAACAGAAACAATAGCCAGCGGCAAAGCCCTTGAACAGCTAGAAAAATTTATTGCGTATTCAAAGGCAAGTACATGATACTGGACAAGATAGCGGAAAAAACCCGCGAACGTGTTGAGAACTTAAAAAAAGCAAAACCCTTTGCCGAGATAAAAACACTGGCGGAATCGTTGCCAAAAGATAACGCTTTTGCATTTGAGAAAGCCCTTTCCACGCCGGAACTGTCTTTTATATGCGAGGTTAAAAAGGCTTCCCCGTCAAAAGGAGTTATCGCAGAGGATTTTCCATACATAGACATCGCGCGGGAATATGAGGAGGCAGGTGCTGCCGCCATTTCCGTTTTAACCGAGCCGGATTTTTTTTTAGGAAGCGATTTGTATTTAAAGGAAATTTTAAAAGTTGTAAACATACCGATTCTGCGCAAGGATTTCACAATAGACCCATATCAAATATACGAGGCAAAAATAATAGGCGCATCCGCGGTATTGCTGATCTGCGCGTTGCTAGACACAAAAACGCTCGCTGAATACATAGAAATATCGGACAGCCTAGGCTTGTCTGCGATAACGGAAACTCACGATGAAAACGAGATGAAATCCGCTCTTGAAGCGAAAGCCAGGATAATAGGCGTGAACAACCGCGATTTGAAAACCTTTGAGGTAAACATTGAAACCAGCGTAAAACTGCGCAAATTGGTCCCGGACAATATCCTGTTTGTGTCGGAAAGCGGCATAAGAACTAGGGAGGATATTCTGCGCTTGGGCAGGGTAAACGCGGTGCTAATAGGCGAAACCCTTATGCGGAGCGTGGACAAGAAAGCTAAGATAAAATCCCTGCTCGCTCACGGCTGATCTTGCATATCTGTATTGTCATACCTCTTGAAATAAAACAGCGGAGTTTGAGCGTTATTCAAAACTAAAGTAACTGTTCCATATTTTTGCAGAACATCAAGCCCGGCATCTATCCCATTTATCCCCCTTCCATGCCAGTGCTGAAACAACAGATACACTTTTGGATATTGAAGTATAGACTTTAACTCCGGACCAAGCTCGTTTTGCGTCCATTCGTCTCTGTTAGCCCCATAAATAATGTTATCTTGTGTTGTTCTTCCTATTTTATTAGTTTTATAGCCGTTTTTAAACTTAACAACGGGCACCGCCACGCTATAGACGTATAATTTTTCGTCATCTTTGATATGGTCTTTGACATATTGAATTAACGGATTTGCTTCTTCACGATAGAGATACACTCTGCGTTCTGATATGCTAATAACAGAGTCGTAAGCCCAGTTCAAGGTTATTCCTAAAAACAAGCAAAAAACTACCCTTTTGATTATAATATTATTGCTTTTTGAAATAAAATCAAACCCTGCGGAAGAAGAGAGCAATACAACGGCGGGTAAAAACAACCACAATCTAGCGTTAAGAGGCCATTTCCCTATGGACGATGCCAAAACAACAAAAAGCATAGACAGTGCTACCGAATACGCAATTTTATTCCTTTGTTTAATCAGCGAGTAAATGCCGAGCAATGCAAACGGGACAAAAGCGTAAACCAAAACAGAGTCATAATCTCTCACGAGCTCTATCGAAAATATATTCTTAATCTCAAATATCAACCTGGTTTTACCCTGCGGGTTATTCCAAAAATTGGTTATGGATTCAGACACAAACTGTGTCCGAATAAGATAGTACAGACCAAATATCATGGCAATTGACAATATATGTGTGGAAATCAAAACTAACTCTTTCTTGTCTCTCGCAAAAGCTGCTGCGAAAAGCTCTGCAACAAGTATTCCACCTGCAAAAAATACGGCTGGGGGGCAAAAAACCAAAATCAACAGATAAAACCCGCTTAGATAAATAAGGGACGGTTTCTTTTTCTTGTATAAAAAATATGATGAAATCACAAGAGTTATAGAAAAAACTTCGAGCAATGATTGATTGGAATTATCGGGAGATTTGTTCCAATAATTATTCATAAAGTCCAACGCTGGCAACATCCACCAATAGTAATACAAACCAAATATTACGGCTATGGATAATCCTGATATTAAAACGTGAATGGCGTGTTTTTTGTCTCTCGCAAATGCCGATGTTAAAAACTCTGCCACCAATACTCCGCCTATAAAAAAGATAGCCGGAGTGCAAAAACCGAGTATCAACACATAACAAAAGGTTAGTTTTACAAGAGATAGCTTGTTTTGCGTGTAGAAAGCGTAGAGCAAAAGCGCGAGGACAACAAAAAAAGCATCACTCATATACGGCTTTAGTTCATTGGAATAAAAAATATAACATGGCATAACCGCCGTCAAAGCCAAAATAAGTCCGGTTTTTATGTTATCCACTTTTAGAACCTTTTTCAAGAAGAACCATTCTAAAACCAAAAGCCCTAAATATGAAAGTCCTGAAAATAAACGCAGCATATTTTCCGAGGTGCCATAAACTAGACAAATAGCCTTTACAGCAATCACATACAGAACTGGAGCCGATTGCCCGTTGCTGAGCGGTGGCACGAGCAACTCAGCCCAATTCCGAGCGAGGATGCTCTCGGCAATCGCAGCCTCATCATGCCAAAGCGAGCGGTATTCTATAATCATAACTATTCTGTTGACAATGCCAACAATAACAATCAGCATAGAAATGACTATGAAAATTTTTTCTCCATTCTTTTCAAGAAACGGCGGCAGTTTGTTCAATCTGAGAACAAGATAAACGCCAAAGCAGAATATCGCTATATGCGGCCACTGCAGATATAGCGATGCTAAACACAATAGAAGCGCGAAAATTCCCGAAGCCAACCATTCATGTGGGCTTCCAGTTTCCGAAACTTTCTCTGTGGGCAGTTGGGCAATCACGTCACGTTTTTTCTTTATTTGCATAGAAATACCTCTTCTTTGGACTTTGGGTCATTACAAAAAGTAAATATACAAAAAAATGACAAACATGGTTGTTTCATCTTTATTTGCCCCATAATCCCTGCTAGGCTCTGGCTATGCGAGCTAATTGGCATTTACTATATTTTACCCTATGAGTAGAAGGCTAAGTATATTGGCAAAATTAGGTGCGTTGGCGGCAGGTATGTTCTTAATCGGGGCCTGTTCCCCAGCTGCTAGATTAAAAAAAGTGGATAACCTATACTGCATGGACGCCAGGTGTTCCAACGATTACGAAACTAGATGCGACTGCATTGAAAACCAAGATTACACCGTTGGGGGAATATACTCCGAAAAAGGCTCCTACCCCATTAAAGGCGAAAACGTTGAGATGCGTTGCCCCGGCGCCAAAACACTTGTGTTTTATAATATGTCATTTACCGGAGACCCTATAGAAAAAAGGACCGAAAAAGAAAATGGCGATGGCGTTGATTTTGAAAATACGGCGGCTTTTGAGCAGAGCAAAGGTTTTTGCGCTGTAGAAGACGACGACGATTAAATATTATGAAAATAAAAATCTGTGGCCTAAAAAATTCTGTTGATGTGGATTATGTGAACGAAGCCATGCCGGATTATATAGGTTTTGTGTTTGCCGAAAGCAAACGGCGCATAAGCCCGCAAACCGCTGCGGAATTTAAGAATAGGCTAAACCCAAAAATTACCGCTGTTGGCGTTTTTGTAAATACGGAAATTTCTTCTATATCGCAATTATACAGTGCTGGCGTTATAAATATAGCGCAGTTGCACGGGAGCGAAAGCGAAGCCTACATAAACGAGCTTAAAAAAACTTGCGATATTCCTGTGATAAAAGCTATAAACATTGAAGTTAGCCCCCCAGCCAATGCAGATTACCTGCTCTTTGACAACGGCAAAGGCGGGAGCGGCGAAAGTTTTGACTGGAGCTTAGTCCCAAAATGCAGCAAAGATTATTTTTTGGCAGGTGGAATAAATTTGGGCAACATCAAAAAAGCTATTAAATTAAAACCCTACGGCATAGACTTGAGCAGCGGCACAGAAACAAACGGCAAAAAAGATAGGGAAAAAATAATCCAGCTTGTGCAAATTGCAAGGGAGGGAAAATGAGCGAAGGCAGATTTGGAGAATATGGCGGGCAGTATATTCCAGAAACCCTTATGAACGAAGTTCAGGCTTTGGAAAAAGCCTACACTCATTATAAAAACGACCCGGAATTCACGGCGGAATTAAACGCGCTATTAAAAGATTATGCTGGCAGACCCTCGATGCTTTACTTTGCCGAAAAAATGACGCATGATTTGGGCGGCGCAAAAATTTATTTAAAACGGGAAGATTTGAACCACACCGGCTCGCATAAAATAAACAACGTGCTTGGGCAGGCACTGCTCGCAAAAAAAATGGGGAAAACCAGGGTTATAGCAGAGACCGGAGCGGGGCAACACGGCGTTGCAACAGCTACAGCCGCAGCGTTGCTAGGGCTTGAATGTGAAATCTTCATGGGCAAGGAAGATACCGAAAGGCAATCCCTTAATGTTTACCGCATGGCTCTCTTGGGTGCAAAGGTCAATGCGGTCACAAGCGGAACAATGACCCTCAAAGACGCGGTAAACGAAACCATGCGCGAATGGACGCGGCGCGTAAGCGATACGCATTATGTTTTAGGCTCGGTGATGGGTCCGCATCCGTTTCCCATTATAGTGCGGGATTTTCAAAGCATCATAGGCAGGGAAGCGCGTCAGCAAATTCTTGAACGCGAAAAGAAATTGCCAGCGGCGGTGATAGCTTGCGTTGGTGGCGGGAGCAATGCTATTGGAATGTTTTACCCGTTTATAGAAGACAAGGGAGTAAAGCTCATAGGCTGCGAAGCAGCCGGGAAGGGAATAAACACTCCGCATCACGCCGCAACGCTCACAAAAGGCAAACGCGGGATATTCCACGGAATGAAGTCTTATTTTTGCCAAGACGAGAACGGGCAGATTGCACCGGTTTATTCAATCTCGGCAGGTTTGGATTACCCAGGGATAGGCCCTGAGCACGCGCATCTGCACGAGATAAAGCGAGCGGAATATGTTCCCGTAAATGATGAAGAAGCTGTTTGCGCATTTGAATACTTGGCAAAAACAGAAGGGATTATCTGCGCCATTGAATCTGCCCACGCTATTGCGCATTTGCAAAAAATCGCAAAGAGTTTTGCAAAAGATGAAAATATAATTGTATCTTTGTCCGGTCGCGGAGATAAGGATGTAGCTGCGATAGCGAGATACAGGGGGATTAAAGTCCATGAGTAGAATAGAAAACGCTTTTAAAAACGGCAAAGCTTTTATAATTTTCCTCACAGGTGGAGACCCAAACCTTGAGAAAAGCGAGGAGTTTATTTTAGAAGCAGCAAAAGCCGGAGCAGATTTAATAGAAATAGGAGTTCCCTTTTCCGACCCAATAGCGGAAGGTGAGGTGATTCAGGCGGCTAACATAAGAGCGTTGACAAACGGGACAACCATGCATGATTTATTTGAGCTTGCGTGGAGAGTGAGGCAAAAGAGCGAAATTCCTTTAGTTTTTTTAACCTACCTAAACCCCGTTCATCACTATGGCTACGAAAAATTTTTCGCAAAGTGCAACGAGATTGGAGTTGACGGGATAATCATACCGGATTTGCCTTTTGAAGAACAGAGGGAACTCAAAGCCGAGGCGGAGCACTACGGCGTAGATATAATTTCTCTTATAGCTCCAACCTCCAAAGAGCGAATCGAAAAAATAGCGGAAGCGAGCAAAGGATTTCTCTACATTGTATCTTCTATGGGCGTTACCGGAGTGAGGAACGAAATAAACACGGACATATCCGCTATTGTGAATGCAGCAAAGGCTGTTAGCAAAACGCCATGCGCTGTGGGCTTTGGCATCAACACGCCAGAGCAAGCCGCCAAGTTTGCGGAAATTGCAGACGGAGTTATTGTGGGCAGTGCCATTGTTAGGATTATAGAAGAGCACAGGGAAAATGCCGGCAAGCATATTTATGAATATGTTAAGCAGATGAAAAAAGCGATTACTCGCTAAACCGTAATACGCCTTGCGCACCTTGCGCAGTTGCCTGTCCATTCACCGCGAACATTCAAATAAACCCTTGAATACACACCGCAGCAGTGGCTAATAACACCCAACCACTTTCTACGCTTTGGGCTTGCTGAATTTTTAGCTATCATCGTCTTTTCGTCTAAGTTTTTGCTTGCGCTCTCTTTCCAACACTCTTTCCAAAGACCTTTCCGCATCGGCAATCCGCTCTTCCAGCCTTTTGCCAAAAGCGAGCATTTTCTCATCAGTGCTGTATGAGTCGCGCAAACGCTCCAAATAAAATCTTGCGGAGGCAAATTCCTTCATATCTATATAGCTGTTGATTAGCATAACTATCGCTTCTTTTTGGCGAGGGCTTTTGGGAAATTCATCTAAAAACTCCTTTAAATAAATAGCGGTGGCACTCGGCTCATCCATGCGAAAATATAGCCTTGCAATTTGATAATCGTTTTCTGCCACTCTGTTGCTCAAGCTGTCCAAATACATATATGCGGAATCTATCAGCGCGGAATTTGGGTATTCCGCTTCAAAGCGGCTAAAATCCCTTATCGCTAAAGTTGTATTCGTTTGGTCTCTGGAATCTTTGTAAGACAAATTGTAAGCCGAAACTGCCCTGCGGTAAGCGGCTGTTTCTGCGTAAGGCGAGCCGGGGAAAAAATTCACGAAGCTCCCGTACTGAGCACGGGCTTCAATCCACTCTTCCAAGCGAAAATGCGATTCCGCAAGCATAAAATTAGCCCCTTCCATAACTCCGGTTCCAGTGCAACTCTTCAGAATTTCTTCCAAATCCTCTTTCACTTTCCAGTACTTCCCATCTTTGAACTTGGTCTCTGCATCATTGTATTGCGCCACGCATCTTTCGGTTAGAGTACCTGTGTAAGTTTTGCTACAGGAGACCAGAATTTGCAGAATTAACAGAATTACCAGAATTTTTAGAATTCTCATATATTCATCCCCTTGAAAAGGTTGTTGAAGTAGTTTTGGACTTTTGTCTTGGCAAAGTTGAGCCGCTCCAGGTTTGGGATGGAGAATTTGCCAGCGAAAATATCAGGGTGCTTTGCAACGCTCAAAGCAAAAAAATCATCTTTCAGTTTTTCAAACTTGTTTTTGTCAAAGGGAACGTCCAAATTTCCGAAATAATATGGAAGTTTGTTGGCAATGTCTTTGAAAATATCCACATAGCAATAGTAAGGCAATTTCTCTTGCGGTATGTGAATTGTATTTGCGGTGTCTTCTTCTATAAAAGTGCGGGAGCGTTTTAAGGCGTTTATGTCTCGCATGGTGAAAAATTTAAAACCACCCGCTTTTGAATAGCGAGACGGATATTTTGGGATATATCTGCAAACATAATCAAAATCCGAAATTGAAAATTCCTGCTTTTCCAAAGTTTTGAATTTTCTTTTGATAATTTGTTCATAGCTTGTGCCTCGCTCGCTCTTTGCATACACAGCGGCAACAATGGGGAAGCCGTTTGTTTTGGAAGTTTCCGTAAACTCTTGGCTACTGAAAACCACTGCGTCTAAAAGCTCATAGTTTTGCATAAGAGGATTCAGCGTTTCAAAATTAGTTCTTTTTATCAAATAAGAAAGCGGATGCAGAACCGCTATATAATCGGGTTTTAATTTTGCAAAAGCGAGCATAAAGGAAAGCCCCAAATCACGTGTTTTTATCTCTTCGTCTATTTTGCAAGGCTCGGCTTTAATTTTGTTTTTCACACGCGAAGTTACATCGTTATAGGGCGGATTGCCAACTATAGTCAATTTTTCGTTCTCGCCTATCCCAAATTTTGAACGGGAAATCTGCGAGAGCATATTTATTTTTTTGAACTCGACATTTGGGAATTTTTTGCTCGCAATTTTCAAAGCCACAGGGTCAATATCAGAACCTATAAACCGAACATTTTTTTGCGGAAATTTTTCCGCAAAAAATGCCCCATACCCACACGCGGGTTCTAAAACGGCATGTGGGGGCAACCCATTGGCACGTAGGGGCAACATTTTATAAACCAAACGAACCAAATGGGGCGGCGTGTAAAAACTGCCCAAATTGGTTTTCTGTTTATATGAAAGGTGTTTGATGTCCATATATTGGCTATATCAATTCCTTAAAAAAGTCATTCCCTTTGTTGTCCACAATTATAAACGCCGGGAAATCCTTAACGGTGATTTTGCGGATGGCTTCCATTCCAAGTTCCGGGAATGCAAGAATATCGTTGCTCAAAATGTTTTGTTCCGCGAGCAATGCCGCCGGGCCGCCTATTGAACCCAAATAGAAACCGCCGTGTTTATGGCAGGAATCCGTGACGTCTTTGGTGCGGTTGCCTTTTGCCACCATAATAAGGCTTGCGCCTTTTTCCTGGAACTTTGCAACATAAGAATCCATTCTGCCAGCGGTTGTTGGGCCAAAGCTGCCAGTGGGTTTGCCCTTGGGTGTTTTTGCGGGGCCAGCGTAATAAACTGGATGTTGTTTGAAGTAATCCGGCAGGTCGCCTTCTTTCTCCAAAATCTCCGCAAGTTTTGCGTGGGCAATGTCGCGCGCCACTATCATTGTTCCGGTCAAGTAGAGCGGGGTTTTCACAGGATATTTGCTCAAATCCTCCAAAACCTCTTTGATTGGGCGGTCTATGTTTATGCTTACGGGTTGCGAAAGCCCAAGGGACTCGTAGCCGCCTTGTGGCAGATATTGTTCCGGGTTATGCTCCATTTTTTCTAGGAACAAACCTTTCTCGGTTATTTTCCCTTTTATATTGCGGTCTGCGGAGCAGCTAACCCCAATTCCAACAGGGCAGCTCGCCGCGTGGCGGCTCGCTCTAATCACGCGAACATCGTGCACCAAATATTTGCCGCCGAACTGCGCACCTATGCCGCTTTTCTGCGCCAGCTCCTTTACCTTTGCTTCCATCTCCACATCGCGGAAAATCCTGCCTCTCTTTGAGCCTGTGGTTGGAATGTTGTCTAAATATCCGGTGCTTGCAAGTTTAACGAGTTTTAAATTTGCATCCGCGCTTGTGCCGCCTATCACAACAACCAAGTGATAAGGAGGGCAAGCAGCTGTGCCAAGGCTTTTTATCTTTTCATTCAAAAATTTCTCTAAGTTCGTAGGCGTAAGCAATGCCTTTGTCATGGGCCAATAATAGGTTTTGTTAGCCGAGCCGCCGCCCTTGGCAACAAAGAGAAAATCAAAATGGTCGCCTTCCGCAGCGTAAATATCTATCTGAGCGGGCAGGTTGCAAGCGGTATTTGTTTCTTCGTACATCGTGAGCGGCGCAATTTGGCTGTAGCGCAAATTCAGTTTTGTGTAAGCGTTGTAGATGCCCTTGGAAATGGCTTTTGCATCGTTAGTGCCTGTCCATATATTCTGCCCTTTTTTCACAAAAACCGCTGCCGTGCCTGTGTCTTGGCAAAAGGGCAAAATGCCTTTGTTTGCAACGCAGGAATTTTGCAGCAATGTAAGCGCAACCAGTTTATCGTTTTGGCTTGCTTCCGGGTCTTCCAAAATTTCGGCAACCTGTTTTGTGTGCGCGGGGCGCAGGCGAAAGCTCACCTCCGAATACGCCGCTTCGGTCAGCTTGGTCAACGCTTCGCCGCTGACTTTCAAAATCTTTTTGCCACTAAACTTGCCAACGGAAATCCCAGCTTCCTTGGCTGTGGCTATGAGGTTGTACTTCGTGGCATCTTTGCCATATTGCAGGTTTTCTTCATATTCAAAAGGCATAAAAACTCCTGTTTATGTAGGAAATATAGATAAAAAAACGTCCCTCTATCACCCGCAAAGCCACTATTCGCCCCGAAATTTGTGCAAAATAAGCCGAAGTTTGCCCCGAAATTTGTGCAGAAATTTTCTATATTATAACTAGACAGATTAGTTAGGAGTTTTTATGCAAAGATGGCAATTGCAAGAAGCCAAAGCAAAATTAAGCGAACTTGTAAAGCAGACGACT
>Ga0268262_10006713_pt1 | contig 10962 bp, 5 predicted proteins | sample TergutNc150P3_FD_190354 | JGI IMG/M metagenome (GOLD analysis project Ga0268262, IMG submission 190354) | Nasutitermes corniger P3 segment gut microbial community from laboratory colony in Florida, USA - Nc150 P3 (SPAdes) (version 2) | ecosystem: Host-associated > Arthropoda: Insects > Digestive...
AAACCCAAGGTCTAAAACCTCTTGCACGTCCGCGCCGCTTTCGCGTATCCAGTCAACTCCGGTAAAACCCGCGTCGTGGCTTCCAAGTTCCAAAAGCTCCCCTACGTTTTGGGGTTTCATGATTTTAGCGTCAAGCCAATCCGCTCCAAGCGCGGGGCGGTAGGTGCGGTCGCTCAAGGCAATGGGAAACCCTGCCTCGGAAAAGAGGCGGCTTACATTGTCAAAAATTCTTCCCTTGGGAATAAGTATCCTTAGTTTTTCCATATTGACAGTTTAATTGAAAAACAAATTAAATTCTACCACGAACCGCGCGAACTTGACGCTATATATGCTTCTCGATCCTCTCAAGCAGAACTTGGATAACAATTGGCTTGGGTATATAATCAACGGCTCCTAAATCAAAGCCTTTCTTTATGCTTTCTTCGTCGTCTCTGGATGTCAGAAATATAAAGGGTATTGTTTTTAATTTGTCGTCGCCTTTTAATTTTTGCGCCGCTTCATAGCCGTTCATTTCAGGCATTTCTACGTCCAAAAGAATTAAACTCGGACTGACATGCTCCAACAGCCCAAACATTTCCGTCGCGGAAGGGACGGGAAATACCGTGTACTTGTCTTTCAGAGTAGTTTTCAGAACGCCCAGATTCTCCGGGTTGTCGTCTACCGCGACGATTTTTTTCTTGTCTGCCATTTTTACACCTCTCCTTTATATTTCCGCAAGCCGTTTTGCAACTTCGCCCAATTTGGATATGTCAATCATTTCCCTTAACCATTTTACCAAATCGTCTTCTTCATCATAATCGAAACTTTCCAGTTTGGCTATAACCTCTTCAACGCCGTCCATATCGTAACTTTCACAGTTTTCCCGCAGTTTAGCCAGAAGTTCCCTGTCGGGGGCTTTCATGCGCGGTTTTGTCTCATGAATGTCATTTTTCTCCAGCCACTCTTGTACGTTGGCGAGAACAACTTCCGTATCGGCGATAAGTTTGTCATTCCTGTCCAGAACGCCCTGCAAGTCGCCGGCTCTGGACAGATTTTCAAGTTCCAAAGCGGCAACCCGAATGTGCTCAGCGCCTATGGCGGCGCTCGTGCCTTTCAGCCCGTGTACGGTAATGACATAGTCATGCAAATTATCCGCCGTGACGGAACGCAGTTTGTCTAATACTTTCGGCGTGTTGTGGGCGTAAGAGCGCAGCATGGGCAGATAAATTCTCTTTGCGCCGGCATACAGGGAAAGCCCTTTTTTCGTATCTACTCCCGGGATTTCTATTACCAGTTTTTCAATTTTAAGGTCGGTCTCGGAAAGTTCGTCGTCGATCACAACTTCAGCATGTGTGTCGTCGCGCACCCATTTCTTGAGAACAGAATCCATCTCCATTACGTCAATGGGTTTGGTTATAAACGCCTGAAAATCGTGTTCAAAGAACATCTTTTCGGTTCCCTTTATGGCGTTGGCGGTTAGGGCGATAACCGGTATTTTTTTTGCGTACTCAGTGCCTAACGCGCGTATCCTGTCCACTGTTTCTATGCCGTCCATTCCGGGCATCATGTGATCCATGAATATCGCGTTGTAAACCGGAGTTCCCGACTGTATCCTGTCAAGCGCGGCTTGTCCGCTGGTTAAACAATCAACCTGCAGCTTGTAATTGCCTAAAATGCCCGCCGCCACATCCAGATTGGTCGTAATATCGTCTACAACAAGTACCTTGGCGTAACTCAAATCGATCCTTACCAGTTTTTGCGAGACAACGCGTTTGTCGTCGGTGTAGCAGAAGTTGCGGAGTTTGTCGGAGACGTCTGTTCCCAGAACCGCATCGTTGACATATCCCTGCTTTATGCGAAAACTGAATGTTGAGCCTTTGCCCTTTTCGCTTTCCACTTTGATTTGTCCGTCCATCAATTCCACAAGGTTTTTGGTGATAGACAAGCCCAACCCGGTACCTTCAACGTGATGGTTGGACTTGGAATCGACTCTATTATAATCAAGGAACAGGTCTTTCATGTCGTCCGCGGATATGCCCACGCCGGTATCTTTGATGGCGGCGTTAATCCACACTGCATCGCCTTCCTGCTCGCAGCTCACGTTGAGTTCTACGCTGCCTTCGTCGGTGTATTTGACGGCGTTGGTAAGCAGGTTGGTAAATACTTGCTTCACACGAAGATCATCGCCGTATAGTTTGTACGGCAGGTTGTCGTCGATATTCAAATGGAACTTTATGTTTTTTTCACCTATGCGGGCAATGGTAAAAGTAGCGGTATCATTCAGCATGCTTGCCGTGTAATACTCATCAGGAGTTAATTCAAGCTTGCCCGACTCAATTTTTGATAAATCAAGGACATCGTTTACTATGCTGAGGAGCGTGCTTCCGGCGTTGCTTATCTTTACCAGATTATCCGTAACATGTTTATCCAGGCGTTTATCTTCCAATATCAAACCGGTAAGACCGATAACTACGTTCAGCGGCGTTCGCAGTTCATGGCTCATGTTGGCAAGGAAGGTGCTTTTCGCGCGGTTAGCGGCTTGCGCCTCCTCTTTTTGCCGATCTTTGTCCATCATCATGTTCTTGGTATCGGTAATATCCAGAAGCGCGCCGGCGACCCGTACGGCGACGCCGTCCTTGCCGCGAATGGACTCGCCGGAAGCGCGGTAATAGGCATACTCGCCGGTTTTGCGTAACAGGCGGTATTCCACGTCGTAGGGGGTCTTGCCCGTTGTGTCGAGCATGTGGTTCGCGAAAGCGTTTAACGTCCTTTCCTTGTCCTCCGGATGCAAGAGGTCGCTCCAACTGCTTAAAAGGTTTGGAAAATCTTTCTCGTCCGTGTAGCCGAGCATGCGCCTGAACTCGTCCGACCATGTAAAGGTGTTGTTCGGGTTTACGGGATCATCATGCACTACTTCCATGTCCCACAGACCGATTTTTGTCCCTTTAACAACCAGATTCAGTTTGGCAAGCTGTAGTTCATTTAATTCTTTGGCGCGCGCCAACTGCATTTCCCGCTGGAAGATTTCGGTCATATTAAACACATAGGCGACTATGGCAAAACTGCCTTTATAGGGTATCTTCCTTAAGTTTACATTTATTCTGCGTATGCCGTCTTCAAAATGCAATTCCGTCTCTAAATCGGCCGCGTTTTCCTTAACGGCGGTCTCTAACTGCTCCCTCAAAGACAGCGAGTGCTGCCCGTTCGACATAGTTTCAGGAATGCTTTTGCTTACGCGTTCGATAAATCCGGCAAGCAGTTCTTCTTTTGTTTTGAAACCAAGGAATGTAACCGCTCCGGGATTGCAGTCGATTACGTTGAGTTTGTCGTCAAACAATATGTTGATTTGGGGGTTTGACTCAAATATAGTCGCCACGGTGAGCAGCGCCGATTTCTGCGCGTCAAGGAGTGCGGCGGTGAAAGTATTTATGCTCTCAACAACTTCGGCGTACGCGCCCGAGAAATGGGCGGCGTCCAATTTCGTGTCCGCGCCGCTGTCGGTTTGAATGTCTTTGCTTAAATCTTTCAGTTCCGTGGTCAGCAGGTTGACGATGTTGACGATGTTCGCGAAGCTCTTTGCCAGCATTCCTGTTTCGTCTTTAGCCGACGTGTCGATATTTACGTTCAGGTTGCCTTTCGCCACATTATTCGCCACGTTCGTCATGTAATTTATAGGATTGGCTATGAGCGAGGCAATCAACAAAGCCAATAAAATTGAAATAACGATGGAAACGACGGAAGTGATCCACAACATCATTTTGGACTGGCTGGCTGTATTCTGCGCGCTGTAGTGCGCCTTTTCCGCTACGGTTGTCGTCATATCGCGCAGAGCGGTGGTAAGCGATCTTGTTTCGCTTACGAGGTCGCTTGTGGTGTTGAGTATCTCTACGGCTTTTTCATAATCGCCGACGCGGGCGGCTTTCGTTATGGGGTCGCAGATTTCATCTTTATACCGCCGCACGTCCCTTATGAGGGTGTCGGCGTTAAAAAGCCTAATCGCTCTTTCTTTCTCATTCAAAAGCGGGCTTTCCGCCAAAAGACCTCTGAATACCTGTATATAATTCATCGCCTGCTCATAGGCAAAGACCGCGTCCTTATATATGCTGTCGATGTATTCGGGGTTGTTATGCGGCGCGTACGCGGTTATTTTGTTCGTCATCGTGCGCATATCATTGTAAGCTGCCTGCGTCTCTATTATTGCGTCTCTTACGCTTACGGGGTATTTGATTGTGTTGCTGTATGTAAGCGCGACATCGTTCAGCCGATAGATGGCGAACAAAACTATGCTTGTTATCAGTACGATAAACAACGCAAAACCAAAAATCATTTTTACCTTGATTTTAAGATTATTAAACCAGTTCATAATACACCCATAATTTAAATTTCTTTGCCTCATTTACTCAAATATTCAGCAAGCCGCTTTGCGGCTTCGCCTAATTTGGATATATCGATTTTTTCTCTTATCCCTTTTACCAAATCGCCGTCTTCATCATAATCAAAACTTTCAAGCTCGGTCATTGCTTTATCAATGCCGTCCATATCATAACTTTCACAGCTTTCCCGCAAGCGCACCAGAAGTTCCCTGTCGGGGGCTTTCATGCGCGGTTTTGAATCATGAACATTCTTCTCCAGCCACGTTTTTACATTGGCGACAATGACTTCTGTGTCGGCAATGAGTTTGTCATTCCTCGCCAAAACGCCCTGCAAATCGCCTGCGCGGGACAGATTTTCCAATTCCAAAGCCTGCACACGTATATCTTCCGCGCCAATACCAGCGCTCGTTCCTTTCAAGCCGTGTACGGAAATAACATAACTTTGCAAATTATCCGCCGTAACATTTTTTAGTTTTTCCAAAGTTCCCGGCGTGTTGGTAATGTACGAGCGCAATAGCGGGATATAAATATCCGTGTCGTCGGCGTAGAGAGCAAGCCCTTTTTTAGAATCAACTCCCGGTATCTCTATTACTGTTTCTTTTTCTTCAGAATCTTCAATCATAGAAGGCGCGTCTGAAGCATGAGCGGCTTCACGTTCTCTGTCATATACATATTTTTTAAGAACCGCATCCATCTCCATTACATCAATGGGTTTGGTTACAAACGCCTGAAAATCATGCGCGTAGAACATCTTGTCGGTTCCCTGTATTGCGTTGGCGGTAAGGGCGATAATCGGAATCTTTTTTGAGTATTCAGTTCCTAACGCGCGGATTCTGTCCACTGTTTCTATGCCGTCCATTCCCGGCATCATGTGATCCATGAATACCAAATCGTAAACCGGAGTCCCCGCCTGTATCCTGTCAATTGCGGCTTGCCCGTTAGTCAAACAGTCAACTTGCATTTTGTATTTGCGCAAGATGCCGGACGCAACGTCCAGATTGGTCTGCATATCGTCTACCACAAGCACTCTGGCGTAATTTAAATTGACCCTTACCAGTTTTTTTGAAACAAGACGTTTATCATCGGTATAGCTGAAGTTACGGAGTTTGCCTGAGACATCCGCTCCAAGAACCGCATCATCAACAAAACCCTGCTTTATGCGAAAACTGAATGTTGAGCCTACGCCTTTTTCACTCTCTACATTAATTTGTCCTTCCATCATTTCTACCAGTCTTTTGGTAATAGCCAGTCCCAATCCTGTGCCCTCAATGTGGCGGTTGGCTTTGTCATCGACTTGGTAATAATCAGAGAAAAGATGTTTAATGTTATCTTTGGTCATACCCATGCCTGTATCGGAAACGGCAAAATTCATCCACACTGTATTGCCTTCACGGACAGAGTGCGCCTTGAGCGTTATGTTTCCTTCGTGGGTGTATTTTATCGCGTTGGTGAGCAGATTGGTTAATATCTGCTTTATACGAAGATCATCGCCAAGCAGTTTGTTCGGCAGATCGTCGGGGATATCCAAATGGAACCGTATGGGTTTTTCCCCAAGGCGGGTAATAGTAAGAGTAATAATATCGTTCAGTATACTGGAGATGTAATATTCAACAGGCGATAAGTCGAGCTTGCCCGATTCGATTTTGGAGAAATCAAGAATGTCATTTACAATGCTTAAAAGAGTCGTGCCGGCGTTGCTTATTTTAATTAAATTTCTTCTAACATGATCGCTCATGTCGTCTTCCAATATTAATTCGGTAAGCCCGATAACCACGTTAAGAGGCGTTCTAAGTTCATGGCTCATATTAGCAAGGAAAGCTGATTTGGCGCGGTTAGCGGATTGTACTTCTTCTTCCATTTCTTTGCGCTGCGTTATGTCGCGAGCTATTGCCATAACCCCGACTACCTCGTCGTTCAGTATAAGCGGCGATTTTACCGTTTCAAAAAGCCGTTTAACGCCGTCTCCGCACAGTATCCATTCTTCATACAATACCCGCTGTTGTCCGCTCATAACTTTTTTGTCAGTTTCATTGGCAACAGCCGCCGTTTCGGGAGGCAGTCCCAGAGCTTCCACGTCATCCTTTCCGATTACATTTTCAACTTTTTTATTAAGTATATCCGCCATGTAATTATTACATAGGGTATATTTAAAATCCAAATCCTTGCAAAATACGGCGTCGGGAAGAGAACTCAGCATTGTCTTAAACAATGAAGTCTGAATCGCCAGTTCTTTTTCCATTTTTTTGCGCTGCGTTATGTCGCGGATAATAGCGACTATCCCCACTACAACGCCGTCCTGCCTGATTGGGGCTTTAACCGTTTCAAAAACACATTCATATCCTGTAATGGGCGAATGAACTTTTTCCTCAACAGAATATATCTTGTCGTCTTCTATTACAGACTTTTCTATCTCGTGAATCGCCCGCGCATGCTCAGGATGCAGAAATGAACCTTCTACGTCTGTTTTACCCAGAATATCAGGCTCACAGATACCCAGGAATTCTTCATAAAACTTGTTACATTGCGTATATCTGTAATTTATATCTTTGCAAAACATAAAATCGGGAATTGAATCAATAATCGCTTTAAGCTTGGATGTTTGTAACGCAAGATCGCTCGTCCGCTGTTTTACCATAACTTTCAACTGTTTGCCGATATTGCGGCTTCTTATCAAAAGAATTAACACGAGCAGGAGTACAAGGAAAAACAAAATTATCGCGCCGATAAGCCAAGGGCGCTGAGCTTGAGACAATTTATACCTGTAATCATAGTTTTTATGCATCCATTGGTTTGAAATATTATTTATATTGACAACATGCAGTGTTTTATCAATAATCGATTTCAGAATAACGGCGTCTTTGTTATAACCGAATGATGAATCAAATGAATAATCAATTATCAAATTTAACTTATAGCCCGCTTCCTCATAAAAGTTGGTGTAAGTAAGCAGTCTTCTGTTGCAGGCGAAAATAACTTCAACTTCATCGTACTTTAACGCATTCCATACTTCTTCTTGAGTGTCATATTCAATAAGATGCCTGTGATTCGGAAACATTTTTTTAAAAAATTCGGAATATACGCTGTTTTTGCGAACGCCTACAGTTAAATAGGGAACCTGGCTTATTTCAATGTTTCTAAAACTGGATTTGGACAGAAACGCGAACTTATCCTGTAAAAGCGGAATTTCCGACCATAAAAAACGACCTTCATATTCTTTTATGCGGAACAATTCTGGAATAATTAAGGCTTCGCCTTTTTCAAGCATTTTAATCAAATCATTATTCTGCATAATCTGATCATTGGCGCGTTCAAACTTAATCCCTGTCAGTCTTGTAACTTCATAAAGCGTGTCAAAAAATATTCCATGCCATTGAACCGCATTGGTATCGAAAAAACAAACGGGATAATTATTGAATTCCGCGGCTACGGGTATAACAGGATTTTTTTGTATGTACGCTCTTTCTTCTTCTGTCATCTGATTATACAGCTTGTCCTTCACATATTGCTGATTCCCCTCTTTGTACAATTCGGACAGATAACTAAGAGTTTTTTCGTCTAACGCCTTGTTTACCGCGCTGATGATCGGCGCAAGCTCCGCTTTCTGAGTAGACAAACATGCCTGTTTAAAGATCAAGGGATAAAAATCCTCGGCGGCAACATCGTTAAACGCTTTAAACGCGATATCCGAGGTATCCAAACCGAAATACGCGTCAACTTCGCCGTTCTTCAGCATACGGTAGGCGGTATTATAATCATCTATAAAAACAGTTTTAAAATCGTATTCCGCGTTTTCAGCGATATCGCCGCTTAACACCGAACCCCTAAGAAAAGCATAACGCGGCGGACGCGACTTTATGATCGCATTAAGGGGTTGGCTGCCCCTGATACGGTAGATTTTTATTGAGCGTTCCACTGTCGGGCTTGTCATAAAATATGTTTTCAGGCGTTCAGGGGTGAACATTAATTCGCCTGTAAAATCAATATCGCCCGATTCAAGCCCTTTCAGCAAATCGCCCCATTCGTGAAACGTAATTTTGAATGGTATTCCGAATACCTCTGTCAGCCAGCCGCAGAAAAGAGGGGCATACCCGTGAATCTCGCCGTCTCTCCCGATAAACGCTTCTGTAGACGCGTCCATTGCATATACAAAATTACCGTATTTGTTTTTGAGGGCTTCAATGGCGGTTATTTCGTCCCTTGTTATGCCGGGTATATCCCTAAATGAAAGTTTCCCGGTTGGCGCATTAGGCTGGTCTTTAGAAGATTTACCGCAGCCTGAAAAGACGGTTATAATAAGCGCTAAAATGAGCGTAATGTATACTATGAATTTGCTGTTTTTCAACATACCTTACCCTTTTTCCAAAACCAACCAAAAAACCGATCTCGGTAAACAGCCGATTTGGATTATTTTTAGATTATATATAGTATAACATATTTATTCTATATTGTTTTACATTATTTTGAAGTGTTAAACACTAACGGCGGCTTATTTATGGTAATATTTTTCACTTTTTGGAGCAGGTTGTCAAGGTTTCACCACCACAAAGCCTGCGGCTCCTATGCTGAATTCTTCCTGTTCTTCCCATGACGCAAACAAACTGCCGTTTACTTTGCCGATTCCTGTGTAAACAAATCCTTCCGGCAATGGCGGCAATGAAGGATGGGAAAATACTGTTTCTTTGGGGGCGGAACCAAAAAAAACATCTACCGATATTTCATTGCCCGCCTGTTCAAAATCGGCTGTGCGGAACATTCGCACAAGCGGAGAAGAACTTGCTCTTTTTGCCGCTCTGTAATAAATTAATCCGTCGCCGGCAAGACGAAGGGTGTCTATGTCCCAGCCTTCTTCAGAGGGGAAAAGGGCAAAAAAGGGAATGTCTACGGGGAAAGGAACGTTAGAATTCATATTGAATGACCATGTTCTTTGCTTTGGAAGCGGAGCGTCGGAAGATAAAAAACGTTCGTCTAAATACAACAGCGCGGTGGGATTTCCCTGATAGTAAATGAAACCTCCCGCCGTATACTGCCGCCAATATTCGCCGCATGAAAAACGGTATATCGCTGTATCCTGGGCGCTTCCGCTGATGGGAGACAATTTTAAAAATCCGTCGCGGTTTACAACCATTACTACTCCATTATCGGTTTCATGCAAAAAACGAATATGGCTGGCAAGAGGCCAGGGAACAAGCGCAGAGGAAAAAGCGGCGTCTTCGATTGCCTCAATGTGGACGGGACCGTCGTCTGTCAGCTGAAACCAGAGCGGATTTTTGCCCGGCTGTAAAATAGCCATCGGGTACGCTCCGTACCACATTATCGTATTTGAATCGCTTTCGGGTTTACTGCGGGAACAGGACGGCAGGAGAAGAATAACAAACAATCCGATAAATAACTTTTTCAAATTAAATCCTCCGGAAAAGTTATTTTCTTATTCTCAGGCTCGCCCGGAATAACGGCTACTTGTCCGCAGAATCTGCCCCATATTTCAGCGTCATCGGTAAATTCTTCGCTCTCGTTTGCCGCCTGCTTATGCGCGTCAAGAATTTCAGGAAATTTGAAAGCCTGCGGCGTCTGGGCGATTCCCGTATTTTTACGTTTCAAGTGTGTTTTTATAAAAACGGCGGACACATCGTTATTTGTCCGCGCCTCCCATGAAGATTCGCACTCCTTCGGCGTGTCGGTAAGCGGCAGGAGAGGGATAACGGCGTTGTGTTTTTTTACCGCTGTAATAATATTTTCTACAAGCCGGGGGCTTACCCACGGTCTTGCGCCGTCATGGATTAGCGCGTAATCGGGGGAAAAATCTGCGAGGACGGAAAGCGCGTTGAAAACCGAGCGTTGGCGCGTACTGCCGCCTGTAACGAAAAGGAGTTTTGGTTTTTGGCTTGACAATAAATTTGCAGATAACGCTGAACGGGCGGCGCTCTCGCCGTCTTCGGGGACGGAAATTGCTATTACCTGTACATCAGGGACGGAGGCAAAAGCGTTTACCGCCGTTTCAAGTACGGTATTTCCGTTACTCAATTTTTCATACTCTTTTTTTCGCACAGCCGAACCTTCGTTTTTCATTCTTGACGACGCGCCGGCGGCACAAATAACAACCGCTATGTTTATCGCGGCGCTCATAACTATTCAACATCCAGACGCGCTAAAATCATATTCTGTACATCTTCTTTGGGCTTCTTAAGCGAGATAGAAATTTCATCTTCCAGCAGTTTCATCGCAGAGTCATAAAGTTTCCGCTCAAGAATGGGCAGTTCTTTTACTTGACTTCGGTGGTACAATGATCGGACAATGCTCGCTATATCCCTGATACTTCCCTTTTTTAAAAGTTCAAGATTCATCTGGTAGCGCATCTTCCAGTCTGTGGGAATCGGATCGTAATCTTCGCTGATTAATTCAAGCGCCTTATTCGCCTCGTCTCTTGAAACAGTAGGACGGATTCCAAGCTCCACGGCTTTATCGACAGGAACCATGATCGTCATATCCGTTACTTCAAGGTAAATAATGTAATAGGGGATTTTTGAATCTTTGAATTTTTTATTAACTATCGACTTTATTACCCCGACTCCCTGGCTTGGGTATACTATTTTCTGGTCAACTACGAATGATT
>Ga0268262_10006714_pt1 | contig 10962 bp, 7 predicted proteins | sample TergutNc150P3_FD_190354 | JGI IMG/M metagenome (GOLD analysis project Ga0268262, IMG submission 190354) | Nasutitermes corniger P3 segment gut microbial community from laboratory colony in Florida, USA - Nc150 P3 (SPAdes) (version 2) | ecosystem: Host-associated > Arthropoda: Insects > Digestive...
GCTGGATGTGGCATTTAGGGAAGATTATGCCCGTAACAGAAAAGACCATTCCGCAGCAAATCTGGCGGTGCTGAGAAAAATCACTTTAAACCTGCTCCGCTTGGAGCCGACAGAGAAATACCAGAAACAGAAGCTGTCTCTCAACCGCAAACGTCTTTATGCTTCCTACAATCCTGATTTCCTGCTCAGCATTTTATTTAATTTATAATGCGGTTGCCCTGGTTATGTCTTCTTATCATCTCTTAATTCTGCTGTACCAATCTGCTTGCGATTTTCCGCTTTCTGGATTTCCCTGTTTAAAACGTCAATAAAAATATCCAGGGCTTTATTATTAAAAAAATCTTTATTTACAGGTTCTTCTGGTAACGGAGGCATATCTTTCTTTTTAAGAGTTTTCGGCTCCTTTGATTTGCGGGTGATTATAAACCCGAGTGTTATAAATGCAATACAGGCTATTATTCTATTAATGGTTAATTCTTCTGTTATTATTCTTGAAATGCCCAAGCCAACTATTGAAAAAAGCAAAATCAGTATTCGACATATGAAAAGATTTCGTTTCTTTTTCCCATATTTTTCAAATTTCAATTTGTTTTCTTGCACAAGCTCTTCTCGCTGTTTTTTAACTGTGTTTAGAGAATTTTCATATTCTTCCATAATACTTTTTTTGAATGAGTTCTGTTGTTCGGTACATTCCGTCATAAACTGGTTAGCAAGTTTTGTACATTCTAGTTTAAATATTCCCAGTTTACTGTCAAGCCGGATGCATATCTCGCCAAGTTTCTTAAATTCCTTTTCTGTGACCCATACAATATACCTGACCCCTTTGATTTTTATCTTTTTCCCCATATAGCCTTTTGTTTCGCTGTATTTTTCTAGTTCTGCAAAAGGCAAAATAGCTTTGTAGTCCATCATTCCGACATAACTGAATTTATTTTTTAAGGATAATTGTTGCTTGATGTCTCCAAGCCTTATTTCAAGTTCTCTAACCGGATAGTTCCATGATATTGCCCTGTCATCATCCTTCAATCTCAGAAATATTTGGTTGAACTCCTTGAAGGGATCATGCATTATGAAGAATTTGGAAAGTGGAGGATACAGTATTAGACTTTCCTCGTTTTCCTTTGTATTATCCGGAAAACTATAATTAATATTGTATTCTTTTCCCTGTCTTTGAAATTCACAAAGAGGAGATTCGGAAATACCTATTGAAAATAAAGCGGCGGTTAATCTTGTCGTTCCAATATCAACAGAATCCTTGAAATTAATTATCTCGTTCAAAAAAGCAATGCCCTGATTAACAGGATTGCAATAGGGAATTAATAAAAGAACCTCGTCCAATTCCCTTTCATCAGCGTAATCGCGCAATTCATTGAGCCTATCCTCTTTTGCCATGATCAGGCGTTCAAAATACATTTCTGCTTTTTCATCGTCTGATAGCGATTTATCCGCAAAATCATCATCTACATTAGACTCTGATTGCTTAGTAGTATCATCGTCATCATCTATGTCATCTCCCTCATCGAAGTCATTGTCATCATCAAAAATGTCTACTTCATCAAGATCGTCTTCTGTATTTGATTCGTCATCATCCCAATCATCATCCATTTTCAGTTTCCCCAAAGTTAAGATTAAAAAAGTAAAACGGCATTCAGCTATAAGTCACTTCTGAGTCATATGGACACCGCATTTAGGGCATTTAGGTACGCTTGGTCTATCAAACTGCAGTATCTGGTGGCATCTGGGGCATACATATGTAAATATTGTAGCCATCATGTGAATGAGTTTGTGCATGTTCTACCTCCTTTAAAAAGTTTAAACACTTCGTTATCTGTACTGAACGCCGTTTTACCTGCCAGTTTACACCTTAACAGTGCCATTTCCTGGCACTTCAAAACACAAAAATTAAAAAATAATGATTTTATTAGACGACGAGCGAGGGTCGCGCGAAAGTTTACTTTCGCATGACCGAGCGAGGAGGAACAAAAAAGGGTTTAATACCCCTTATTTTAAAAACAAAGTCCAAGTCCGATAGAATTAACATAGCTTCTATTGTAAAATGAGCCCCGGTATTTTAATGTGTATAGACCCAATATAACGCCAAGGTCAAAACCGTACGCGATATTATCGGCGATCGCACCCTTTAGGCCTGGGCCAAATAGCCCGAACTCCAGAATTCCGTCCGCGAAGAATTTGAAGTCATAGGGTAAAGGCAGCACAAGGCCAAAAACAGGGGAAGCGTTAAAATAAAATAAATTATTGTCCGAATGGTGTGGGCTATTCCATAAAGCCGGTTGATACATACCTCCCTTTGCTTCAAGCCCTATGCTGGCAGGCCGCAAAGGGGACATATATAAACCGGCTTCAAGGCCGTACCCTGAACCAACAGTCTTGTCATTTGCAAAATTGTAAAAAGCGCCGAGAGCAAAAATATTTCTTTTTGCTTCATTCCAAAAAGCATTTCTGGCAGCTTTGCTTTGGGCAGCTTCACTTTCTGACTGCGCTTTTATTGCCGCCGCCTGCCGTTCCGCTTCCATCCGTCTTGCTGCAGCTTCCGATTCCCTTTTCTCCAGATCGGCGGTATCTATCTTCATATAGCCTGAAAAGCTGAGATTTCTTGAGGGTATCCCGTTTACCGATTCAATAATTATGGTTAATGTCGACGTCATATCTTCCGCTTTTACATTGGGGAAAAGCAGCGTTTCAAACACGCCATCGGGAAGCGGTACTTTCCTGTCGCCTGCAGAAAATAAGATTGGGGAGGTATTAAGAGTGACAGCTTTTTTTCCCAGTACCTTTTCTTTTTCATTCAGGAGCGTAACATTCACTTTATAACTGAAAGAGCGTTTGCCTTCAAAAACTACGGTTCCTTGAGCCTTCGGGACAACATCCATGAGAGGCCAGCCAGCGAAGCCCCAAACGTTCCGCTTACCGGTTTTCTCAAGCCCTTCCAATAACGCGTTAAGGGCGGCAAAACCCGCCTCCGACGGATCAAGGGCTATCCGCAACCCTAAGGTAGCGGTGTTCTTTTCATAATCGGTATTACCTACCTGTATCAGATTCGGATCGAAACTTATCCCGAAAGGCGGATGGCTGCTGTAAAAACGCGCCGCTTCCCTGAACGCTTCAAGCCAGCGGTTACGCGCCATAATGTCGCTTACTATCTTTTCGCTAATGGAGCCTTCGCTTATGCTGGCTGAAAGATTGTTGAGCCTGGATACGGCTTCCATTTGCGACGGATCAAAGGCGATGGACTGGGTATAGTTGAAAAGCGCCTCCACATCTGCCCCTCCCGCCTGGGCGGTAATACCTTTGGCTAACCCGGCCTCCGCCTTTACCGCCTGTGTGTTACCGGCCAGAAGCAAGCGTTGCCCGCTATCTGTCAGCTTTACCCCCATCTGAGCGAGCAGTTCCGCGCTTGCTTCATTAATCATGGTTCCGTTTCCTTCAAGCTGGGCAAGCGTCCCATCTCTCATGGAAACAGCCTGTTTAATCCCGGAACCGGAATGGGTGACTGAAAGCTGTAACGAGTAACGTTCGCCCGAAAGTTTTTGAATAACTCCGATTAGGTAATATTCGGCGTTGGTCAGGTTCCCTATGGTGATAAAATCTTCATCGGAATACCTTCCGTTTGCCGCCAGATCCTGCTCGGCTATTATCCTGTCAAGGTTCTGCCTGTCGATGAGGGTAATGGCGGAAAATTTTCTGAAATTACTGTTTAGCAAGCCCTGGATATACAAAGGCAGATAGGCCGGTACATCTCCCTGCACTTCAGGGGCAAGAATAGCAAGCAGGATATTATTGCCGCCGCTCCCCGTAAACAAAGGAGCATCTGTAACAGCTTCAAGCCGCCCGATTGTTCCACGGGCTGAAATAATGGAATCCTCAGTGTTAGCTCTTCCTGTCGCATTTGAAAGCGAAGCACAGGCTGAAAAGACTGTAACGGCCAGAAAAAACAAAGCAGCATTATAAACTTTCGGCATCAATTTCTCCTTAATATTGGCCTATTTAGTTATACCTGTTCGGCAATGTTTTTTCCACTGAGGCATGACAGTTTCTAAAAGATTCCTGATTATAGAACATCCCCAAGCGCAACTCGCATCAATAACAAGTTTTTGTAAGAAATTTAGCATTATCTGTATTTTAGCATAAAAAATTTTTTAGTGCAGAAATTTTTCCTCAATAATTTGATATAATTAATCAGGCAATATTTATAGAGGAGAAACAAAAAATGAAAAAATTTCTAAAAGAATTTAAAGATTTTGCCCTTAAAGGCAATGTGCTGAATCTGGCAGTCGGCGTAATTATCGGCGCTTCTTTTCAGGGTGTGGTTAGTTCCCTGACAGAAAATATCCTGTCACCGATCATCGGGTTATTTACAAGACAAAATTTTGATTCATTAAAACTGGAAGTGTTGGGCATTACTCTCAAATACGGCGCTTTCATTACAAGTGTTATAAATTTCATTATTATGGCTTTTGTAGTATTTCTGTTAGTCAGGGTAATGAACCGCTTGCTGACTATCGGTCAGGAAAAACCAAAAGCTCCTCTTCCCTTAAAAAAGAAGTGTGCATATTGCTTCAGCGAAATAGACATTATGGCGACACGCTGCCCTGCTTGTACTTCTCAACTGGAAAACTAACAACGCTATAACAGCCGGTAATGCCATGATGATTCATATAGCTACCTGCAAAGGATCATGGCAACATCATTTACATTGGTTCCGGTGGGCCCTGTTTTAATAAGGCCGTCCACAGCGGCAAGTGCGGTATAAGAGTCGTTATTGGCAAGAATGTTCCTTAGCTTCAACCCTTTCTCTTTTAACCGCCTGACCGTGGAGCCGTCCACAATTCCTCCCGCCGCGTCTGTGGGGCCGTCTGTTCCATCCGAGCCAAGCGAAAAAACCAGAAGGTTTTCTATCCCGGCGATACCTTCTGCGGCGGCAAGGGCCAGTTCCTGGTTACGCCCACCGGAGCCGGAACCCTTTAGCGTTACCACCGTTTCGCCGCCCAAAATGATCGCGCAAGGCCGTTTAAAATCAGAGTCGCCTGAATCGATCTGTTTCGCGATTGAAGAGATCAAACGCCCGGCCTCTCTCGCTTCGCAGTTCATTTCTGAACACAGCACATGGGGGGTGTATCCCAAAGCGGCGGCAACTTCCGCTGCGCTCCTGCACAGGGTTCGTACGCTGCCGGTAATAACAGTCTCTACATTGTCCAAAGACTTGGGGGTCTCAATAAGTAAATATTCTTTTACAGTATCGTTCAGGCGGAGCTTGTATTTTTCCGCCACCGCTATTACTTCATTCACGGTAGATAAGTCAGGCGCGGCGGGGCCTGAAGCGATGGAATCGAGCCTGTCCCCCAGCACGTCGGACAATACCACGGTGAACACTTTCGCCGGGGCGCACAACTGGGCAAACCTCCCCGCTTTGACGCTTGAAAGGCGCTTGCGGATCATGTTGATTTCAACAATGTCGGCGCCCGAAGAAAGCAACTGGGAGTTGATGTCCACAATGTCCGCAAGGGTTAAGCCAGGCAGGGGCTGCTCAAACAAAGCCGAACCGCCGCCCGAGATAAGAAACAGAAGCTCGTCCCCGCTTCCAAGGCCCTTCGCCATTTCCACCGCTTTTTGAGTGCCCGCTATGGTATTCTCGTCGGACAGGGGGTGACCGGCTTCAACGATCTCCATGCCCGGGATTTCCCCACGGGAATGATCGTATTTGGTAATAACTATACCCCTCTTAATCCTCGAGCCCAACTCCTCCCAGGCTGAATGAGCCATAGTCCATGCCGCCTTGCCAATGGCAGCAAGGTAAATGTTCCCGGTAAAGGTGTGGTTTTTCAGCGCGTTGCGTACCGCCTGCTCCGGCATATTTGCCCGTATAACCTGATCAATGAGTGTCCTGGCATTATCGTACAATGTTTGCATTTTCAGCTCTCTTGCCTTTTACAATAAGTATCCCATTCATAGCTATATTTTAACACAATAAAAAGATAATATACATAACCACAAAATTTCTGCATAATTCGAAATTAAAGAGAGCAAAGAATGTTTAAACCGTCATTGGAAGAAGTAAAACGCATCGCGCAAACAGGGCAATACGACATTATACCGCTCAGTACGGAAATGTACTCCGATATGGTAACGCCGATAGACGTATTCAGGAAACTAAAAAAGGAAAGCGGGCATTGCTTTATCCTTGAAAGCGCGGAGGATACAAAAAACTGGGGCAGGTACACCTTTTTGGGATTTGATCCAAAACTGGAAATTACCTGCCTGAATGGCGTAATGAACATCAATTCGAATACAACAGAATCATTTAAGACCGATAACCCCAACAAGCACATTCAGGAAATTCTTGACCGGTATAGAAGCGTAAAGTTTGACTGTCTGCCTCCATTTACCGGCGGCCTCGTAGGCTACTTTGCTTACGATTACGCGAAGTATTGCGAGCCAACGCTCAAACTGGACGCCGTTGACGAGGAGCGTTTTAACGATGTCGATCTGATGCTCTTTGATAAAGTGATCGCGTTTGACAATTACCGGCAAAAAATAATTTTAGTGGTAAATATCAAGACTCGCAATATTGACGCTGAATACGAGAACGGAAAAAACCAGCTTGAAAAATTAAGAGCCATTGTAAAGAGCGGGCAATACGGGGAATCCGCCACCGCCTGTGTAAAATCCGGCTTTAATGCGTTGTTTACAAAAGAAGAATATTGCCAGATGGTAAACAAGGCAAAAGACCACATCAGGGAAGGCGATATTTTTCAGGTTGTGCTGTCCAACCGTTTTGGGGCAGATTTTGAAGGCAGCATTTTTGACACCTACCGCGTATTGCGGACAATAAACCCGTCGCCGTATATGTTTTACTTCAGCGGAAGCAATCTGGAAATCGCAGGAGCGTCGCCAGAAACACTTGTCAAGTTACAGGACGGCAAGCTGTTTACCTTTCCGCTCGCGGGAACCCGCCCAAGGGGCGTAAACGACGAGGAAGACATCGCGCTGGAAAAAGAGCTGCTCAACGACGAAAAAGAGCTTGCGGAACACAATATGCTGGTAGATCTTGGTCGCAACGATTTGGGAAAAATCAGCAAATTCGGGACAATAACAGTTGCCCAATATATGTCCATTCTGCGCTTTTCCCACGTTATGCACATCGGCTCCACGGTAAGCGGTGAAATCCGCGAGGGAGAAACGGGGCTTGACGCGATTAACGCCGTGCTTCCCGCCGGCACCTTGTCGGGCGCTCCCAAAATCCGCGCAATGCAAATCATAAACGAACTGGAAAAAAACAAACGCGGCATTTACGGCGGCGCTATCGGCTACCTTGATTTTACGGGCAATATGGATACCTGCATCGCAATCAGGATTGTGTACCGGAGAAACAACAAAGTGTTCATCCGTTCCGGCGCGGGAATCGTCGCGGACAGCAATCCCGAATCGGAATACCAGGAATGTGTGAACAAATCCAAAGCGGTGATGGACGCGCTAAAAAACTCCTCCGGAGGTCTTGAATAATGGTACTGTTAATCGACAACTACGACAGTTTTTCCTACAACCTGTACCAGATAATCGGCGCAATAGAGCCTGACATTAAAGTTATACGCAATGATGAAATAAGCATTGACGAAATAAAACTCCTCGCGCCAAATCGCCTGGTAATATCGCCCGGTCCAGGAAAACCTTCCGACGCCGGAATATGTATCGAAGCTGTAAAGCGGCTTTACTCATCTATACCAATTCTGGGTATCTGCCTTGGCCACCAGGCAATATACGAGGCCTTTGGCGGCACGGTATCTTACGCGAGCAAGTTAATGCACGGGAAATCATCGCAGATAAATCTCGATCTGGAGAACGATCTTTTTAAAGGGCTTCCGCCTGTCATAAAAGCAGCGCGTTATCATTCTTTGGCAGGTATTGAGTCAACCCTGCCTGACGCGTTGAAAATCACCGCAAGGACAGACGACGGCGAAATTATGGCGGTATGCCACAAAGAGTATCCTGTTTACGGCGTGCAGTTTCACCCTGAATCAATTCTTACACCGGATGGGGGAATTATTATTAAGAATTTTTTGTGCCTTAGGAATGCATGGTAATTGAATGAATATAGGAACTGGAACAGGACAGCATCTAGCCGCCCCGCTTCAATCAGAAGTTCTATCGCTGTTAGGTAGGTTTTCGCTTCTTCTTCCCATTTGCAAGCGTCAATTATAATGGTAGGTATAATTAAGCTCCACTGTGGGAAATAGCTCCGCATAACAGGCTAATGTATAGTATCAATCATTATTTATTCAGGACTTTCCAATTAGGTTTTCCAATAGCGATGAATATCCCACTTGCAGTTTTTTTTTAATTTGACTTTTATAGCGGTATTTGGTATTCTATTGGTTGATATGAGTAAATTGCTGGAAAAGCATATTTAGGCATGGTATTATTCCTTATTTAGGAGAAAACGCAAAAATGATGAAAGGTAAAAAAATTGTTAAAATAATACTTTCCGTTATTTTTATTTCGATGACGGTTTCAGGCTGCTGGAAGCCTGCCGCAAATATAAACGGCATACATACGAATCCTGCCCTGCTCACATCGTTTCGGGACATTCCGGGTATAACTGAAAATGAAATCAAAGCTATTGAAGATATACAGAAAAGCGTTGATCATCTTGTTTACGGAACAACTCTAAGCACTGAGGTCTTTATATCGGAAGACGGTAAAATCGGCGGATTTGTCGCCATGTTTTGCGACAGGCTGACAGAGCTGTTCGGAATTCGGTTTCAGCCTGCTATCATGGAATGGGGCGATATATTCGAACAGTTAAAAACCGGCGAAATCGATTTTAGCTGTTTTACGCCCACTGAAGAACGTCTGAAGAAATATTTTATGACCGATCCTATTGCCGTACACTCGCTGAAGATAATGCGTATTAAAGGCAGTCCGCCTCTTGACAGTATTGCCATGACGCATCCGGTACGTTATGTGTTTTTGGAAAATCCTGTCACGATAAAATTAGCTACTGATACATTTCAAGACGGAACTTACGAAATTATACTCGCCAAAGATAACGACATAGTGTATCAGTTGATAAAGAACGAGGTTGCGGACGCTTTTATTAATTATAACGTAGGGGAAGCAGCATTTGACGCTTACGACGATGTGGATATTGAAGATTTCTTTCCGCTGACTTTTAACCCGATATGCATGGCGGCGGAAAATCCTGAGCTTGCCCCTGTTATTTCAGTTGTAACAAAGGCTTTAAGAAACGGCAGTATTCGTAATATTAACAGGTTATACAATGAAGGTCAAAATAATTATATAAGAAACAAATTCTTAAAAAGTTTAAATACACAAGAAAAAGAGTATTTACAAAACACATCTGTTGTAACGGTGACGGCAGCGCCGTGGTTTTACCCGCTTGACTATTACAATAAATTCGAAAAGAGATGGGAGGGTATTGCCTTCGATGTTCTTGACGAAGTTACAAAACTTACAGGACTTTCCTTTGAGGTCGTCAATTCCCCTGACGCGTCATGGGCTGAAGTTCTTCAAATATTCAATGACGGGGCTTCCATATGTCTCGATCTGATTGCTTCCCCTGAACGGCTCAACCGTTATTTATGGTCGAAGTACATATATCTTTCGGAAAATTATGCGCTCGTGTCCAGATATAATTTTCCGAATATCAGTACCAGCGAAATACAATACGCGAAAATCGGTCTCATTAAAAGCACAGCCTGGGCTAGTATGTTTCAGGATTGGTTTCCCAGAGCCGTAAACGCGACTATGTATAATTCCCAGGATGACGCTTTTGCGGCGCTGGACCGCAGCGAAGTAGACCTTGTTATGGCCGGCACTAACGCCCTTTTCAGCTTGACCCATTATTATGAATTTTCAAATTATAAAGCCAATTACGTTTTTAACAGTACCATTGATTATGTTATCGCTTACAATAAAACCGAACAAGTTCTTTTGTCTGTTATTGATAAAGCACTTGCGTATGTCGATATTAAAACCATATCAAAACGGTGGGAAAGTAAAACTTTTGATTATAAATCAAAAGCAATGCAAGCACAGCGCCCGTGGCTATACGGGATAATCTGCCTGTCTTTGGGTGCGCTTATCCTGTTCCTCATTCTTTACAGGATAAACCACCTGATAAAAAAGCAGCTTGAAATAATATTAAACAATGTTGAAAGCGGTATTGTCATAATTGACATTGAAACCTGTGAAATTATGGATATAAATCCGGTTGTTTCCCGTATGTATGGCGGCGACAGGGATAAAATTATCGGTCAAAGCTGTAAATTACTTTTTTGCGTAGATAAAGGCTGTCCTATATTGGAGCATCACCAGATTGAGGATCATTCCGAGCGGCAATTTAAAACTGAAAGCGGTAAAATTATTCCGATTATAAAATCCGCGACAAAAATCAATTACAAAGGACGCTCCGCGTTGCTGGAAAATTTTACGGATATATCGCAATTTAAAATGGCTGAGGAAGCAAAGAGCGCGTCAGAGGCAAAGAGCCGCTTTATCGCAAACATGAGCCATGAGATACGTACGCCGCTTAACGCGATAACCGGTATGACGACAATCGGCAAAACCGCGAGGAATGTAGAACGCAAAGATTACGCGTTCGACAAGATCAAAGAAGCTACAACGCATATGCTCGGCGTTATTAACGATATACTGGATATATCAAAAATTGAAGCAAATATGCTGGAACTGTCCCCCGTTGAATTCAACTTTGAAAAGATGCTGCAAAAAACAGCCGCGATTATAAATTTCCGCATTGACGAAAAGCAGCAAAAACTTTCGGTTAATTATGACAATGCAATCCCCAAATCTTTAATAGCCGATGATCAGCGGCTGGCTCAGGTTATTGTCAACCTTTTGACTAACGCTGTCAAATTCACTCCTGAAAAAGGAACAATCACTCTTGACTCGCGTTGTATTGGGCAG
>Ga0268262_10006715_pt1 | contig 10961 bp, 14 predicted proteins | sample TergutNc150P3_FD_190354 | JGI IMG/M metagenome (GOLD analysis project Ga0268262, IMG submission 190354) | Nasutitermes corniger P3 segment gut microbial community from laboratory colony in Florida, USA - Nc150 P3 (SPAdes) (version 2) | ecosystem: Host-associated > Arthropoda: Insects >...
CAGCGGCCAATCGCACTTTGCCGTGTTCGCCAGATCAGCGGCCAATGCCCTTGTCAGCCCGCCGCTCGCCAGCCGCGCCCTTGCGCGCTCGATGGCTTCATCGAAGCGCTCGCGGCTAAATGGCTTCAGCAGGTAGTCAACTGCGTGGACTTCAAAGGCCCTCAGAGCATGCTGGTCGTACGCGGTGACAAAGATGACTACAGGCATTGGGTCAAGCAGCTCCAGCACCTCGAAGCCATCCAGCTTTGGCATTTGGACGTCCAAAAATAAAACCCCTGGTTTCAGTTCGTTTACGGCTTTGACGGCCTCGAAGCCATTGCTGCACTCTGCGGCCAGATCTATGTCTCTGTGGTTCGCCAGATGCTCTATGACGATGGCCCTGGCCAAGTCCTCGTCGTCAACGACAACCACTTTGATCAACTGCTCACCCATTATTCGTTCCCTTCAATATCAGAGGAAAACTTAGGCGGACTCTAAAAGTGCCGCCGCCGCGGCTTGCCTGCAACAAGGTATCTTCGCCGAAAAAAGTGGCCAGCCTCTGCTGCACCTGCCTGAGGCCAAGCCCCAACCCTTTTGCGGCGGCCACAGCTAGATCGTCTGCCGGGTTCTCCAATTCAATCATCACCGACTTCCCCTTAGCTTCCGCCCTCAGCCGCACGGCCCCGCCCTCTATCGTCTGCGCTATGCCGTGCTTGATGGCGTTTTCTCCCAGCGGTTGTAGCAAGAGTGTCGGAATCTCGGCGCAAAGGCAGGCATTGGAAATCTCCCACTCCACTGCCAGGCGCGGCGCGAAGCGGATCTGCTCAATGGCAAAATAGTTCTTCAGCAAGTCCAGCTCTTCCGAAAGGGATACAGAATGCTTTTCGCCCAAGCGCAATCCCTTCCTGAGAAAATCTGCGAGAAGCACGCACATCTCGCGGGCCTTGGCAGGATTCGCCGTTGTGAGCGCGCTTATGGAGTTGAGGCTGTTGAACAAAAAATGCGGGTTCAACTGCGCCCTCAGTGCTCGCAACTCGGCCTCCCTGGCCATCACGCGCAGCTCCTGCCCCATCCTCTCGGCCTCCCTGGACTTTACGTGGGCAATATAGATGTAATAGACCGCCTCGCAGAGCGCACAGGCCACAAAACCCATCAGCGCGAGGTCAACGAACTTTGGAGCGAGGAACTCCGTGTTCCCCCACAGTGCTATGGCGCGCGTCGCCAAAAGCATCGCGCCCGCCCAAATTGACCCGAAGATGGCCGCCAGTGCTGCCAGAGACGGCAGCAGCGCAGCCACAGTGGTTTTCCCTGGCTTTAGCGCACGGCAAGGGTAATAGACTGGCACAAAGAGCAGTCCCCCAAAAAAGGCCGCGAATCCCCCAAATTCCATTGAGGACACCAAGTTATGGCCCGACGCCGCCATCAGCCCAGAAATGGCCAAGCCAGCGCACAGCCAACCGATGAGGTAGGCCACTAAGTTTCTTAGGCTGGCCAAGATAGGGTGCATGAGGAATTATAGCAGTTCAACCTATTGTAGGTTGAACTGCTATGCAAGGATTTGTTTGCAAATCATGGCCGCTTATTGTCCGTAGGCGGGCTTTGCTGCTGCTCCAAGGCCGCTGTTAAGCGGACAATAAAAGCGCAAATTACTATATAGCAGTTGACAGCCGTACGGGCATTGCTACCACCTGAATAGCCTACCTTGTAGTCGGCAAGGGGCAAGGGTGTAGGGGTCAGGAGCCGCTCACCTTAGAGGCGCTAACTCCAACTCCCGGTAAACCTGTGAGGCGCAGCCTTCCAAATTCGCTCGCCGCTTCGCCGCTTCGCGGCTCGCTCCATTCCAGCCGCGCCTCTTAGCGCGTTCGCGCCTTTAGAGATCATTTCACCACAAAGCCGCCAAAAATCACTTTGCCTGTCACCACCAACTTTGGGCGTGCGCCGCCCCCAGCGGGCTGAGGGGCGGTTTGGTCATCCACGCCGCCCAGGATTGCAGATACTTGGATGGACACCTCCCATTCTTTTGGCACAAGTATCACCACCCCGCCAAATAGGGCATAGACGTTTATCCTCGCGGTGTCATGCTTCATCGCCGCATGGCGCAAATCCAGTTCGACTCCGCCGATGATCGCGTCAATTTCCCCCCCGTCGAACACCCCGCTGTTTGGCTTGCTCTTGCACATGCTTAATATTGCGTTGGCGCGCACAAAATCATTGTCTGATCTATTTGATTCTGACTGCGCCCCGAAACGTGGCGGGCCGTCTTGGCTATTTTTATCCATCGTTGCCTCCTTTTATTTCAATTCGATGCCGCCAAACATCGCGGTGCCTGTCACCAGCAGCTTGGGGCGGGTGCCTGCGGCCGTAGGCAAATTGATGGTCTTGTCCTCCACGCCCCCTGCCACTGCCGAAACCAGCACGGAAACCTCCCAGCCTTCTGGCACCAGTATCTCGCCGCCTCCAAACAGTACAAACACGTCTATCCTGGTCGCTTCGTGCTTCATCGTGACTTGGCGCAGGTCAATCTCGAACCCGCCAAAAATGGCCGTTATCTCTCCCCCTTCAAACATGCCGCAGTTAGGTTTGTGCTTATAGCCACTCAATATCGCGGTGCCACGCAAAAAGCCGCCGGATTTGTTCAGCTCGGCTGGCACCCTCCGGTGCCTCTGGACTGCGTGAAAGACAATAAAGACGCCGATGGCCACAAGTATGCTGGGCCAGATGATGTCACGGAGGTTAATATGCCCCCACATGCTGCGGGTAAAGAGCAGCAAGCCGATGGCTAGTATCACCCACCCCCCGACGCTGCGGAGCCTCTTCTCCACTATTTTCACTAGCCCGACCGCGACGATGATCAAGGGCCACAGTGCTATCGGCCGCACACCCAGCCAAGGTAGGGAGAAGGAAGCCAGTTGCTCCAGCGCGGTCAAGATGCCCAATATCATCAGTCCGATGCCGATAGTCATGAGGGTGAAATTCACCTTTGACCTTGGCGACAGGTTGTTTAGATTGTTGTATTCGTCCATGGTTTTCTCCCTTAGTTATAGTTGCCGTAGTTGTTGCTGTAGTCGTCGCTTTCGCTTCCGGTGCTGATGGACACAGTGTCTGTGTCACCATCGCTGCCTTCATGCTCATGCTTAGGCCATTCATCCCCGACGTATGGCTGCTCTTTGGCCCTCCGGCGGCACTTCTTTGGAATAAATGCCTTGACAGTGACAAGCAGCCCCACCCAGATCATCAGCACGGGCCACCACATTTCGATGAAGCTGAAATATAAGCTGCCGTAATAAACCTGCAATTGTGCAAGCTGCAGCAACGCGCCCCCCACCAACAGTATCTGCCCCCAGATGCTGAAGAAGCCCTTGTTCCATATCCTCACGAACCCCGCCACCATCAGCGCGCAGGGCCAATAGACCAATACATCCCCGATGTATATGTAGTAAATGTTGTGCAGCAGGAACGCCACACCCAACCCTATGAGGATGGTGCCGAATATGATGCCTTTTGGTATTTGCGGGCGCCTTAGCCCTTCCCTTCCGCAGTCCACGAATCCTCCAAAGTTTGTAGTGGGGCGGGCAAGTCCGCCCCACAATTCAAATTTAGGATGATTTCATGCCGCAGGGTTGGGCAAATCGGCCAATGGGCCTAAATAGTCGGCGAAGCGGGGGTTTTTGCAGGCTTCTGCCAAAAGATGGTTGGCGCTAGGTTCGCTACGCCCTCATGTCCAAGACGGTCCCCATCATCTGGGTTGTGTTTGGGGTGCCTGTGGTGGGATTTGGGGCATAGGTGGTTTGGCTCTCAGCCAAGTTGGCGGCCTCCCTATCGTCCCTCTGCTGCTGCCTGTCCTGCTGGATGTTGTTGTTTGTGCGCTCCGCCTGTTCGTCCGTGCGCCTCTGGGCGGCTTGGTTGGCCCGGTTGGCCCGGTTGGCCTGGTCGGCTTGATTGGCCTGATTGGTCCGCGCCTCGTTGTTGGCCTCTGTGGCCTGGTTGGCCTGAGCCATTTGGGCCGCTTGTTCTTGGCGCCTCGCCTGAATATCTTCCAACCTCTGGTTGGCTGCGTTGTTATTGGCCTGCGCCAACGGGTTTTGAACCGCTGGGTTCGCCACAGGGGGGGCCATTCTAGTGGTTGCTTGGACTTCCATTGCACACCTCCGCTAACTTAGTCATATTAAGTGTATGGCAAAAGTGTAGCTAGCGGGCAAAAAAAATTGCATCTATTGCCAAAATGATGTGGATTGATAAAAGAATCATAAAATTGCCATGAACCCATTTTTGGGGGTCAAGGGTTAGGGTCCTTCTTCCCGCCTGTGGTGCCTCCTTCGGAGCCATCTTCCAAGCAATCAGCTCCAGATGACTTTTCCGCCTCTGCTCTTCTCTGTCCAAGCATTGTCGAAAGCGGCGCAGTCCTCGATGGGCAGCCTGAAGTGTATTTTGGCCCACGCGCCGTTAAACTCTTGCCCTATGACCTCTGAGTCTTTGAAGCTGGCGAACAGAGAAAAAGGCAGGTGTACCAGCTCTTGCATCGCCTCAATGGTGCCTTGGGTCATTATCCTGATTTCTTCAAACAGCTCCTGTGCCTCTGCCTCGCCGACGGCGCCCAAGGTTGCGCCGGCATAGGCTTTCGCCAGCCCCCCCTTACCCAGCTTGGTGCCTCCGTACCAGCGGGCGCAGATTACAAGGGCATCGGTTATTCCATGCCCCTCCAGGACTTTTAGCATGGGCTGGCCCGCAGTCCCAGACGGCTCACCGTCGTCGTCGCAGCCATGCGCCAAAACGGGGGTGCCTTCCCGCCATGCAGTGCAGCGGTGCGTTGCGTCATGGTACATCTTCTTAGCGGAGGCCAGCAGCGCGGCCCTGACGGCTGCATCAGGCGCTGGGTGCAGCTCCGCCAGAAAGACAGAAGCCTTTTCGCGGAATCGATAAGTGGTGGCTGCTTTGAGTCTCTTCATCTGTCAATGGTAACGGGAATGGGGGGCAGGGGGCAGGGTGCCGCTTGCGCGGCATGGGTAGGGGACAGGTGTTAGGGTAAGTAAGGAGGCGGGCTGCGCCCGCGTTGATTTTTAATTGACGGATTGAACACCCAGTGCTGAACAGAGCATCGTTCCCGTCTGTATCGCCAACCTCGGAGCCATTACTCAAGCATCAGCCCATTCATCGAAGAAGCCGTGCGGAGCACGGCAGGGGGTTTGGGGGTTAGCGAGGGGTGAGCTCGCATGCGAGTTCGCCCCGAGCGGACCCCCAGTGAGCATTACAGGAAGCTTTTCCAAGTCCAGGCGCTAAACGCCCAAGGCCGAAGAACCTCAGTCCCGAAGTCAAGCGGCGAATGGCCTCGCCGCGCGTCCATTCGGCGCACTTGGATTGCAATTATTGCAATTCCCCTATAGCAATTTGCGCTTTTATTGCCCGCCGTTAAGCGAGCAATAAAAGCGTGAATTGCTATATACGCCGGATGATTACAGGGGTTGGATCAGGCATTGCGGCCATGGGCTACAATAAGTTGAATTGCTATAGATGGGCGGGCGGATATTTGGGAAATGACTCCAGGGAAGGGTTTTCAAGCGGGAACAATGCCCCGTTCAATGTTGACCAGCCCACCATGACCCCTACTCCCTAACTGCGCTAAGCGCGGCTGCATCATGCGGCGCACTCCCCCTGGGGCTTCTCACGAAGGCGAAGGGTGTCAGGCGGCCAAGGTTGGACATGCGGCTGGTGTATATGTCGGCGTACCTCTCCACCTGCTCCGCCAAAAGGCTCTTTTCGTTGCCGGCCCTCGTGAGCAGTCCCCACCTTGGGTTTGCGAGTTCTGTCGAGGCTATCGCCAGGGGCGCGATTTCGTCGTCAATGGCAAGCAACCTGTTCCGCAGTGCTTGGGTCTGGGCCTCCAATTTCTGTTTGCTTTGGGTCGGTGCGGGGCCATAGCCCTTTTTCAGCCGTTGGATGGATATGCGGGCTTGGGCCAACTGGCTCTCTATGGCTTCTTTTTCTGCCATTTTGGCCGCCAGTGATATTTCGGTGGGTGCAAAGGAATCCAGCGCGGCTATGTCGTCTTCGATCTCCTTGATAATCAGAGCAGTCCTCCATCGCAGCACGCTCTTGGTTATGTGTACGTCGGTAAACAGATGGTCGCCGACATAAAGTATTTCGTCGCCGGACACGCCAAATGTTTTTTCCACCAATGCCGCGCAGCCGCCAACGTAAGCGTTGCCTGGCTCTGGCTGGCCCTTTGCGGCCCTCAGCAGGCCGTCGTTGCTTTCGATGTGGAAAAAGGGGTTCAGCGTCGTGAAAAAGTCTGGCTTGCGCGCATCTACTATCACTAGGCTGAACAAGTCGCGCCACCTCATCCCGTCGGGCAGGTATGGGTCAAACGCTATGGCCATCATGGCGCTTGTGTATGTCCAGTCAGAATTTGTCACCAGGAATAGTTTTTTGCCAGCATAAAATTGATCCAGCAGGGCAAGCGGCGTATCGGGGTAGATGGCGAGATACCGGGATGGGTCGCGCATGATCTCTGGCTTCATCCGCCCATCGGCGTGCTGGGCGTCCACCATGTCCCTCACTTTTTTGTATAGTTCCACGTAGCCCATCTGCCGAGGCAGGAAGCCCTTGTCCAGAAGGTCCACCAGTTGGGAATATATGCTGCCCTCGGAAAGTGAGAAGAGCGTGTTGAGGAAGACCCACCTTGGCTCTTCAATGTCAACTATCTCCCTTGCATAGATTGCCCTTTGCTCTTCAAACTCCAGCAGCCTAGTCCCATGCGCGGCTTTCTTTATGAAGCCGAACCTGTTTGCCTTTACGGTGTTGCCCAGTTCAAGGTCTATCACAAGCCCTCTGGCCACCGTGTCGGTGCTAAAGCGCAGACCCTCGACCGGCCAGCCCATCGCCTGAAATCCCTCCAGCGCGTGCGCGAAGATCAGGCTCTCGACCATTTCGGTCTGATAGTCAATAAGGGTGTAGTCCATGTCGTAGCCTATGGCCTTGAGTGCGCGGAAGTTGAGCGTCCGATTACTGAACACCCGGTGGGGCTGAGTCAATTGGTTTTCTGGCTGCATACCGCCTCTCTTTTTAAGAATCAAATATCATACATTTAGCATAATCCACTAAACTGATTACATGACGCGAGTGGCATTTTTCATTTCCGGCACCGGTGGAAATGCCCTGAACCTGCTTTCGGCTTGCAGGGAAGGGGCAGTCCCTGCGGAGCCAGTTCTAGCGATTTCAAGCTCTGCGTCGGCAGCGGGCGTTGAGAGGCTTAGGGCCGCCGGGCTGGAAGTAGTCGTCGTTGAGAGGAAGGCTTTCGCTTCCGATGAATCCTATAGCGACGAATGTTTTTTGCACTGCGAAAGGCGCGGCGTGGACGTTGTCTGCCTCTGCGGGTTCCTAAAAAAACTGTTCATCCCCGACAGATGGATGGGCAGGATATTGAACATCCACCCTGGGCCGCTGCCCCAATTTGGCGGCGCGGGCATGTACGGGCATTTTGTGCATGAAGCTGTCTTGGCGGCGGGGGCATTGACGAGCGGCGCAACGGTACATCTGGCCGACAACGAATACGACCACGGCGAAATATTGGCGTTTAAGCCAGTCCCAGTATTGAAGAACGACACGCCGGAAGCACTGCAAAAAAGGGTGTATGAGGCCGAGATGAGCTTGTACCCCGCTGCGCTGCGCGATTATATTGTCAATCATTCTCACAAAGGAAATGCGTCATGCAAAAACTAAAAGTGGCAGTGTGCGGCGTTGGAAGCTTAGGCCAGCATCACGCGAGGGTGGCTGCGGCGTCGGAGATGGCGGAGCTAGTCGCCGTCGTTGACACGAATGAGGACAGAGGGAAGGAGATCGCTGCGAAGTGCAATACTTCTTGGGTACCCGATTTGGGTGCGGTACTGCAAAACATTGACGCTGTGCAGGTCGCGGCACCGACGGGGGCGCACTTGGACGTTGGAGTCCAAATTCTGGAATCGGGGAAACATCTGTTGATTGAAAAACCATTGGCGGCAAACCTAGGGCAGGGTAGGGAACTGCTGGAACTATTTAGCAAGAAGAAAGCCGATAATCCGCAGTTGATAGGTGCCGTGGGACATTTGGAAAGGTACAACCCTGCGGTGGTCGCGCTGCGGACTTCGGGAATGCACCCACGCTTTGCAGAGGCGATAAGAGTTTCGCCCTTCCCCATGAGGAGCCTTGAAGTAGATGTGGTCATGGACTTGATGATCCACGATTTGGACCTGTTGCTTTCACTCTTCAAGAGCAAGCCCAAGAGCGTTGAGGCCGTCGGTGTGCCCGTGCTGACGCCATTCCCCGACATCGTGAACGCCAGGATCAAGTTCGACGGCGGCGGTTTCGCCACAGTCACTGCCAGCCGCGTTGCAAGAAAAAAAGAGCGAGTTTTGCGGATATTTGGCGACGGAGAATACGCCGCGCTGGACTTCGCGGAACAAAAACTGGAGAGACTGAAATTGCTAAAAACACCTGATGGCCCCCAAGTTGTGCCAGATTCGGCGGACATAGCAAAGGACGAGCCACTGAGACTGGAACTCGAAGCCTTTTATAGTGCCTGCCTTGGCCAAGGCACGGACGTGGTCTCTTTTCAGGAGGCATTTGAAGCCATGGAAATGGCAGACCAAGTGCAAAAGGCGATAGCCGCAAGCCTTGCGGAGGCTGGGTTCCAGGCGTAGAGGCGGGTATTCAATGGGCGATGATATGATTTAGAAATGGGTGACGGATGCTGACGCACGAAGACATATGCGCTGCTGTGAAAAAAGCGGCAAAAGAATACCCGCTTGTCAAGGTTTCCTATTTCGGCTCTTATGCCGAAGGCAGGGCGACAGAAAAAAGCGACCTAGATTTGCTAGTGGAGTTCGATCAGCCCGGCGTTTCGCTCTGGACTATTTCTAGTTTGCAACTGAATTTGCAAGACTTGCTCAAAATCCGAGTAGATGTACTCCACGTACCGCTGCCAAAAAAAACGCGGTTGGCGATAGGAAAAACAGTGGTGGCCTATGATGGACGCTGACAAGTCCCGATTGTTGAACATCCTTGACCGCACCAAGGACATTTCTAGGTTCATAAGTGGTTGCAACCAAGAAACCTTTATAGAAAATGATGAAAAACAAAACGCCGTGGTCATGTGCTTGCTAAGAATAGGCGAAAACGCAAATAAATTGTCAGCAGAATTCATCGCGGCAAACAGCCAAGTTTCATGGAGGCCAATCATCAATCTTCGCCATATTGCAGCACATAAATACGATTCTCTGCAGATGCTGGATGTATGGGTCAATGCGACAGTTGACGTACCTATTCTAAGAGCCAAAATAGAAAACATCCTTGAAGACACAGCTTCAAACATTTCCTCCTGATTTGCAACAGCCCTAATGGCAATTGGAACTAATATAAACTTGACTAATGCTCTTCGACCTCGCATCGCTGACCAAGCCCTTGGTGACTGCCTCGCTGGTGTTTGAACACTTGGACTTGGACAGGGACTGGGCCATAGAGTTGGGCTTCAAAGATTGGCCTGGATCAATCACGCCGCGTCTGCTGTTGTCGCACGCGGCGGGCATGCCGCCCTGGTTGCCATTCACAGGAGAGCCTATCGCTGAACAGGTGGCAAATTTTCAGGCGTGGGGTCGCCACCCACTGCTGAAGAAGGCCACTTGGGGAGAGAGTACGTATTCAGATATTGGTTTCAGATTATTGGCGGAAATATTGGAGATTGCCGCAGGGCGAAACTGGAGGGAAATGGGCGAAGAGATGTCAGGCCTCAACGCCGCTCCTTGGGCTGAATGTCCCATTTCTATGCCGCCTGGCGCAGATCTAAACGCTTGGGGGCTGGCCACAGACACGCCTTTTCCACCGCAGCAGCCCTCGCTGCCGCACGATGCGAATGCGAGAGCAGGTATGAGGGGCCACGCTGGGTTTGGGGCAACACCTGAATCTGCTGCCAGTTGGCTAGAAAAATGGAACAAAAAATATCCCAAGCTCATGACCGTTGAAACGAATAATTCAAACGATGGGCAGATCTGGGGCCTTGGGCTGCAAAGGCTGAGGGAGGGGCAGGGGAGCTTTGCAGAGCTTTTGAGCTGCTTGGCGACAAATGGGCCATACGTGATCGCCGACGAAGGAACTGATGAACCACAGCCCGCGCCGCCACACATTCCTGCCGGGCCTTCCGAATGGTGGTTCCACCTTGGCTACACCGGCCCCGCGCTATTCGTCAGGCCCAGCGATGGAGCTTGCATCCTGCTGCTGTGCAATAGGCTGAACAGCAAATCCCAACTGCTCAACGTCGAGGAACTGAGGGCTAGGAGGTGGCAACTCCTGAAAAGGCATGTCGAGATGGGGTAGGGGGTCAGTAAGTGGTCAGTGGGCAGTGAACAGTGGTTAGTTTGTATAGTAAATTGAGAGTACTCGAAATGGGATTATGGATGGTGTTTTGAACAAGCATTTGCGCCACTCTTGGAGCGACCATAATCCCCAAATGCAACACTCTCCAGAAATTGTCAAAAAGGACAGACTGGCGACGAATTTCGGTCTCGGTTACACATTCTATGGTGAAGACGTGAGGATATAGTCAAACAACTTGTAAACCTCAATGAATCATGCTGTGATATGAGGATGACATACAGCACAGACCTGCGAGAGAAAGCGATGGAGTTCCTGGAGAAGGGACACAGCATAGGCCAGGCGGAGGAAGCGTTCGGCTGTTCGGGGACGGCCGTGTTCAAGGCCCTGAAGCGCCTGAAGATCACGCGCAAAAAAAAACGGGGAGGTTCAGGGAGCAGAAGCCGGAGCAGGTAGGAGAGTATCTGGCGGAATTGGAGAAGGCCTCAGGCCGCCCCATCGTCTATGTGGACGAGACGGGCACAGGCACCTGCCTCTGCCGCGAGCACGGGCGGTCGCCGCGCGGCAAGCCCGTGATGGGGAAGGTGAGCGGCCGCAGGTTCAAGAGGGTGGGCGTGGTGGCGGGCCAGGCGGGGAAGTCCATC
>Ga0268262_10006716_pt1 | contig 10960 bp, 10 predicted proteins | sample TergutNc150P3_FD_190354 | JGI IMG/M metagenome (GOLD analysis project Ga0268262, IMG submission 190354) | Nasutitermes corniger P3 segment gut microbial community from laboratory colony in Florida, USA - Nc150 P3 (SPAdes) (version 2) | ecosystem: Host-associated > Arthropoda: Insects >...
CCGATACTTGATATTTGGTTTTCGCATATTCCCCTCCTGTTATTCTTATCTTAAGTATACTTCTCATTTTAAGTAATTATAAGCTTCGTAGTGTACTAGCCCGCTATGCCTTCCTAGTCTAGCCCGCGACACCTTCCTAGGCTAGGCAGGTGATACCTGTCAGCGCCTGCCGCCATATAGCGTTTATTATAGAAAACTTCGGCTTTATAATGTAATATACTCGGTAAGAAACATGAAATTAAACAGCGAATCGCTTAAAGAACGCTCTTTTTGGGAAAAGGCGGGGATTGCCCTGCCTTGTTTTGATCGTGATGCAATGATTGCGTCTACGCGTAAAACGCCGAAGTGGGTTCATTTCGGGGCGGGGAATATTTTCAGAGCCTTTCCCGCAGCCCTTGCGCAGTCCCTGCTTGAACAAGGAATTGAAACGACAGGTATTATTGTCGCGGAAGGCTACGACGGCGAAATTATCGATAAATGTTTTACCGCTTTCGACAATCTGACTCTTCTTGTTACGTTAAAATCAAACGGCGTTACGGAAAAAAAGGTAATCGGCTCTGTTGCCCGCACCGTCAGAATGGATACGGAGCTTTCCGCCTTAAAGGAAATCTTTGCAGCCCCCTCTCTGCAAACGGCAAGTTTTACGATTACGGAAAAAGGATACAGCCTTACAAACCGCGAAGGCGCGCTTTTTCCTGATATAGCGGAAGATATTAAAACAGGGCCGGCAGCCGCAAAAAGTTATCTGGGACGCATTACCGCCCTGTGCCATGAACGTTATACAAACGGCGCGCTGCCGCTTGCTATGGTAAGTATGGACAACTGTTCGCATAACGGAGATATTCTTTTTACCGCAGTTGAAACTATCGCAAAGGGCTGGACTGAAAACGGTATAGCTTCGGCAGGTTTTCTTGATTATGTCAGAAATAAAAACAAACTTTCCTTTCCTTGGACAATGATCGACAAAATAACTCCCCGTCCTGATGAAAGTATCCGCGATATGCTTGTTTCCTGCGGTCTTGAAGATATGCAGGGGCTTGTAACGGAAAAAAACACATACATTGCTCCTTTTGTAAATGCGGAAGAAACCCAGTATCTTGTAATAGAAAATCTCTTCCCAAACGGCAGACCGGCTCTGGAAAAAGCCGGAGCGCTTTTTACTGACAGGGAGACAGTTAACAGGGTGGAAAAAATGAAGGTCTGCACGTGTTTAAACCCCCTGCATACAAGCCTTGCCGTTTTCGGCTGCCTGCTTGGATACACGCGTATCAGCGAAGAAATGAAAGACGCCGATCTTGTTAAACTTATCGAAGGTATTGGATACCGCGAAGGTCTGCCTGTGGTAACAGACCCGGGTATTATAAAACCGGAAGAATTTATCGATCAGGTGATAAAGGTGCGCCTTCCCAATCCTTTCATGCCCGATACTCCTCAGCGTATAGCGGCGGATACCTCTCTTAAACTGCCAATCCGTTTTGGAGAGACTTTAAAAGCCTGGCAAAAAGCAGGGAGGGATTTCGCAGAGTTAAAATTAATCCCGCTTGTTTTTGCGGGCTGGCTGCGATACTTGCTCGGTATTGATGATCAGGGCAAGCCATTCGAGGTAAGCCCTGATCCTAACTATAAAAACCTTTCGGCCAGCCTTTCCGGTATAGGTCTTGGACAAATATGTCCGTTTCATGACAAATTAGCGCCGATTCTGTCCAATTCGGCGTTTTTCGGCATAAATCTGTACGAAGCGAAGTTTGCTCCCGAAAGTAGTCTTGGCGGGCTGGTTGAAGACCTTTTTACGCAGATGCTTACAGGGACAGGCGCTGTAAGGCAGACGCTTGTCAAAATGCTCAGGAAATAGTAAAAAATTGCGCTTGAATTATCGGCAAATATCATATAATATTTAGTGTATTGTAAGGAGAAAGATATGAAAAAGCTGATGATCGTATTGTTTTTTATGGCGCTAAATACTTCGGTTTTTGCCCAGAGCAATTCCGGAAATAATACTAGTGATATGTACTATTACAATGTACCTGTGGAAAGAATATATGCGTCAAGTGAGGGGTATATCATTCAATACCGTAAAGGTATAAATCAGCTTGGAGTTATCGGTATTCCAAACGAGTGGTTTGTCAAAGCCGGAGGAAAAGCGGAATTAATGAAGCTGCCTCCGGGAAAAAATTGGCCTACAATGTCTGTTTTTTATAAAGGGGATCAGTTAAGCCATATCAGGTTGTATGTACATCACAAGAGAACACATAGCACGTGGGGCAGTATTCCTCAGGGAACTGATGTAGCCAAATACTTTAAGGATGCTGATTCTTTCCGCCTTGAGTTTGAATGATCAATAAAGAGAAACCATTGCCTGAAGCTAAACAAGGCGATGGTTTCGTTACAGAGAATAAAAAAGTACCTGCAGAACTTCTTCAATTTATAAAGGCAGGCTCGGAATTTATAATAGCCGGACACAAAGAACCTGACGGGGACTGCGTAGGGAGTCAGCTTGCCCTTCGCAGTGTTCTTTTGCGTTTAGGCAAGGAAGCGATTGTCTGTTCGGCGGAACCTTTCAAGCGTATAGAATTAAAAAAGTATGCAGGACAGTTTGTTGACATATCAAAAAAAGAAATAAAGCCCGGCACGAAGGTAATAGTTGTTGATTGTTCAGGCATGGAAAGAACCGGAAAGCTGCAGGAAACCCTTGAAAATTATCCCTGTGCGGTAATTGATCACCATGCTTCGGTAACTCATCCGCCATCCACGCCTCAGGCTCCGGTATACGTAGATGCAAATCTACCCTCCTGCACATTGTTAATAGAAAAACTGATAACCGCCCTGAAACTGGAATTGATCTGTGAAGAAGCGGAATATCTTCTTTTCGGGTTATGCACGGATACCGGTTTCTTTCGTCATCTGACAGAAAAAAATGCCTCAGTATTTGAAGCGGCGGCTAAAATGGTGCGGCTCGGCGCAAGCCCCAAAAAAACTTTTCTTGATATTACGGGCGGCAAAAGCCTTAATTCCAGAATATTAATGGGTAATATACTCTCAAGAACAGAAGCATACTTTGACGGAAAACTTTTACTCAGTTATGAGACACTGGAAGAATCTGACATTTATGGTTTTGAGGGCAGAGACTCCGACAGTTTAAACCAGATGCTGCAGTCGGTTAAGGGAGTTGAGGCAATTGTTATTATCCGCCAGGAGCGTTCAGATAATTGTACTGTGAGTTTGAGGTCTGTTGATGAGATTAATGTTGCAAAAATTGCCGCATCCCTTGGCGGAGGCGGGCATAAAAACGCTTCGGGGCTCACTATGCAAGGAACAATTTCATTTGTAAAGCAAATAATGTTAAATTCGTTTTCACAAGTTTTCAATCGTTAACAAAATAATTTCCTATATTACAAATCACATTTTAATAATATATTTCCCGTATAATTCTGAATATTGTTCCAAATCAAAACCGATATCAGGAAACAGAGGTTATCATGGAACAATATTCATTAAACGATTTATATTTTAAATTTTCCGCAGGTATAATTGACCGGGCGGAGTTTGAAGGTTCAATATATATGTATTTCATTCTTAATAAAGAAAAAACCTGCCTTAGTCATTGGCAAAACGAAGAATACGAGGATTATGTATCATGGTTTTATCCCCGTTTTAAGAAAGCAATAGATTCTTACAAGGATATAGGTTCTTCATTTGAAGCATATATGAATAAATTCCTGATGGTATCGTCAAGAGAATACAGGGTACGCAAGACAACAAAAAGTTTTATTGAATATTCGGCATGGAGCGTCCAGGTTCCCGATTTATATGCGCAGGAAGAATCTCCCGTTTATTTTAGTGAGAAAAAAGAGGATTTATTACCGGAATTAACAGTCATTCAAAACCAAAGAAAGAATACAAGACAAATCTTGGCTCTTGTTATGAAATGTTATTATTATGTTTCGGATGATCTTCTGGAGAGAATCGCTTCTATAATAGAAATTGACAAAGACGAACTGCGGGAAATGATAGAAAGAATGAGAAAAATGCGGCAGAAAAAAGATGATGCAATTTACATGATGAAAGAGAGAATTTACTGCCAGTATTACAGATGTATCGTATATGAAAAAAGGCTTTCGATTATTCAGGAAAACACCGCCGCTTACTATAAAATGAAACTTCGCCTGGGAAAAGCAAGACAGCGCCTTGAAAAAATGCGGAAGCGCCTTTCCAAAATTCGTACGGACGCTACAAACAAACAGGTAGCGGAAGTAATTGGTATTAAAAAGGGAACTGTAGACGCAAGTTTGTATAAATTGAAAGCAAGGCTGGACAGTATGGCTGATAAGTCACATTTAAATTGACAGGCTTGTTCTGTTACCAGCTAAACGCAAATATTGACTTTTCGTTATAATCCTTACCCGGACCTGCAATACATGAAGGAAAGCCGCTTTGATTCGGCGTATCGGGAAAGTGCTGAGTTTCAAGACAAAAACCCGAATGTTTCACATAATGAGAACCCTGCTTCCCTGCTGCATTAATATGATTTCCAGTGTAAAATTGAACGCCGGGCTGTGTTGTAAAAACTTTCATTGTCCTTCCTGAACTTGGTTCAAAAACATCCGCACATGGACGAAGTTTTCCCGGCTCTCCGTCAACCACAAAACAATGATCATAGCCGTTCAGCGTGCCAAAATTTGCGTCTATACGCCTGCGGTTTAAGAAATCAAAAGTAGTGTCTTTTACGGAAAGAATTTTCCCTGTGGGGATACATTTATCATCAACTTCAACATAGGAAGAAGAATAAAGAATTACCTCATGCGAAAGAATACTGCCGTTTTTTTCACCGGCCAGGTTAAAATAAGCATGATTGGTAAGGTTTACTGGGCACGGCATTTCGACTTTTGCCTTATAATCGGCAATTATTTCGTTGGATTTTGTAAGCCCGTAACAGACAATAGCCTTTAGCTTACCGGGAAAACCGCAGTCGCCATCCGGGCTTTCTGTTTCAAAACGCACATATACGCCTTCGTTTTCTTCGTACGCTTCCGATTTCCATAGTATTTTATCAAAACCGTATGGTCCGGAGTGCAGATTATTTTCGCCGTCATTTGCTGCAAGACGGTATGTTTTTCCGTTCAGGGAAAAAGAAGCGCCCTTTATCCGGTTGGCAAAACGTCCGACTGTTACGCCATAGAATTGCGCATTGTTAACAAAGCCCTCATATCCTGAATAACCAAGCAATACATCGTCATAAACGCCGTTGTGTGAAGGGATAATCAAACTTGTCCATGCGGCTCCGTAATTTGTCAGTGAAAATTTTATGTCTCCTGCTTTGAGCGTATATAACTTTACTTTTTTCCCGTTGGAAAGAATCCCGAATATTTTCTTTTTAATTTCCATATATTTATTATATAGCTTGCAAACATATTACGTACAGTATAAAATTATACAAATGTTACTAATGGAGGAAGTCAATGAAAAAAATCATAATCCTTTTTCTTGCATTAACATCTGCGGTTTACTGTTTTGCCGATGATCCCGCTGAGGGATTCTGGCTGAGTATTGATGAAAGTACCAATAAAGTAACTGCCGGCTGGCAGATATATCAGGAAGGCGGGAAACTTTACGGTAAGATTCTCTCGTTAGCGTCAGAGCCAAGAGGACTTATTGCAGACAAATGCAAGGAAAGCTATAAAGGCTTCCCTGTTTCCGGAAAGGTAAATACTATGTCTATTACGGGAACCCCGTGGATTTTCGGACTTACAAAGGGTAAGAACGGCGAGTGGAGCGGCGGCAATGTTATTAATCCCGAAGACGGCAAAATGTATAACTGCAAAATTATTTTCCGTCCCGCCGATGGCAAAAAGTTTCAGTCCGACACTCTTGAGATGCGCGGAGAAATCGGTCTCGGCATAGGCCGCAGCCAGTACTGGCGGAAAACAGATGCGGCAACCGCCAGTAATCTTTGGCCTGATTAAAAGTTGTAAGTTATTCGTGTTGTTGATTCAAAAACTTAAATCTCATAACATTCGTTATTACATAGGGAATTATTATGCTTAAATTAAAAAGAAACATAAGTGATATCGAAGTTAAAACTGCAATAAAGAAGGCGGAAAAAGGATTAAAGCAATATACTCAAATAATGGCATTATTTCCGAAAGTTGACGCGTCAAAGGATATTTCATTTCAAAAAGAATTCAGAATTTTTTATAGGTTCATGTTTTTAAATAACGGTTTTATCAGTGATTATTTTTCATTTCTTCAGGAGCATAAAAATAATTCGCCGGATTTTATTGACACCTTAAAATATTTTCAGGAAAAATATGATAAATTCTTTTATTCTTATGTATCAAAAATGCTTGCTACAATTGATCCAAACCTTCCTGTTTGGGATTCAAATGTTTGTTCTGTTTTTGGCTTTAAAAATCCTAATGATTTGTTGTCTAAAGAAAAGAAAATTAATAAAGCGAAAGCAATATATAGAAATTTAACGGAATGGTATAAAAATTTTATGTTAAGTGAAGAAGGCTGCAAGTGGATAAAGTTTTTTGATGAAGTATACCCGGACTCAAATATCACTGCAATTAAGAAGATAGATTTAATATTGTGGAAACTTAGTAAGGATAAAAATAACGGAAAAACAGACCCCGCCTTATGAAAATATGGCGCAATACAAATTACTTTACCTGTCCACTTTTTTTAGTCAATTATCATCATATCGCTGAAATACAGGGTTTCTATGTGTCCAAGCCGCAGGTTGGCATTATATAACGATAAAATTTCAGTTTTTGCAGTTTCTTCATCAATTTGAATTGTTTTATCCGCAGGAAGGGATGAGAAATAATCGGTTGCTATTCTTCTGAAATCGCCTATTTTTGCAGACAGTTCTTCTGTAAAGGCAATATCGTCAGCAAGATAGGGAAATGCTATGGAAAGAATCAATATTGAAGAACTGGTTAGAGGGATTCTAAGCCTGCCAAGCCCTGAGAAAACACGGATATCATCATTTTCTGCTATTTGGGTTGCTGTTACGGTTTCTGCTTTTCCAAGTTTTAAAATGGGACCTGCAACCGGAGAGCGGACAAGGGCGAAAATAGTGCCGATTAACAATAATGCAATTAACGCGCCTGCAAGCGAGAGTAACGCTGTAAAAAAAATACTTTCCGCTTTTGAAGCATAATCAGGGATTAATTTCATTATATAACGGTATTATAAAATTATGAAAAAGTCGAGGTAATATTCCGCTGTCATTTTCAATCCTTGTATATTTCACTCCGGTTTTCCATAGCAATCTTAGCGCAGGCGCGGACGGCGCGGGCTGAAGCCTCGCTTATTTTGCAATGTTCCGCCATTTCCATAATGTCAGCGGCGGCAATATTGGCAATTGTTTCGTAGGCTTTCATGATTGCAAGCGCTCTTTTGGGGCCGATGCCTTCAACGGATTCCAGTACCGGAAAAAACAGGTCTTTTGAACGAAGCCGTTTGTTGAAGTTGTTGGCAAATCGGTGACATTCATCGCGTACAAATTGAAGGACTTTTAGCGCCTCAGATTGTCTTGAAAGAACAATAGGCTCTTTTCCGTAAGGCAGCCAGATTTCTTCCTCGCGTCCTGCAAGACCGGCAAGACTGCAATCAACTCCCAACTCGTCCAGCACTTCCTTTGCCGCGTTCACCTGTCCGATGCCGCCGTCAACTAGTATTAAATCAGGAAACTCCGTGCCTTCTTTTATTAGGCGGGAATAACGACGCCGTACCGCTTCACGCATTGCGGCATAATCATCCGCTGTTCCAATCACGGTACGCAGTTTGAAATAACGGTAATTCTTTTTATCAGGAATTCCGTTTTTAAATGAAATTAACGAAGCGACAGGATGTTTACCGGCAAGATGGGATATATCAAAACCTTCGATACGTTCCGGTTTTATTTCAAGATTCAATATACGCATAAGCTCGGCTAAAGCGGGGCCGGCTCCCCTTTCTTTTATTCGTCTGCGTAAATCTTCATCCGCATTTTGTCTTGCCATTGCAAGAATCGCAGTATGGTGCTTATCTGTTGTAAAAACAAATTCAGGCTCAAAATTAAAATTGGTCTTAATCCAATTACTCAATAAAGGTACAATATCAGGGGTTTCCGTACCTTCGTTAGACACTGTTTCACTCTGCTTCCCTGTAATGTTATTTGAAATAATTGTCTGTAAGAAAATCTTTAACGGGGGAGGACGGAAGCTGTCATAATAAGAAGTAATAAAAGTTTCCAAAGATTCCCATTCATCGGCAGCGGAACGGGTACGGAACAAATCGCGGCCTGTCATTTTTCCGCCGCGCATGGAAAAAACCGTAAATGTCGTAAGTACGCCTTCCTCAGCCCAGGCAATATAATCTCTGTCTTCCGGGTTTAAATCCTGCACAGAGCTGTCTTCGCTTGTCAGATTTTCAATAGCCTTGATTGTATTTCTGATCTGCGCCGCTTTTTCATATTGCAGCGTTCTGGCTGCTTCATGCATCTGTGATGTAAGGTCAATGATTAATGAATCTGTTTCTCCGCAAAGCAGTTTTTGTACACGCTGTACGTGAAGATTGTACTCTTCAGATTTAATTTTTCCGCAGCAAGGGGCCATACAACGGTCTATGTGATAATATATACATGGTCCGTTCTTTTTTACTTTTTTACATTTACGAAGGGGCAGAAGTTTATCAATAAGTTCCAGCATTATATCTACGTTATGCACATTTGGAAAAGGTCCGAAATAACTGCTGTTATCATGAATTATACGGCGGGTTCTGAAAACTCTTGGGAAATCTTCATTAGTAATTTTTATAACGGGATATGTTTTACCGTCTTTCAGATTGATATTATATTTTGGCGAATGCTGCTTTATAAGGGTATTTTCCAGAAGAAGGGCTTCGTATTCACTTGAAACAATAATGGTTTCTATACTATGCACATGACGCATCAGGGTATTGGTTTTTATATCTTTGTTGCCTGAAAAATATGATTTTACCCTGTTTTTAAGGGATTTTGCCTTTCCTATATAGATAATCTGCCCATCAGCGTCCTTCATAAGATAGACTCCAGGCTCCGAAGGGGTATCAAGAACTGATTTTTTGAGGCTTACCGTTATTTTTTTTGAATTTACCTGATTATCCATATCATTTTTTGCCGATAATAAAGAGAAAAACCATGAGAAAAAGCCTGTTTTTCATATACCTAGTATATATTTTCCTGTTTGTTCTTGGTAGTGTCTTCGGAGTCGGAGAAAAGACCGTCATTTTAGGTGGCGAATCTTCATGGAGAATGGCTGAATACAGAAACGGAGTTACCGAAATCAGTTCCGTAAGACCGCATCCTGTGCTGACGCTTTCATCGGCAGCAGGTATACCGGCTTCGGGATATTCGGCAGCTTCAGGCGTTATGGGGAATTTTATTCCCCTAACAGAATATGCTTTGGATCTTTCAATTTTATTTGATGAGAGCAATGCCGGTTTTTACAAAGACAAGATTGGCAATTACAAGGTTTCTGTATCGCCGGAAATTGAAGCAGTGGATCACCGTTTTGCAAGAACAGGGGCTGGAGCGGCTTTATTTAACGGTACGGGTTCTGTTACTGTTGAGCCGCAAAATGCAAACGCTCTTTTTGCCGCCGGTAACAGGATTAGGGATTTTACCGTAGAATTTTGGCTTTATCCGCTGAACATGGAAAACGGAGAACAAATATTTTCATGGATTGGTACAAGGCTGATAAACGGAAATTATGTAATTCAGCGAATACGTTGTACTTTTAATAAAAACAGACTGCAATGGTCATTTGAAAATTTCTTTACGTCCCCTGACGGCGCTTCTTTTAATAATATAGAATTATCAGGGAATACTCCTGTAGTTCCGAAAGCATGGAGCCATCACCTTATACGATTTGATGCGACAACCGGAATGATCGAATACATCGCAAACGAAGCCAGCGAAGCAATTGTGTACTCAACTGTTTCAGGACGGGAAAAAGGCGATGTTTATACGCCAGTTGCAGGTAACAACGGCGTTATCCGGCTTGGTGAAAGATATATGGGTATTATTGATGAATTTAAAATCCACAGTATATGCGCAGGACGATCTTCCATACAGAAATATATTCCTTCAGGCGGCAGGACGGAAACGAGAGCAATTGATTTGGGAGAAAACAACAGCGGTGTAATCAGAATTGACGCTGCGGGCGGAAGAGTCAGCATGAAAGGAAACGGCGCTTCCGGCAGTTTTAACAGCGAATTCCGCGAGAACGGAAGGTTTCGTTTTTCTGATGCAGCTGAAATGAACTTTTTTATCCGCGCCAGTCAAAATCCGTACCTTTTGAACGGCAGCCCATGGATTAGTTTTACGCCAGGAACCAATATATCCGGCATTAACGGGCGTTATGTGCAAATTGCCGTTGATTTTTATCCGTCTGCCAACGGTGAGACAAGCCCCTACCTTAGTGAGATGCGCATAATTTATAAACCGGGAGAACCGCCCCTTCCTCCGGGAAATTTGACAGCCACAGCAGTTGACGGCGGAGTTCTTCTCCGCTGGAAGCAAAGTCCTGATTCAAATACGGTTGGTTACTTAATATATTACAGCTCAGTCCGCGGAGAACTTTTTGGCAAAGACGCTTTACTGGGAGCTTCGCCCATTGATGCGGGGAACAGGAACAGCCTGTTTGTTGACGGATTAAAAAACGGGACGCTTTATTATTTCAGAGTAGCCGCTTATGATTATGTTTCAGGAACGGTTAACCACAATATCGGAGAATTCTCAAGGGAAGTAACTGCAAGGCCTCTTGCGGGGTTAACGCTTACAGAAATGTTCCCGCAGGGATTGGAGACTGTGCCGACAGGCGGCATGAATGGATTCTGATGATACAAAATAAATTAAGCGCCAAAATAGAATCTTACATAAGAGAAATACCAAGCCTTCCGGTGTCTGTCGGAAAAGTAATGGAGATTTGTAACA
>Ga0268262_10006717_pt1 | contig 10960 bp, 5 predicted proteins | sample TergutNc150P3_FD_190354 | JGI IMG/M metagenome (GOLD analysis project Ga0268262, IMG submission 190354) | Nasutitermes corniger P3 segment gut microbial community from laboratory colony in Florida, USA - Nc150 P3 (SPAdes) (version 2) | ecosystem: Host-associated > Arthropoda: Insects > Digestive...
GGCGGCGTTTTTGTTCATTGCTAATTTTTCATTCTTCATTTTATACCTCTTTCCTAATAATTACGGTGTCACCGGTACCGCCGGCCTTGTGTTGCTGGTACTGTATACAATCCCGAAAGTGCCTGTTCCGCCGCTGCTGGAATAAGGCTCCACCATAAGATAGACCGTACCGGACGAACTGGCGGTAAATGATTGGGGGGTACCAAATGCGATGTCTGATCCGGTAAAAATTGCAGTACCGCTAGCGCCATAATATGCGCTTACTTTGACATCCAGTGTTTTGCTCTTATCGCCGCTCCAACTGTCATTACACCAGATATAGTAAGGTGTTCCGGAAGTAACAGTGAACGAATACCAAACCTGCCGGTTGGTACTGGTGATGGTACCGTTAGCCCATGTACCACTGGTAAGCGGGGTAGCGCTGGGCGGAGTGTTGTGCTCACCGGTTGGTCTTGTGTCGTTGTTGTCTTTATACACAATTTCGAAAGCCCCGTAATTAGTGCTTAATGTGCTTTTGGGGCGTACCAGAACGATAACTGTATCGTTCTCCGCGGCGGTAAATGATTGTGGAGTGCTCCATGCGGTATCGGTATTAGGTATAGCTTCTATTTTGTTACTGTACCAGACAGTCACGTCTACATCCGCCGGCGTAGTGTTGTTAATGGAATCAAATAAAGAAGAAGAACCTTTCTTTTCATTCCACCAGAGATAATAAGTATGCCCTTCGGTAACATTGAACGAATACCAATACCGGGTGGCGGCGGCGCCGAGCGTACCCAGTTGCCATGCTGTGGTAAGCGACGTTGACGTAATAACAGAAAAATCAAGGGTATTGTTTTTGGGTCTTACGGTTCCGGTACTGAACACCACCCCATACGTGCCCAGATAAGAAGCTGATGTGGAATAAGGCCTCACCTGGAGATAGACTGTTCCGTCCGAAGTAGCGGTATATGACGTAGAAGTTGTCCAAGAATATTGTTTTTCAAGAACAATTATCGTACCATTATCGTTTATCATGCTTACAATAATATCTGCCGTTTTAGTGCCATCGCCGTTGGCGCAAACACGGTTATTCCACCAGACGCGGTAAGTGTTTCCGGCGGTAACATTGAAGGAATACCAATCCTGCGGTTTTGCAGCGGTGAGTACACTGTCAGACGACCACTGGTCTTCGATCATAGTGTTGACCGTACCCGAGGTAATAAACGCCGCAGTATTGCTGGTCTTATTGGCATAGCCGGCGGCGCTTGCGGTTACCAGGTAAATTCCGGCGTCTGTGGGCGTGTATGTTTTAGAAGTCGCGCCGGAGATAGATGATGATGATGTATCTTTCCTCCACTGGTAGCTAATGGTAAAGTTATTGATAGTAGGCTCATTTCCAGTATAAGAGGCGGTAAGCAAAGTATTCGATGTAACCGGACCGGCAGGGGTAATATTGAAAGTTCCGGTAAAGCTGCTTAAAGATACGGAAACCGTGCCGCTGGTTTTACTGGCATAACCCGGGGCGCTTACGGTTACTTTGTAGGAAGCTTCGCTAGTTGGTATACAAGTTTGTTTGGTCTCGCCGTCAAGGAGCGTTGAACCTCTATACCATTGGTAACTGACTGTTTCGTTGCCGCTGTAGACGGCGTTGAGACTGTTATACGTGGTAGTGCCGCTCCGGCTTATGCTTATAGTTCCCGATAATGCCGGCAGGGTGTTGTTGTTAGTAGAAATAGTCCCTGAACCGTAACGCCCGTCGTACTTGGCTGTTCCGCCGCTTACATAAATAGACGATCCGCTTGTTGTCGCTTCGTTTTTCTGCGACGCAGACGCATCGCTGCCATAGATAGTCCCGCCCTTCATAATAAAGGTTCCGCCGGTGACAGACACGCCGCCGCCGGAGCCGGAACACTTGAAACCTTCAACAATAACATTGTCACGAACTTCAACCGTTCCGCCGGTTACACTAATGCCCCGGCGGTCGGAAGCGGCAGCCGCGCCGCCGCCGTTTAAGGTAAGACTTCCTTTTGAGCCGTCCAGTATAAGAGACCCGCCTGAATTTGAGAACAGGGAAAAACTTCCGGCGGCGGCGTTAATCGTCAAATTGTATTCGGGGTCAACGGACAGCAGTATATGCTTGCCGGCGGGTATGGTAAATGAAGCGGTAGCCGTTATATTCTGCAAAAGGACAATTTCTGTCGGATTAGTGAGGGATGCCGTACCGTTGTCAGGGGCAGCCGATATGGCCTGTGAAAGAGTTCCGTAGAGCTTTCCCCCGGTCTTTCCCCCGATCCGCGCCGCCGGTAACTCTACCGTAATGATAACGAGCGTACTGTACCGTATGCCGCCTTTTACCGCTTCCACCGTAATAAATTTGGGGCCGCTTATATTGTTAAATTTATTATCCGATGAATTCAGGGTAACGGATTCGCCGGCTCCCAGAGAAATGCCGTTGAAAGACCATGCAATGTTTGAAAAACTGCCGGCGTCAGTCACCATAAGTTGCGCCGTGGTTGGCCCGCCTCCCTCTATGTTTGATTTATAAATGGTTATATTGGAATCAACTGCCGGCGTATTATCAGTAATTTTAAATTCAAATGTAACATTCTGCCGCGCCATCCATTTTGCATACAGGGTTCTGTCTTCGGTAACAGCATCATCAAAGTTCCATTCATTGATAAATGGCGCCGGTTCAGTATACCAGTTGATAAAGTCAAAACCGGGTCTGTCCGGGGTTATTTTAGTCGCCTTTTTACCGTGCATAATGGACTGGAAAAAACTATCGCTTCCTCCGTCTAAATGATTGCGTTCAAAGGTTACATCCCAATGGGTCTTGGTAAAATATTCGTCAGAAAAAGTAAACTCAAATTCGCTGTCCAGCGCGGAATAAACGTGCAGTATTTCGTTCCATACAACCGTCCTGTAGTCATCGTCGGTCAGATTGAAAACAACCGTGTACAGGCCGGGATCAAGATCGCGGTTTCCGGTAGAGGCTGCTGACAACAGGTTTACAACCGCGCCCTGCGGCTCTCCGCCGGAATCCTTAATGGTCATAGTGGCGGAATTTACGGTAATAGACTCTGTGTTAAGCGTAATTTTCCACTTAAACGTCCCTTTAGTACCTCCGCTGAATATCGCCCTGAGGTTAATGGCGCGGTTTACATTCGCTCCGGGGTTAATGACAATGTCGTTTAACGTTTCCTTTGCCACAAGTCTGGGCTTTCCTGAGTCTCTGTATGCGCTGACGGTAAGGTTATAGGTACCGGCAACCAGAATAACCGGAGACAATTTACCGGAAGCGGGAGAGGTCTGTTCGTCCGTTAACGCCTGACCGCCCGAAGTGGGAGTAAAAGCCAACTGTATAACAGCAAGATCGGTCAACTGCGGGGTGGACGGCATAATCGTCCGCGCCGGATCATTCGTCAGACGCGCGGTAAAAGACCCGCAGCCTTTAGGGAGCGTCGTTTCTTCTTCCGGCAGATCAATATGATCGGGGCAGGAGATAACGAAAAATGAAAAAAGAACAATGAGCAATAAAAAATGAGGAATGAGGAATGAGGAATGAGAGAATGATTTTGACATCTCTATCTTTGTTATTTGTTCATTGTTATTTGTTATTTGTTTTTTGTTCATTGGTCATTGCTCCTTGTTAATTCACCACCGTAAACGGAATATTCTTTAGCCAGGTCTTTTCGCTTTTGGTCACTTTCAATTTAAGAACATGGCCGCCCAGAGTGTTGTAATTGAGCGTCGCGCCATTCAGCTCAATGGGCGAATCGGTACCGCTTATTTTGGGATAATTGCCCACGCCTTCGATTTCCCAGGAAATAGAATCGTATGTTCCCGTAACCGTTAACGTAACCGTTATCGGATAGGTTACCGGCGTTGTTTTGCCGCGGGAAATGGTTATTTCGGGAAACGATTCCCCTTCCATCGGATTCGTAATGGGGTCAAAAGACAGTGTCAAGTTATATTTGTTGGGCGTCCATCCCGCCCACAGGTACATGTCCTGATAAATGGGATTATTCAAATCCCATTTTTTAGTTTCAGTACATTCCTCATCGGTAAACCAGCCGTCAAAACGGTAACCGCGTTTTTCCGGATCATGAATGGGAACAGGGTTGTTAATATTGTCGCCGTGCATGAGCGACATTTTTACCGTATCTATGTTGTCATGGTAGGTATCGCCGGCGTTTGCCTTGCTGTCATAATCAAGCGTTACGTTCCAATGGGTTCTGGAAAAATGGTCTTCGGTAAATTTATAGGTAAAGATACTGGTCAGCGTAGCGTAAACATACATCAATTCATTCCATTCCACCGTTTTATCCTTGTCGGTTCCTTCTCTCCCTGCCAGATTGAATTCCACCGTGTATCTGCCGGGAGCAAGGCTGCGGGTTCCGGTACTGGTTGATGACAGGTCTACAACCGCGCCCTGCGTTTGGCCGGCGGAGTTCTTGATGGTCATAGTGGCGGAATTCACGGCAGTAACCCCCGTGACGATCGTAATATTCCAGTTGAATGTTCCGTTATTGCTGCCATTTCCTGAAAGCAGCGGTTTAAGTTCAACCGTCTCGGCATTATCGGATCCGGGTTTAATGGTAATGGATGTCTCTTGCTGCGCCACAAGGTGTGCGTCGGCTTTCGGTGTTGTGTTGTAGGCGCTGACGGTTAATTTATACGTCCCCACCGCCAGAATAACCGGGGCCAGCACAGCGCCGGTATTGATTCGATCTTCGTTTACTGCCGCGGCAGCGGGAGTATCGTCGGTTGGTTCAAAATTCAGGTTAAAGACGGCAAAATCTGACAGGGTGGGGGAAGCCGGCATTATGGTCCGCCCGGCGGAGTCAGCCAGCCGCAGGGTAAAAGCGCCCATACCCGGAGGAAGCGGATAGAAATCCGACGAATTTTTTTCCGCCTCACTTCCATTGGGACAACTTGAAATCAAAAAACAAATAAAAAGAAAGATACACCATTTACCTATACGTTGGCCCATGGTAAAAATTTTCCTCTCTTTCTTTACCGATACTTGTTCTCTGCGCATTTCTCACTCCTACGTATTAATCCACAATGTTAAAGTTTATATTTACCCGGTATGTTTTACCGTTTTTCTCCACTTCCAGTTTAAGGACATGGCCGCCCAGACTGTTGTATTCTTTCTTTGCCGCGTCAATGGTAAACGCCGCCCCTGTTCCTGTTATTTTTTGACCCGCATAAACGCCGACACCGGCAATTTCCCACTTAATGCTGCCCGGATCGTATAGACCGGCATCTATTGATACTTCCGCTGTGACGGGATAACCGTTTGAACCGGTGCGTGATACGGTTATTTCGGGAAACGATTTCCCTGCCATCGGATCCGTAATGGCATCAAAGGACAGCGTTAAGGTATATTTGTTGGGCGTCCATCCTGCCCACAGGTCCATGTCATGGTGAATGGGATTATTCAAATCCCATTTTTTAGTTTCAGTACATGCCTTATCGGTAAACCAGCCGTCAAAACGGTAACCGCGTTTGGCTGGGACAAGAAGCGGCGCGGGAGACAGGCTGTTCAGGCTGACGCCGTGTAAAACAGATTGTGTTCCGATTGCTATGGTATCATGGTAGGTATCGTTGGCGTTTGCATTGGTATCGTAATCAAACGTTACGTTCCAATGGGTTTTGGAAAAATAGTCTTCGTTAAAGTTATAGATAAAGGAACTGGTGAGCGTGGCGTAAACATACAGCAATTCATTCCATTCCGCCGCTTTCTCCTTGTCGGTTCCTTCTTTCCCTGCCAGATTGAATACCACCGTGTATATGCCGGGAGCAAGGCCGCGGGTTCCGGTACTGGCTGATAACAGATTTACCGCCGCGCCCTGCTGCGCGCCGCTTGAGTTCTTAATGGTCATAGTGGCGGAATTTACGGCAGTACCCCCCGCGTTGATCGTAATATTCCAGTTAAATGTTCCGTTATTGTGGCCATTTCCTGAAAGCAGCGGTTTAAGTTCAACCGTCCCGGCATTATCGGATCCGGGATTAATGGTAATGGATGTCTCTTCCCGCGCCGCAAGGTTTGCGTCAGCTTTCGGTTTTGTGTTGTAGGCGCTGACGGTTAATTTATACGTCCCCACCGCCAGAATAAACGGGTCCAGTTCAGCGCCGGTATAGCTTCGATCTTCGTCTATTACCACGGCAACAGGAGCGGCATTGGTACGTTCAAATCTCAGATTAAAGACGGCAAAATCTGACAGAACGAGTGAATCCGGCATTATGGTCCGCCCGGCGGAGTCAGCCAGCCGCAGGGTAAAAGCGCCCATACCCGGAGGGAGCGGATAAATATCCGCCGGATTTTTATCCGTCGGTCCATTCCCATGGGAACAGCTTAAGCTTAAAAGACAAATTAAAAGAGAAATAAACCATTTACCTGCCTGTTCTCTGTACATTGCCTGCTTCCTCCGTTAATCCACAATGTAAAAGTTTATATTTACCCGGTATTTTGTACCGTCTTTTTCCACTTCCAGACTAAGGATATGACCGCCCAGAGTGTTGTATATTTCATTTCCCGCGTCAATGGTAAACGCCGCCCCGGTTCCGGTTACTGAAGAACCCGCGTAAGCGCCAACGCCGGAAATTTCCCACTTAATGCTGCCCGGATCGTACAGACCGGCGTTTACCGATACTACCGCCGTGGCGGGATCGCCTGAACCAGTGCGTGATACGGTTATATCGTCTATCACCGGGTCTGCGTTGGTAATTTGTTCCATGCTCAGAGTTATAGTCGCCGTGTTTAGTATCCACTTCGCATACAGGGTAATGCTGGCAGTAACGGTATCATTGGTAAAATCCCACGGGGTTGTTGATCCTTCCCTGTACCAGCCGCCAAAATAATAAAGACCTTTGACCGGATCCGGCGGCGCGATTATCGTGTTTCCTGATATTACGCTCCACGAAAGAATATCGCTGCCGTCGACACTATCAAAGGTCACGGTGTGGAACGCAATCGCGGCGTTACTGACGCTTGCCGTACCCGTGTGGTAGTTTGCGTTTCCCTGTGAGCGGGCAAAAATGCGGTAGGTTGTATCAAGGGCAAGGCTGCCGAATACCATTCCATCCTGCCAGCCGTCTGTCGGAGCGTTAGCCGATGTATTTATGGCGTATTCAATAGATTGACCGCTGACGGGTAATGTCAAAGGAGTAACGGTAATACTGCGCGTGGCAGCGTCTCCGGTAATGCGGGGTATACCAACCGGCGCGCCCGCGGCTTTGCTGACGGCGACAGCGGTCGTCTTCGTCACTTTTACGCCGTTCCAGTTGACTCCGTATGATGAATAATCGAAATTTTCTATATCAGCCGGATCATCCGGGGTAAATTCCACAGGATACCCGCTGTTGTTAACCGGGGGAATGGCCGTGCCGTTCCGCCAGTCAAAGGTACCGTACGGCATACTGCTGCCGCCTGTCAGCGGCGCTGATTGTGAAAGCGACATACCGTAAGTGATTGGCGGCGCTGTCGGGAAGTTAATGACTGGCGTCGCTTTGCTGACCGTCAGAGGAGCGGTATCTGTGTGACGAATACCTATTGATACTTCAACAGGCTTTCCGTTATGAATTGTACGGGAAAGCGTATCGCTGTCCGCGGGATTTGCGGAAATAATGTCGCCAAAACCGGCAAGCTCAACAATTTCGGTTGTATTGTCATCGTACGTCAGTTCCACGGAAAGCCCGGCCAGATTGAGCGTATCGCCGTGGGTATATGTCATTTTTACAGGTTGTGATTTGACCGCTATTTTTTTAACCGCTTTATTCCCCGTTGGGTCGAATGTGTGTGAAATGGTGACCGTTGTATCGGTTCTATTAATAATTTCCGCCGGATGACCGTTGATTTCCGCGGTAAGCGTCCTGGTGAATTTACTGTCGGTATGCGCCGTAACCGTAACTGTCGCCGTATATGACGTACGGCCCTGGAACAAGTCGTGATCCGGCGACCATGAAGCCGCGCTGACCGTATAACTAACGGCTCCGTTCGCGGCGGCGGCAGTATTCGGCGTTTCGCCTTTCACGGGGCCTTTTACCTTAAGGTCAATGCCGGAAATAAGTTTGACCCATTTCGCGTGCAGGGTGATATTGCCGGTAACCGGAGTATTAAAGTCATAGACCGCCGTTAAGCCCGGATCAGAATACCAATCAACAAAATCATGATCGGCCCTTTCAGGATTGTTCGGCGGACGTATCGCTTTTCCGCCGTCTTCCGGTTTCTGAATTGCCGGCGTATTGCCTCCGTGAGCGGCAAAGGTGACGGTATACACCGCGATCCACCTGGCATACAGGGTAATACCGGCGGTAACAGTATCGTCGGTAAAATTCCACTTGGTATTTAACGCGCTTTCTTTATACCAGCCGCCAAAGTTATAACCGTCCTTATACGGATCGGTAGGCTTATCAATTATGCCGCGTTCGATAACATCCTGGCCTGGTATATCATTCCCGCCATTACTGTTAAAGGTTACCTTAAAAGTATTGGTACTCCACCTGGCATACAGGGTTATATCCCTGGTAACCGGCAGAATAAAGTTATAAGGCAAACCGGATAATGCCCCATTATCGTACCAATCTATAAAACTATGGCCGGCTTTGACCGGATCATCGGGCCGCCGCGCCGGCTGTCCCTTCGTTATAATCTGGTCGTCAATATAGCCGCCCCCGTCGGTAATAAACCGGACCGTACATACTTCGACAACATCGTCGCCTGTAATATAAATCTTAAAATCCTGAGTATAGTCCCTTCCTGCCGCCATGCCGTTTGCTATTCTCGCTCTTATGGTAACCGTCCCGCCCGCGTTGGCGTTTAATATATTTCCGCTGATGTTTGACTCGGTAGTTCCCGCGTCTTTGACAGACCACATAATATCTTTGTTCTTCGCGAAAACAGGTCTGACTGTTCCGGTAAGGGTAAGCGGCGTTCCCGCCTCGCCGGTTTCGGGTACGCCTTCAATAAGCTCTACCTGTATATAATACGGATCGGGACCGCTGCATGCCATTGCAAAAAATAACGCGGCTAATAAGAGGAAAATTAGGAAGTAGGAATGAGGAGTGAGAAATAAACATTTTGGTAATTTGTCACGCATACTAATATCCGCTTTATTCTTCATTCCTAACTCCTCATTCCTAATTTCTAATTTCAAAACTGCCAGCCGGCGCCGATCCAGGGGCGCAGACAGTCTGAATCATTGTCTTTATCCATTAAATGGGTAAATCCAACACCGCCTTCCAAATATAGTTGTTTATACGCGAACCACAGGAAGGATAAGTCAATATTTACTTGTGGCACCATTCCGCCGGTTGTGTACGAATATTGTTCAATATTTATTTCGCCTACCTGAAAGGAAAAAGCGCCTCCTGCCCTGAGCGTAATAGCCATTCCGGGGAAGGGGAGTTCTTTTTGTACGACAATGTTAAAACCTGTTACTCCTGTCTGCATGCTGATTTCATCGCTGCTTTGGGAGTTGTCAAGGGCATACCATGACGTTGACAGTTCAATACCGGGGCTGAACCATCGCGGTTTTTTGTAGAGCGCGCCAAAACGGGCGGACGCGCCGACAACATACAATCCATTGCCGAAAATTTCCTGCATTTTTCCGTAGAGGGGGATTAACGGCTCCCACGCGGCGCTCAGTATCATAGCAAACTGCTTTTCGGGGACGGCGGCTGGAGCGGCCTCCGGCGTTTCAACGGTGATGACCGGAGGAGCGACAACATTAAGCGTTATCCATTCCGACGCTTCGCCGGACTGATCCAAATAATCATAAGGGATTATACAGTAACGAAAATCTCCCAGCGGCAGAGAAATTACCAGCATGGTTGACGTGGTGAACTCCCGCCTGAATTCGCGGTATCCTTCGCCTTCATTCCGTTCAATCACCACTTCGTATCGAAAAGCATATTCATCGCTGACCCAAACAAGCCGCTGAATAAAACGCTGTTCCGTGACATACCGCCTGTTTTGCGCCCACAGGGAAGTAAGGCTCAGGAACAACAGCGCGGTAAAGAGAGTCAATTTCAGAAAAGACGAGCCGGTTCGGTTATTCATCATTGATCATCCTCCGGCTCTTCTATTATCTGTACCTGACGGGGACGCGGAATGTCTATGGTAAAATGATTTTCTTCCGTAACGCCCCGCTGTTCGATAACATTGTTCCGTCCCACGCTTACCGCTTCTACCTGCCAGACAAAATTCCCCCGTCCCAGCGTCTTAATGTCGGCTGTCCATGAGGTACGGCTTTCCGGCCCCGTTTGGGTAATTTGCTTACGCCCTTTGTCGGTTTCCTGCGAAAGAGTGATAATATAACCATTGGCCCCCGGTACGGCCGACCATCCGAAGTTAACGGTAACTTTTCTGAGTTCTTCGATACCGACAATGTGCCCTTCAGCAGGCAGGCGGTTTCCCGGCGCGGGAAGCAGGGGAATGGGCAATACCCGCAGCTGACGGGGATTTTGCGCGGTAATGTCCGCGCCTTCGGGGGTTTGCGCCTCCACCGTCCAGTACCAGACGCCTTCCTGCAGTTGGTCAACGCGGATTGTCCGGTTGGGATCGAGTATTTCAATATCAGGCTTTCCCCTCAGGGGATTGGCGCTGCGGGAAAGGACAAACCTTGATTTTGCCACCGCTTCTTCGCTGCTCCAGGTGAATACCGTTTGCTGGCGCAGGGCGGTCAGTCCCGGCAGGCTTGCCTCTTGATTAGGCGATTCCAGCGTTACGCGTACGGGCTGTGAAGAACGCGCGGACGCGGGCTTCGCGGCAGGCGCAGGCGCGGGTTTGGGCGCAGGCGCGGGTTTGGGCGCAGGCTTAGGCGCGGGTGTCGGAGCGGCAACCGCCGGAGCGGGCTCAAGCATTGAAGCGAACGCGGGATTTTCTTCCGCCTGAGCGAACTGTGACGGCGAGGTCTGCGGTTCCTTGCTCTTTACTACGCGGAAAGCGGCGGTACGCGGGTTAACGCCGCCA
>Ga0268262_10006718_pt1 | contig 10958 bp, 10 predicted proteins | sample TergutNc150P3_FD_190354 | JGI IMG/M metagenome (GOLD analysis project Ga0268262, IMG submission 190354) | Nasutitermes corniger P3 segment gut microbial community from laboratory colony in Florida, USA - Nc150 P3 (SPAdes) (version 2) | ecosystem: Host-associated > Arthropoda: Insects >...
TGCTTATATAGCCGTTCAAACGGCCGTCCCAGTACTCGGCTCTCTGGCGCGCCAGATACAAGGTTTTTTGCCGGGCATTTTCCATGGTTATGTCGCTTGACTTTACCAGCTCAATGATAGCAAGACCGCCCGCCACAATCGCCACAATGGCGATCATCATAATGCTCAGTTTGACTTTGATCTTCATTCTTTTTCTCCTTTTTCTCTTGGATATAAAATTTGTTTTATTTTTCTTCTTTGGATCACATAATCAAGCCTGTTTAATTTCTCGTAAAGGTTATTCAGACTGTCGAGTACCGAGAGCATAAGACTCTTGTTGTCTTCCGCTTCAGGTTTTTGTATGGGCAAGTCATTGTTTGTTACATATATTGAAATTTTCCATGAACGGGGCTGTATTGTTTGGGTCATAATGTCACCGCCCCTTGAAATACGATTGTTTAATTGACTTTTGGCTGTATTCTGTCTTTTTGGCGAAAATTATGCTCACACTTATTATTCTAACATTTTTGGGGTGGATTGGCAAGTAGAGATAGTTTTCTATAATAACTGATTATAACTGATTTTTTCTATACTTCAAGCGTGAATGTAGAATCAATATCAGGACGAAGCAGTTGCTTCATCCCATATTCTCTGCGCCTCATTCCGCACCTGATCAATAGCGGCCTGGTAATTGGCTTTGAGGGCGTTGAGGTTCTGGTTGAAAAACGCGGCAAATTCCGGATCCTGAAACGGGTCGAGGCGGACTTCCCTGCCCATGCGGCGGGAAAGTTCTTCCTCTTTCTGGCGGAGTTTGGGGGCGTACTGCTGGCGGATGGCCTGTTCAAAATGAGCCGCTTCACCGAGGTACTGGGAAAGAACCTGGATAAGCTGTTTGTACATGGCGGCGAACCGCGCGTTTCTCATGAGCAACTGCAGACCCTTGCCCACAGCCTCAATGCGGGGTAAGTCATCCGGGGTAGTGGGCAGGGTAATTTGCGGGGCCAGCACTTCAAAAATACCCTGCTTCAGGTTTCCCAGTTGATCTTGGGGATATTGTTTCAGTTCATCTTCCAGATTCTTTGACGGGTCGGCAAGAAAAGCATTGGCAAGCCGTTTTCCCTGTTGCTTTGCTTCAAAAAGGCCGATGCTCGCCTTGTCGGTTTTTACCGCTTCGGTGCGTTCCAGGGCGATTTCCAGCGCGCTTTTGATTCTTCCCATTGTAGTATTTCCTTCCTGCCTATATACTATATTGATTGACTGCTTATTTCAAGAATAGCTTTTATGAAGGAGGAATTATGACAGGTAACGTACAAATGTTGATAGGTATTGCAGCCTATCTGGTGACGATGGTCACCATTGGTTTATGGTATGCGCGCAGGAGCAATACCAATCTTGAAGAGTATTTTTTGGCAAAGCGGAGGTTTGGCCCCTGGGTTGCCGCGTTGAGCGCCGAGGCGTCGGATATGTCAGGCTGGCTGCTCATGGGGCTGCCCGGCGTGGCTTATTTTACCGGGCTGGGAGAGGCATTCTGGACCGCGTTGGGTTTGTTCATCGGCACATGGATCAACTGGGCCTTTGTCGCCAAACGGCTGCGTTCCTATTCGCAGATTGCTGACAATGCTATTACCCTGCCGGAATTTTTCAGCAAACGTTTCCACGATAAAAAGCGGATACTGCTGGCGCTTGCCGCAATTATCAGCCTGTTGTTCTTTTCGATTTATGTGGGCGCGCAGTTTATCACCTTTGGGAAACTGTTCAACAGTCTCTTTGGCATTAACACGGTAATCATGGTGATTGTCGGGGCCGCTATCGTCATGTTCTACACCCTGCTCGGCGGCTTCTGGGCGGTAGGCATGACCGACCTGATTCAGGGTCTGTTAATGGTAACCGCCCTGGTGCTGGTGCTGATTTTCGGCATTGTTCACGCGGGCGGCATTTCCGGCGTTGCGGCAAACTTAAGCAATTTCCCCCACTTTCTCGACTTCTTCGGCGTTGCCGATCCCAAGGGTGTCAGTAACGGTGTTCCCCTGTTCGGAGCGGAAGGAACAAAATACAGTTTCCTTACCATTGTCAGCATTATGGCGTGGGGACTGGGCTACTTTGGAATGCCCCAGGTTCTGGTCAGGTTCATGGCGATCAAAAAAACGTCGATGATTCGCCGTTCCCTTACTATCGCCGTTGTCTGGTGTTTTATAGCCCAGTTTGCGGCTGTCGCTATCGGCCTTATCGGAAGGGCAATATTCCCCGGAATTTTTGAAAACGGCAGCGAGGCGGAAAGTATCTTTATCAGACTGTCGGGAAATTTCTTCCCGTCCCTGCTGGCGGGCGTAATCATATCGGGGATACTTGCCGCCAGCATGAGTTCCTGTGATTCTTATCTGCTGATTGTATCATCGTCTTTGGCAAATGATATTTACAAGGATGTTTTCAAAAAAGACGCCTCTGAAACTTCAGTCCTGTGGGTTGCCCGCGTCAGTATGCTTTTGGTAACGGTCTTTGCCATATTGGTCGCCGTTTCCGGCAATCAGTCGATTTTCCGGGTGGTATCCTACGCATGGGCCGGCCTGGGCGCCGCATTCGGCCCCCTTGTGCTGTTTTCCCTGTTTTGGAAGCGGACTACTTTTGCCGGCGCGGTAGCGGGAATGGTAACCGGCGGCGGAATGGTGGTTATATGGAAAAACTTCATCGCCAAACTCGGCGGCCCCTTTGCCGTATACGAACTGTTGCCCGCCTTCATTATTTCCTGTCTGGTGATTCTGATTGTAAGCCTTGCGACAGAAAAACCCTCTGCGGAAATTGAACGGGAATTTGAAACGGCAAAGACGGCGGAATTTTAGGAGTTGTCCGGGAAGGAAGAATTTTTAACCACGGAGGACACGGAGGAGGAAAAGATTATCGTATCAAAACTCCGTGGTACTCTGTGGTTAATTCCTAATTCTTGGATACTTAGATAGCCCCGTTAGTTCAGACTAAGGGCTTCAAGTCATTAAAAATCATTAGGCCGGGGCTTTTGATGCCGTTGTCAAATTCACGATCCAGAGGCCCCCGGCAGCGAAGGTTAAACGTGCCGGATACAAGCCCTATAAGCCCAGTTTCTCAAGAGTTCTGCGGGCTTTAGCGGCAAGAGATTCGTTTTTATCATTGGTTATGGTTTTTATTTCATCAGCAAGGCCGGTCAGGCGGTTGTTAGCCGCCATGTCCAGGGCGTAGGACTTTTCTATAACTCCGCTGTTCTGCATCAGGCGGCGGGTAATGGCATCCATGTTGGCGCTTTTTGTTTCTCCGATAATCTTCAACAGGCCGTTGTACAGGGCGGTTTGTTTCTTTTGCTTTGCATCGTCCAGTTCCATGACAAAACGGTCGAGAAACTTTTCCGGCTCAATCCGCATGATCATTTCGCCGGCGGAAATCCGCACGCGGTCGCTGTTTTTGCGTTCGGTAAAAAGGTCTTCCAGTATTTTTATTGATTCGTCGTCCGCTATCGCGCCGAGGGCGCGGATGGAATCATCTTTGACATTGGGATTTTCATCACGCTCAGCGCGGAATTTAAGGTAGGGTACGGCGGCAGCAAGTTTACGCTGACGGCTGGCTTGCGCCGCCGCGCTGCGGGTGCGGTAATAAGAGTCCCGAAAAGCGTCAAGTATCGCGTCATCAACAGCCTGGCCGGAAAAAGGCCCCAGCGCGGTGACAGCGGCAGAGCGGAGATTGGGGTCTCCGGCGGAAACACAGGCAAGTACCGCATCAAGGCCGCCTGAATCGCCGATTTTGGCAATGGAATCGAGGGCGGCCATACGCAGACTGGCCCGCTCTTCATTGTCAGACGCAATACCCGCGAGAAATTGCACCGCCCCGGCGGAACCGGCTGCGCCCAGCGCGGTAATTATTTCGCGGCGGTTTTCATCATCGGGACTGTTGTTTTTATAGAAATCAACAAGGTATTCCGCGGCATCAGCGTCGTTGGTGTTGCCGCCGCCCGCCCCGCCGGCAGGGCCGCTGATGCGGCCAAACGAACGTAAAGCCGCGTTCATAAAGCGTTTTTCATTGCTGTCAATTAATTTCCGCAGAATCGGCGCCGCATTTTGCGCCTTGACCTTGCCGAGGTAGTCAATCGCCGCAAGAACCGTTTCGTTTTTTTCTTCATCACGTTCTTCTATGGCGCGCATGGCCCGGTTCTCAAGGCCGCTTTTTTCCCGTTCGCCGAAAAAGGAAAAAGCCCCGACAAGTATTTTTTGGTTGCGGGTATTTTCTATCAGGGCGGCAATTTCCTGATCAAGGTAGTCGGCGCCTTCGGTTTTAAGCGTTTGTATAAGATTGACAATCTCCGTTTCGGTACCGTATTTAATGGTGCTGTATCGCACTTGTTCAAGGGAATTATTTGATTGTCCTGCGCCGGCTGGGGGCGGTACTGCCGGCGGTGCTGTTACTGGTGTAACCACCGGCAGGGCCGCCGCTTCAGATTCATTCTGCGCGTACAGCACAGCGCCAATTAACAATGTTATCGCACAAAAAATCCTCTTCATTCGCTCCCTTCCTGACAATCGGCCTGATAATGGGCAAGAAAATCTTTCTTAAACACAGAAAAACGTTTTTCCTCAATGGCGCGGCGGGCATCCAGTACCAACTGATTAAGGAAAAACAGGTTATGGTAACTTGCCAGCATGGAACACAGTATTTCCTGTGTTTTAAATAGGTGGCGAAGGTATGCCCTGGTGTACTGCCGGCATACTTTACAGGCACACTCCTTATCTATCGGCATAAAATCCATGCGGTTTTCGCTCTTTTTGAGCCCTAGAGGCCCGTGCGAGGTAAATACCCTGCCATTTCTTCCCTCCCTCGTGGGCAGTACGCAATCAAACATATCAATGCCGTTTTCTATGGCCTGGAGTATATATTCCGGCGTCCCAATACCCATAACATAGCGGGGTTTTTCGTCAGGCAGCAGAGCGGCGGTAAGGGCAAGAGTTTCGGAAAAAAGTTCGGGCGGCTCACCCACGGAAAGCCCGCCTATGGCGATGCCCGGCGTACCGGCGGCAATACAGGTCTCGACGCTGCGTTTACGCAGATCGGGGAAAAAATTCCCCTGGACAATGCTGAATAAACTGCCCGTATAGCCTTCCGTCCGCCGCGCTTCCCAACTGTTGCACGCCCTTGTCATCCATTCAATGGTTATTGCCAGGGCCTGTTCCGCCTCTTTACGGCTGCTGCCCCAGCCGCTGCACACATCAAGCTGCATCTGAATGTCGCTGTTTATGACGCATTGAATCTCAACTGCTTTTTCCGGGCTTAAAAAATGCCGGGAACCGTCAATGTGCGACTGGAACCATGCCCCTTCGGGACTTATTTTACGCAGGGCGGAAAGCGAAAAAACCTGAAAGCCCCCGGAATCGGTTAATATATTCCGGTCCCAATTCATAAAACGGTGCAGTCCTCCCGCGCCGGCTATGACTTCCATGCCGGGGCGGAGGTACAAATGGTAAGTATTGGAAAGGATAATTTCAAAACCAATTTCTTTTAAATCTTCAACGGTCATTGCCTTAACCGTGCCGCCAGTCCCCACGGGCATGAACACCGGCGTACTGACATTTCCGTGGGGAAGCCGCATAACGCCGGTTCGGGCGGATGACGCGCCGTCGCGGGAAGTAACGGCAAAATCCATCAGGTTTTTGCTCCCCGCAGCAGCAGGAGACCTATCGCAATAAAGATCACTACCGGAAACCATGCCCCGATAACGGGGGGAATATAACCCAGCTTTGCCATCATCATGGTTATCATTTCCATAACATAAAAAACTACCGCCACGGAAAGGCTTGCCAGAAGGCTCATTAAGAGAATGTTTTTTCTGAATCTGCCGCCCATTGAAATTGAAAGTATCATTACTATCAATGAAACGGTGGCAAAGGAAAACCGGTGGAAAAGATCCGCCTGCGCTTCAATGAACGGCAGTCCTGCGGCTTTAAGGTCCTGCACCAAAAGCTTCTCCTGCATAACGGGAAGCTCCTCAGCCTTGACCGCATGACGCATGAAGGTATCGGGCTGCTCCTTGTAGGTATCCGTTGGGGGAAGGATACGGCACCGGAGCAGTCCGTTATCCCAATAGTAAATAATCGGATTAATCAGGTCCCAGTATTCACCGGTCCATGTCGCCCGCTGTGAGCGTACCAGTGAAACAAATCTCCCCTGTGAATCCTGTTCTACCATGCTTATTCCGTTAAGAATTTTTGAATTATGATCGTAATAATCAATGGAATAGATAAGCAGCCCGTTTCGTGCTTTAATCACAATATCGGAATTACTCTCGGCGGCCTGCTGCTGCAGAAAGTGCCGCGCAAGTCCGTTCTTCACCCGCATCGTAGATATGACGACATTATCGTCAAAGAAAAAAGAAAAAATCGAAGCAAAGACCCCGATAATCACCAACGGCAGACTGAACCGCCAGAAGGGAATTCCCGAAGAAAAAATTGAAGTAAGTTCGTTGCGGGCGTACAGGTCGCCCAGAGTATAAGCCGAGGCAAAAAGCAGGGATATGGGCAGGGCATAAGAAAAACTCTTGGGCAGGAAGAACAGGCTTATCTTCATGATCTGGGCAAAGGGAACCTCATAGTTAAGATAGCGTACCAGATTTGCAAATAAGTCGATTAATGAAAGGAGGAGCATAAACATGGCGCTGGCTACGGCAAAAATGGGCAGAAATTGGCGTACCAGGTAGCGATCAAGAATCATGCTGATGTCCTCATTTCACTATTTTGACAATAGCCAGAACAAGCCCCGCCGATAACGCCAAAATATTGGGCATCCACATTGACCAGAAAGGAGAAATGTTGAAACGTATCCCCATAGTCTGCCCGCCCAAGAGCAAGGCCCAATAAAAAACCGCAATGATAAGCCCAAAAATAAAACCAACGGTCTGTCCGCTTCGTTTTGCCATAAGCCCCAGAGAAACCGCAAGAAAAATAAATGAAAATGCCCCAAACGGGATGGAAAACTTCTTGTAAAATTCAAGCCAATACAGGGAAAGGCTGCGGTCTTTCCGCATGGATTGCAGTACCTGCGCTTCCCGCTGAAAAGCGGTAAACTGGCTGGTCCTGCGGTTCCAGTTTTGCGAGGAAGGACCCGCACGCAGCGTCTCTTCAAAAGCAAGAGCAAGGACGGAAACTTTATTCTGTTTTTCATTCAGACGGATACTGAGATCGGCGGTTTTTTTTCGTATTTCCCTGAATACATCAACAGAACTCATCTCGCGGGGGCTTATTGTTGACATCGCCTGAATCAGATTTTCCTGCGGAACCCAGTAGCGGAGAGAACTGGCGGAAGCATAGTCATAATTTTCACGGGCAATTTCCCCGGAAGACTGGATAAAAGCCCTGCTCAGGTCCAGGCTCAAACCGCTCTTGCCCGCATCCTTCAGCTCGGCATTATTGGCCATGATTATGCGGCGCTCGCCATCGCTGGTTCTGTCCAGTATTAACATATTGTCAATGGCATTGCCGGTTACATTACCGGTGACAATCACCGTGTCTTTAAATTTTTTAACCGAATTGGCTTCCAGTTCCAGCGCCGGTGTAGAAACCAGAATACGCCGGTACAGGCGGGCAAACTGCAGTGTTCCCGCCGGAAGCAGTATATCGTTGGCAACAAATGAAAACAGGGAAATAACCACTCCGACCGTAATGGCGGGAATGAATACATTCCGGTACGAAAGCCCTGATGACAGCATCACCAAGACTTCATTGTCGCTGGAAAGCCTCCCGACTGTCATAAGCGTTCCGACAAGGGAAGCAAAGGGGGCGGACATGGCAATAACCCCCGGCAAAGAAAAAAGAACCAGAAGCGCAACCTGATTAAAAGGGACGTGTTTGGTCAAAATGTCCTGGGCCATAAGCAGGAGTTGGTTGACAAAAAAAATGAAAAAGAAAAAAAGGAAAGAAATAAAAAAAGCAAAAAATGCTTCGTGCAGGATATACCGGTAAATAGTCCAGGATAAGGCGCGGGGACTTTCCCCATCCCGTTCTTTCAAAAAAGGTAGTTTTCCAACGGAAAAACGCATCCCTTCCCCTTTATATTCCGGTAGAACCGAAACCGCCGCCGCCCCGATTTGTTGCGGAAAGGTTTGTTGTTTCCTCCAGGACCGCACGGGAAACCGGGGCAATTATCAGCTGGGCGATACGGTCGCCGTCTTTTATAATAAAAGTCTCTGCGCCAAGATTCACCAAGATAATATCCACATCGCCCCGATAGTCGGAATCAATAGTACCGGGCGAGTTCAGTACCGTTACGCCAAACTTGAGCGCCAAACCTGAACGGGGCCGCACCTGGCCCTCAAAACCTTCAGGAAGTTCGATTCTTAAGCCTGTCGGAACTTTGGCCCGCCCCAGCGGAGGAATGGATACATCCGCCGCAAGAAAAGCCCGCAGATCCATGCCGGCAGCGCTTTCACTGGCATATTCCGGCAGCCGCACCCGCGGATCAATTTTCAATATTTTCAGCGTCACTTGTTCCGCCGCTCCGAAATATTTTAGCGCCGGGGCCGGTTTCCCGGACGTTCATCACGATTTCCCCTGTTGTAACCGCCGCCTTTCGTGTCTTCGCCGCCCGCGGGGGCGCCATTGGGATCAATAGCGTCTATGTACGAAAGATTAAGCCTGCCCATTTTGTCAATTTCGGTAAGTTTAACGGGAATTTCCTGGCCTTCCTTTACCACATCGGTAACCTGGGCAATGCGCTGGCGGGACAGTTTGCTGATATGCACCAACCCTTCCTTACCCGGCAGAATCTCCACAAAAGCGCCAAAATCCATGATCCGTTTTACCGTGCCGTTATACACCCTGCCCACTTCAGGATCAGAGGCAATGCCCATAACGGCAATTTTTGCATCTTCCGCGTCTTTGGTGTTTTTGCCAAAAATGGTAACAGTTCCGTCATCCTCGGTATTAATCTTGACGCTGTACTGTTCGCACAGGGCTTTGATATTTTTTCCGCCGGGGCCAATGAGCGCCCCGATTTTGTCGATGTCAATCCGCAGGGTAACGATCTTGGGCGCGTATTCGCTGATCTGATCCGCCGGGCGGCTGATGGTCTGATTCATGATTGAAAGGATGTGCAGCCTGCCGCGCTTTGCCTGATCCAGCGCCTTGCGCATAATTTCCGGACTGACCCCGGCAATTTTTATATCCATCTGAAAGCCGGTTATGCCGTCTTCGGTTCCGGCAACCTTAAAGTCCATATCGCCCAGATGATCTTCCTCGCCGAGTATGTCAGATAACACCGCGTAACGGTCGCCGGGACCTCCCTTGCCCTCGGTGATGAGGCCCATCGCGATGCCCGCCACCGGTTTTTTCATCGGCACTCCGGCGTGCAGCATGGAAAGAGTTCCTCCGCATACCGAAGCCATTGACGATGAGCCGTTGGATTCCATTATTTCGGAAACCACCCGCACCGTGTAGGGGAAATCATCTTTTGAGGGAACCATTGCCTCCAGAGAACGGCGGGCTAAATTGCCGTGACCAATTTCGCGGCGGCCCGTACCCATTCTGCCGACTTCACCCACCGAATAGGGGGGGAAGTTGTAATGCAGCATAAAGTTTTCCCGCTTGTCGCCTTCGATGTCATCGTACACCTGTTCGTCAAATACCGTACCCAGCGTCGTTACCACCAGGGCCTGGGTCTCGCCGCGGGTAAACAGCGCCGAACCGTGGGTTCGGGCCAATATGCCCACTTCGCAGGTAATATCGCGGATATCCTCAGTTCCCCGCCCGTCAACACGGCGGCCCTTGTCCAGAATCGATGAACGAAGAATTTCATACTGCATATCCTCAAACAGCGTGTTAAAGTATTTTTTCTGTTTTTCATCTTCAAGCTGGACGCAGTTCTGCGCGGCAAGTTCCGCCTGTACCGCCTTGATGGCGTCGTGCCGTTCCTGTTTGGTCGCCAGAAAACAGGCTGCTTCAAGTTTCGGATAGGCAACCTTTCTGATGTCCTCGCTGTTCTCCAGAATATATGAAGCAATCGCAAGGGGAAGTTTGGGCTTGCCGGCAATCTCACGGAGTTTGTCCTGCAGCGCGCAAAATTCCCTGATCATGCTGTGGGCTTTTTCCAGCGCTTCGATCATCAGGTCTTCACTGACCTCTTTTGCCCCGCCTTCAACCATCGTTATACCGTCTCTGGTTCCGGCAACGACAATTTCCAAAGTGGAATTTTCAATCTGTTCATAAGTGGGATTGACCACCAATTCGCCGTTCACCTGACAAACCCGCACACCGGCAATGGGGCCGTTAAAGGGAATGTCGGAAATATGCACCGCCGCCGACGCGGCGATGATCGCCAGCATATCCGGCGGATTCACCTGATCCGTTGAAAGCGTGGTAGGGATAAGCTGTATCTCCCTGCCAAAACTTTTTTCAAAAAGGGGCCGCATGGGGCGGTCAATCAGACGGCTGACGAGAATTTCCTTGTCTTTGGGACGACTCTCCCGTTTGATAAAGCCGCCGGGGATTTTTCCCGCGGCGTAATACTTTTCATTGTAATCAACCGTGAGGGGGACATAATCAAGGCCCTCCACCGGTTCCGACGACGCGCAGACCGTGGCAATAACCGCCGATCCCGCATACTGGGCGAATACTGATCCGTTCGCCTGTTTTGCTATTCTACCGGTCTCAAGAACAAGGTCCTTGCCGGCAATCTGAAGTGTTACTTTTTGTATCATTATTTTCGCAGGCCCAGTTCCTTGATCAGTTTGCGGTATCCTTCGAGGTTGGTATGCTGAATGTATTTCAGCAGCCGCCGCCGTTTGCCAACGAGGATTAATAAACCCCGCTGGCCGGACTTGTCTTTCTTGAATTGTTTGCAGTGGCCTGTTAACTGATTTATCCGCTCAGTCAGCAGGGCAACTTGAACTTCCGATGCGCCGGTATCTTTTTCGTTTTTACCGAATTTGGCAATGATAGATACCACACTTTCTTTTGCTAAAGCCATATTTTATCTCC
>Ga0268262_10006719_pt1 | contig 10956 bp, 11 predicted proteins | sample TergutNc150P3_FD_190354 | JGI IMG/M metagenome (GOLD analysis project Ga0268262, IMG submission 190354) | Nasutitermes corniger P3 segment gut microbial community from laboratory colony in Florida, USA - Nc150 P3 (SPAdes) (version 2) | ecosystem: Host-associated > Arthropoda: Insects >...
AATAGAGATGTATAAAATCGGCGTAATAACAGAAGCCAGAATGCGCGAATATGACGAGATGTGCCTTCCAAGCCCCAAAGCAGAAAACAAGTCTTCCACTGTTTATGATGACGATAATTCCATAAATGTTGAACATATAAGCCACGCAACTGCTTAGTTGTTTATAGGGTAGGCGCAACAGTGCCTGGTACCGGGGGCTGTGTCGTATGAAGCGGTTTGGAAAGGAGTTAGACTGTGGGATGTGATATGAATTGTGTCGTGGAGGCGCTTAACAAGAAGACGGGGCAATGGGAATGTTTTGGCGTTTCGGGCGGGGATCGCAATTATGCCCTTTTTTCAAGGATAGCCGATGTCCGCAACTCGGAAAAAGAAAGCACTTACATTGAGCCTGTTGATGCCCCCCGCGGCTGGCCTGCGGACGCTTCCGGCCCCGCAGACGCGTGGCGCGCTATGAGTGAGCTTCCGTTTTCCGAGACATGGCTGAGCCGCGTTGAGCTTGAATCCCTGAGTGATTGGCTCGTTGAAAAGGGAAAGGGGGGAGACTTATGGGAGACATTGGGGTTCAGTCATCTTTCATCTTTGTTTGCCCTAAAGGGAGGCTGGAACAAGGCGGCATTTACCCGCTACAGCGATCTACGGGTTTTATTCTTTTTTGAGAATTAGTTTTAGTATATGTATCCAGTCTCTTTTGCAATATAAAAATCTGATTATCTTTATATGGCTTCCGTCATCGTCAATTATATAAAATATCAAATAATTTTTTACGCTTATTAGCCTGTATCCTAAACTTGCTAAATGCTTGTCATGCACTAACGGCCTGCGGGCTGGGTTTTTGCTGATATACATTAGTTTTTCTTTTACTTCATTTTTTAATTTTTGAGCGGCCATTGGCGCGTTTAATACGTTTTTTATATAATTATAAGCGGATAATGTATCTTCCTTATATGATCTTGAGATTATCAGGTTGTCCAAAAACTACTCCAGATTGTCGAGGAATTCAAAAAACTCTTTTCCGGTAATAAAATCGCCGTTGTTTATTTGGTCTAACCCTGTTTGCAGGGCGTTATAAAGTTCGTTCCTGCTTTTTCCGATTAGTTCTTCATATGTTTCCTCGGTCATTACGGCATATCTGCCTTCGCCGTTATTTGACGCGATTACGGGTTCCCTGTAATTCCTGCAATGGTCGAGTATTTCGCTTAAATTATTCAACAAATCCATGTTTTTTATTGCTTCCGTCATAATACGCTCCTGCCAACTGCTGATTAAGTTTATTATTCATTCACTATAACGTCAAGCGGAAAAATGGGAGGCATAACAAATTCAATTAGCAATGGTAAGAAAGTTCGCTTCGCCTCTTCCTTTGCTCATTGCTAATTGTTATTTGCTATTTTGTATTGTTCAATCGTGTTGCCAAAGATAACGGCGCAATTGCGCCCGCCTTCTTTGGCGTGGTACAGCGCTTTGTCAGCCATATCGTACATGGTCTGCGTATCGGTGGCTACGCCGCATTGCTGGGCAAATACCCCCATGCTGATAGATATATAAGGCGACACTTTTGATTTTTCATGCGGAATCTTGAGTTCTTTTATTAATTTTTGTAAATGGGAAACAACGGTGTCCGCATGAGAGATTTCGGCCTCGAACCACAGCAGGGCAAATTCCTCCCCGCCAACCCTTGCCGAATAAACGTCATGGGATTCTTGCAGGCTGTTCAAGACCCCGCCTACGGCGCGAAGACATTCGTCACCCTTGGGGTGGCCGTAATGATCGTTGTACAATTTGAAGAAATCAATGTCAAGAATGGCAATGCACATCCAGTTATCCGAATTTCTGTAGTTGGACAGGTACCTCTTGAACGTCTGCTGAAAATCACGGCGGTTTTTTAGCTGGGTTAATTCGTCTAAAATACTTTGATCAAAGTAACTGTCGCGTTCGTTTTCCAGCATGGTCGTGCTTAACTCCATCCCCAGCCTGAGTTTGCTGAGCAGCCATGTAAAATAAATGCTGATTATGCCGGCAATCAGCGTATTAATTATATCCAAAATCCAATTATCAAAAGATTTTACAAAAATTGTGGATACTGTGAAACTGATTATCGCGCCTATTGTAAGGCACAGGTTAAATTGGGGCGGATTGATAAACATCAGCGGAACGCATATTAACAAACATAGATAAATCGTGGCGAGTTTGTCGGGGCTGGACCAGACGCTTAAATATATTCCCAGGCTCATAACATTTGCATAAAATATTGTTGTTAATATATAGATAAAATGGTTATTTATATATGTAGTTTGCAGTTTATAATAGGTAACAAAGGCCAGCAGCAGCGCGACAGCGGCCGCCGCAATACAGACACCTGCCTCAATGAGATCCCTGTCCTTAATTACGGACAGGGCGGAAAAACAAACGGCAAAAACAGCGAAAATGACGCTGGCATGATGGAGAAAACGCAGGTTATTTATGAATATTTTATTCATACATTCATGGTAATGTTCCTTCCCCAAAGAGTAGTAACGCCAGGAATAGAGATTTTTCAACATATTTTTACCTCGGTATAGCCATTATAAAAGAGCAAAGAGCAAATAGCAAGGAACAAATTTAAGATTATTGTTTCTTGATTTGCTATTTGCTCCTTGATATTTGCTCTTTGAATAGGCTATATTAGTACAGAGGTTACAAATGCCGTCAACTGTTAAAAAAATTTTTCCGGTCTTGCTCGTTTTTATTTTAGCGGTTTCATGCTCTCGGTCAGAGCCGAAAATTGCCTTCGGCTTTATCGAACTGGTTTATTATCAGGAAAGGGATAAACCGCAGGAGCGCTTTTCTTTTTTCATTATACCGGAGGACGAGGACGGTATTGAAAATTTGGCCGACCTGTACCTGTACAATGACAGGGAGCAGTTGCGCTGGCATATCAAAAGCGAAGACTGGATTAGCTATGTCCAGGACGGGAAAACATGGATCGGCACAAGAAGCATCATGATTGGCGAAGATGAAATACTTCCGAGGGGCCAGTACAGGGCCGTCCTGGCGAACAAGGGCGGGGAAAAATCGGAGCGCAATTTCAGCTTTGACGCGCCGGAAGAACCCCGTTTCCCCTTTCCCGTTCTGGAAATAAGCGGCGGCGAGTATACGGCGACTTCATTGTACCCCAGCAACCGCCTTGTCTGTTATGACGATGAAGGAAATTATGTTTTTACGGCTAACCTTTCACAACTCAAAGGCCCGGTAAGCGAACTGAACATCCCCGGCAACGCGAGAACAGCGGCGCTTTGGGCCGAGGATACCCAGTATTTTACCTCCGCTTTTACAAATGTCACCCCTATCCGCAGGCGTTAACCCGGCGGCGGCCCCTCCGTCGCCTGCCGCCGATCTTGAAAGCCGCCGTAATATTAAAAGCTTTGTCCTGCGCGGGGGCCGTTTGACAGCAGCCCAGCGGCGTTCGTACGATTCCCTCTCAGGCAAGTTTTTGATTCCCTATGAAAATAAAGTATTGGATTTTGCCGGAATTTTCGGCAACGGCAACCCCGTTGTCGTTGAAATCGGCTTCGGCATGGGCAGGGCGACCGCCGTTATCGCAGGGGAGAACCCGCAGACAAACTACGTCGGGCTTGAAATCCACAAACCGGGGATAGGGCGGCTCCTCTGGGAAATTGAACAGCGCCCCCTTTCAAATGTCAGGATAATCGAGCGCGACGCGACGGAAGTTTTTCGTGACATGATCCCTGAAAATTCGCTTGACGGGGTGCATATTTTTTTCCCCGACCCCTGGCCGAAAAAACGGCACCACAAGAGAAGGCTGGTGCAAAAGCCTTTTACGGATTGTATCGCGTCAAGGTTAAAACCCGGAGGTTACGTCTATATGGTCAGCGACTGGCTGGACTACGCGAACTGGGCCTTGTCTGTGTTAACCAGTACCGAAGGTATGGTTAACGAGTGCGACGGTTTTGCCGGGCCGCGAGCCTGGAGGCCGCAGACGAGTTTTGAAAAAAAAGGGCTTGACAAGAAGCATGAAATAAAGGAATTGTTTTTCAGGCGGGTCCCATGAAGAACGATGCCAAACGTGCCAAACGTATAGAAGAACTTGAAAACCTCATACAGAAATACCAAAAATCGTATTACGGCGGGGAAGCGGAAATTTCAGACGGGGAATTCGATCTCCTCTGGGACGAGTTAAAAGCCCTTGCCCCGAACAGCCCCGTGATCCTCGGTATAGGGGCTGACAATACCGACGGTTTTCCAAAGGCGAAACACCTGATCCCCATGGGGAGCCAGGAAAAAGCGGCGAACCCCGGCGAATTTCTTGCGTGGGCGGCAAAACACCCTCTGCCGGAATTTCTTGCCCAGTACAAGCTGGACGGGGCGAGCCTTGAACTGCAATACGAGAAGGGCAAACTCGTCAGGGCCGTGACACGGGGCGACGGGATCACGGGCGACGACATTACAGGTAACGCGAAGCGTATGGCCGGGGTGCCGGAAAAACTCGATCTGCCGTTCTCGGGCGGGGTGCGCGGCGAGGTTGTCATGCCCAGGGAAACATGGCGGCAGAAATACGCGGCAAAGGCCAACTGCCGCAACGCCGCCAACGGGATAATGCGCCGCAAAGACGGCTGCGGCTGCGAAGACCTTAAAGTTATTGCCTATGACGCCAGTGTGTCGGATGAATACGACAATAAGGGCTATTTTCCCGACGAGGCAAAAAAAATCAAGTGGCTTGGCAAAAGGGGCTTTGAAACCGCCGTAACAAAAATATGCAAAACTGCCGAAGAGGTTATTTCCTACCGCGACAAGGTTGCCAAAACGCGCGACAGCCTGCCCTTTGACATTGACGGCCTTGTTATCAAGGACATTGAGATCGATATGGCCGATCTTCGCAGGCAGCGGCCCGAAAAGCAGATCGCATTTAAGTTCGAGCTTGAAACGGCGTTCAGCATACTCAGGCAGGTGGAATGGAGCGAATCCGGCGCTACCTATACTCCCATCGGCATAGTCGATCCGGTAAGGCTTGCGGGCACGACCGTACAGCGCGCCAACCTTAACAACCCCGGCATGATACGCTCCCTGGGCCTGCAAATAGGTTCGGCTGTTTCTGTGGTGAAACGCGGCGAGATCATCCCGAAAATTGAAGGTCTTGCCCCTGAGGGGGCGCTGGCAGAAGCGGCGGTTTTAAGCCCGATAGAATTTCCCGTTACTTGCTCCGTATGCGGGACTGATCTGGTTGACGCCGGCACGCGGCTGTACTGCCCGAATACCGGCTGCGCCAAACGCCTGCATCACCGCCTGGAAAAATGGATAAAAGTTCTGGACATCCGCGAACTGGGCGATAAACTGGTACGTCAGCTCTTTGACAAAGAGAGGGTGCGTCACATATCCGGCCTTTATTCGCTTACCGCGCAGGAGCTTGCGGATTACGAAAGGATGGGCGAAATTTCCGCGGCTAAAGTCGTCCGCCATATTCAGGCAAAAAGGGAACTGTCGCTTGCCGCTTTTGTCGCGGGTTTTGATCTTGAGGGCGTCGCCGAGACTACAATGGATAAAGTCGCCTCGGCGGGTTTTAACACGCTGGAGAAACTCCGCAATGCCACGGTGGAAGACCTGTCCGCCGTTTACGGCCTCGGGGAAATCACCGCGAAAATAATTGTTGACGGCCTAGCGGAGACCGCCGCCGAAATGGACGCCGTACTGGCAACAAAAGTTATCAGCATAGCGTTGCCGCCGAGTGAAGAGGCTCAGCCCATGCGCGGCCTTTCGTTTTGTTTCACAGGGGAGCTTGCGTCGATGAAGCGCAACCAGGCCGAAGAAAAAATAAAAGCCCTTGGAGCGTCGGCCAAATCGACCGTGGTAAAAGGCCTTTCATATCTTGTAACAAATGATCCCGCCTCCGGCTCCGCAAAAAACAAAAAAGCCCGCGATCTGGGAATCCCGATCATCAATGAGGAAGAATTTTTGGAACTGCTTAACGCCCCCAATTCCGAAGCGCCTGTTCAGGGAGAACTGTTTTAAAAGAGCAAATAGCAATGAGCAAATAGCAAATAGCAAAGCAAGAAATTACCATCTTAACTTTGCTACCTGCTACCTGCTCTTTGCTATTTTGCCCTTGAGAGCGTTACGGCGCAGGTCGTAACAATGTCATCTACCGACGCGCCGCGGGAAAGATCGCTTATGGGCTTCGCGAAACCCTGGAGTAAAGGCCCGAAAGCCTGGGCGTTGCCGAGCCGCTGTACCAGTTTGTAGCCTATGTTGCCCGCGCCGAGATCGGGGAAGACCAGGGTGTTAACTTTGCCTTTCACCGGGCTGCCCGGAGCTTTCTGATCGGTAACCGAAGGGACAAGCGCGGCGTCTGCCTGCAGTTCGCCGTCAAAAACAAATTTTACGTTCCTGTCTTTCAGGATTTTAACGGCGGCCTGCACCTTGGCGACGTTTTCATGCTCGGCTGAACCTTTGGTCGAGAACGACATCAGCGCCACGACAGGTTCGACATCCAGAAATTCGCGGCAGGAATTGGCGGCGCTTTCGGCAATATCCGCCAGTTGCTCGGGCAGAGGGGCCGGTATTACCGCGCAGTCGGAAAAAATCATGCTGCCGTCGGCTCCCCATTTGGAATCGAGGCCCGACATTACAAAACAGGACGAGGCGTTTTTCAGCCCTGGCGCTGTCCCGATAATGGAAATACCCGCCCTCAGCACGTTGCCGGTCGTGTTTACCACGCCGCCGACCATCGCGTCAACTTTGCCCAGATGCACCATCATGGCCCCCCAGCGGAGGGGTTCGGAAATCTCCGTCTTTGCCTGTTCCTCGGTCATGCCCTTGTGTTTTCTCAGCAGGTAGAATTCATGGGCAAAATCGTTATGTTCGGGGGCGGCGCCGGGATTTACGATGTCAATCCCGTCAAGACTGACCCCTTCTGTTTCCGCTATTTTCTGGATATCCGCAACCGTGCCCAAAAGGATCACCTTTGCGGCAAGCCCCTCATCCTTGATGATTCTGGCTGCTTTGATAATTCTGGGAACCGCCCCTTCCGGCAGGACCAGGTCTTTCTGCTTTGAAACGGCTTTGGCTTTCATCTTGCTTACAAAATCCATGATACTCTCCTTTTTTTGAACCTTGTTTAATGGTATAACGATAACGGAAATTCCGCAAGTGGTAAAAAATGAGGAATGAGGAATGAGGAATTAGGAATGGGGGAGGGCGGTGTCCCTTCCCGCAGCTTTTTTCCTTCAATCAACCACGTAAAAATTCCGTGTATTAAGTGAAATAGAAAACAAAAGTTATTTTCTTTCATTCAAAAGTTTCATTGAAACATAAGGACACGCCACGGTAGATCTTCTTCTTCCTTTGCTCATTTCTACTTGCTATTTGCTCTTTGATTCTTCGTGTTGCCTTTTTTTCGCGATTCGTGTATTATAGAGCTTACTATGACCGATGTGCACAGCGATATTCTCTCGGACGAGGATTTTGACACTATTCTCTCGCGGGATATAGATTTTTCCGGGACTTTGAATTTTGAGAAGTCCTTTCTCATAAGGGGCAGGGTTTCGGGGGAAATCAATGCCAGGGGACTGCTTCTTATTGATGAAGAAGCGGTGGTAAATGCCGATATTAATACATCCAAAGTAATAATCCGGGGGCAGGTGAAAGGCGACGTAACAGCTTCCGAGAAAGTCGAAATCGACGCTACCGGGAAGCTGGAAGGGGACGTTACGGCTCCGGAGATTTTCATGGATTCAGGCTGTGTGTTTAACGGCCGTTGCAAAATGACTAGGGTAGAATGAGGGCCTATGAATTTCATTCGTTTTTTCGCGGTTGTCTTTATTTCCGTTGCCGCCGTCTCCGCTGTCTTTCCCCAGACCGCGCCCGACGCCCTGACCGAATACCGCCAGGGCAATTACGAGCGCTCAATCCAAATTTGCCGCGACGAAATAGCGGCAAACCCGAATAACATTGAATCCCATGTCGTCATCTGCTGGAGCCTTATCAAGCTCGGCCGTTTTGACGAGGCCCTGCGTTTCGCCCGCACGGCCCGCAGCCTGAGCCGCTATGACGCGAGGGTTGCGGAAATTCTCGGGGAGATCTATTACTTCATGGGCAACAACAGCGAAGCCCTGCAGTATTTCCAGGAATATGTAACCCTTGCCCCCACGGGGCAGAGGATTGAACTCGGGTATTATTTCATCGGGGAGATCTATATAAGGATGGGAAAATTCCGCCATGCCGATATAGCCCTTTCCACGGCGGTTCACTGGCTGCCGTCAAACGCCGCCTGGTGGACGCGGCTGGCGTACGCCCGCGAGAACGCCGGTGATTTTATACAGGCGGTTGAAGCTTACGAAAAGGCCCTTGCCCTTAATTCCCAGCTTGCCGACGCGAGAAGAGGGCTGGATCGAGTACGGCAGACCTTGGGCAACAGATGAAAAATTAGGAATGAGGAATTAGGAATGAGGAATTAGGAATGAGGAATATTTAAGAGTCAAGAAAAAAGCATGGGCGATTTTATTCCTAATTCCTCACTCCTAATTCCTAATTTTTCTATTTTCACTTTGGGATGCAAACTTAACCAGCTTGAAAGCGAGGCAATAGCCGACGCGTTTTTGAAAGCCGGGTTCCGCCTTGTCCCCTGGGATTCGCGTTCGGGGGAGCCGCGCGTGCTTATTGTCAACACATGCACGGTGACTTCAAAAGCCGACCAGAAGGCCAGGCGGATGATCCGAAAACTGCTTAAGGAAAACCCCGAATCCTGCGTGATTGCCGCGGGCTGTTACGCGCAACTTGATACGGATGAAATCAGGGCGCTTGAAGGCCGCGCCGAAGGCTCAGGAAGGCGGCTCTTCGCGCTTGGGGGAGGGGAGGGGGCATCGGCGGCCGCGTCCAAAAGCGCCCTGCTCGGCCTGCCGCAGTATCTGGCAGAGGCAGCCGAAATTCAGCCTGACAGGCCGCTGCGGTATTTACTGGAAGACTGGATGCGGGCGGGGCCGGCAGTGCATAGCGATTCTCTTTTTGATTTTAAGCCCGACGGCTTGAGTTTCCATTCGCGGGGTTTTATTAAAATACAGGACGGCTGCGATAACTGCTGCGCCTATTGCCGCGTCCGCCTTGCTCGCGGCCGCAGCGCCAGCCTTACCCGCACGGCTGTTCTGGAGCGGCTGCGGGCTTTTGAAGCGAAAGGCTGCGCTGAAGTTTTTATCACCGGCGTGAACATCACCCAGTACCGCGACGGGGAAACCGATCTTGCCGGGCTTTTGGAGTTTCTTCTTGACGGAACCGGCAGTATCTGCCTGCGCCTTTCCTCCCTTGAGCCCGAGCGTATTGACGAAAGGCTCGTTTCGGTTTTTTCCCGTCCCCGTATACGCCCGCACTTCCATCTTTCCGTGCAGTCGGGAAGCGGAGCGATCCTTAAAAGTATGAACAGGGCTTACGGTTTGCATACCGCGGAAAAGGCGGTAACGCTGCTGCGCTCGGCAAAGGACAACCCCTTTCTGGCCTGCGACATAATCGCCGGTTTTCCCGGAGAGACTGAGTCCGAATTTGCCGAAACCCTCCGTTTTTGCGAAAAAACGAATTTCGCGTGGATACACGCTTTCCCCTATTCAAGGCGGCCGGGGACTGCGGCCTTTTCCTTCGGGGACACTGTCCGCGATTCGGAAAAAACGCGGCGGGTAGAAATACTGGGAGAGCTTGCCCTGCGGGGGAAGCGCGAATACGCCGGGGCCTGGCTCGGAAAGGAGCTGTCCGCCGTTGTTGAAAAAAACGATTCCGGCAGCCCGCGGAAACAATGCAGGGCTGTTTCCGAAAACAGCCTCAAGCTCCTTGTAAACTGTAACGGGGACCCGCCCCCGCCGGGATCGCCCATACGCTGTGTCCCGGTGTCGGTCTGCGAAGAGGGCGCGGACGCGGTTGCAAATGAAATAACAAATAACAGGTAACAAATAACAAAGGAAGAGGGAAGAGAAGAATTTTAACCGCGGAGGGCGCGGAGTTACACGGAGGGAAGTGGAAGAGGGGGGAGGGAGGGAAGAAACCACGAATTACACGAATTATAACGAATAAATACGGTTTCTTGATATTCGTGTTCATTCGTGCCTATTCGTGGTAAAAAATCCTTATTATGTAAGCTTGCTGATTAAGGCTGTATCAAGGTGCTGATTAAGGCTGTATCAGCCCCCCTGTACCAGGCTTGTACAGCCTCCTGACCCAGGCTGGAACTGCGCGTTGACCCAGGCTGGAACAGCGCAAGAGGGAAGACCTCGCAGAGGGCGCGGAGGCTCGAAATATGCTCTCCTCTTTTCTTCCTCTTCCTCCGTGTAACTCCGTGCCCTCCGTGGTTTTTATTCTTCCTCCTTCCTTAACTTGCGGCTTTTCCGGTATCAGGCACTCGGCGCGACCGCTGTTACTATCCAGCCGCTGGAATATCATTTCCAAAAAGAACACTCATTGCCCTAGTTAGTGCTGTTTTTAACGCAGTTTCGTCGTTCAATATACCAAAGTTAATGTATATTGATTTTCCATCGCCTGTTGTTTTGTAATTGGCGTATGTTGGATTTTTTTCAACGATTATCGTAACACCGCCAGTGACAGCAAAGACTGTTCTGAATCCATTTTTTATAGAATCCCCGGATTCGTTAAACTTGTTATTAAGAGAGATTTTAATTGTATCGGGTATGCCGTTCCATTCGGTATCGGTCAAAGTTCCTTTTACGGTTGCGGAAGCGTTATTGTCAAATAAGCCGGTAATCGTGGCGGTTGGGTCTTTCGGCTGTTCCTGCTGTTCTGTAGTGTCGTTGTCATCCCCTGTACAGGCGGCGAACGAGAGGGCGAAAAGGGCGGTTGCGATTAGGGCTATATTGCAAAGTTTCTTCTTAAGGTTAGAACGGAGAACGGAGAACGGAGAACGGAGAACGGAGAACGGAGAACGGAGAACGGAGAACGGAGAACGGAGAACGGAGAACGGAGAACGGAGAA
>Ga0268262_10006720_pt1 | contig 10955 bp, 14 predicted proteins | sample TergutNc150P3_FD_190354 | JGI IMG/M metagenome (GOLD analysis project Ga0268262, IMG submission 190354) | Nasutitermes corniger P3 segment gut microbial community from laboratory colony in Florida, USA - Nc150 P3 (SPAdes) (version 2) | ecosystem: Host-associated > Arthropoda: Insects >...
GGGCTATAATCGCCTTTGCGTGCCCGCCGCTGCTCTCCTCAAAGCCAAAAGACCTTAAATATTCGAGTATTTCTTTCTTTTCTTCGGGGTAAAACATTCCGGCGCCAACCGGACTGCGAATCCGTTTCCTTTGGGCGAGCAAAGCTTCCATATATATTAACTCTAGTGTTTGGCGGAGCAGTATGCAAGGAAAAACAGAAAAATAAAAATTAAAAAATCTATTTTTTTAACTTGAAATTTTCATTTAAAAGGTTTATAAGGGATATCAATTTTTTGTCAAATTTATCGGCAATGGAAGCTGTATTCAGCAGGTCGCTTCGCTCACGGGAAAGCCAGTTGTAGAGTCTTTCTCTGATTTCCAAGTCTGAACCCTCGCCTTTGACGATTTTAACCATAGTGGTCATTTCTTTTACGGTAAAGGAAATCCACATATTATCGCACAAAATATGATACCCGGAACCTGTACCGGAAATCTTAATATCGAAATAATTGCCGGTTTCTATGACCTTTTTGGGTTTTGAAACAGTCTTACTTTTACGCTGTTCGTCTTTTATCATAGTTTGATTAAGGGCGTCGACCTGCATGTTGTAAAGGTGAACATGGGCTTGTTTTACAAGAAAAGCCAAGCCTTCTTCGTCCAATTTTGGAATGAGGGATTTTAATTCTTTCGCAAGGTTGTCTTTTTCTGTCGATTTTTTAACGGTTTTTTTCGCCGTTGTCTTAGGTTTAGCGGTTTTTGTTACCTTCGCCATAGCTTATTTTACCGTGTAACTTTACAGTTTTCAAGAGAGCGAAGGCGCTCATCTTCAACCTTAACATGAAGGTTTTTTTCCTGAGTAGGGATAACAAGCCCCTTTGGCGCGTTTTTGGCTCGCCTTAAATATTTAACTTGAGTATAGAACAAATCGCCTTCGCCGTTATTTCTGCCCTTGGAATAAAAAATCGCAAGGTTGCCAGCGTCTAGCAGTACGTCCAGCGGAACCGATTTTCCAGCCCTTTGTTTTATAAACACATAAGAGCCGTGATAATCCCTTGCGTGGAGCCACATATCGTTCCCCTTTACATGACGGCGCAATAATTCGTCGTTTTCATTTGCGTCTCTGCCCACAATGATAAGCCAATCGCCTCGCTTAAACGTAAGCCCCGGACGCGCCTTTTCTTTTTTTCCGGAAGCCGCCTTCGGAGCGGAAACGCCTGTTTTCAGCAATTTGGCGAGAATTAACGGATTAGTTTCACCTAACAGCCGTTCCAGCCTCTCCGTTACTTCTTTAAGTTCCCTCTCCCCGCTTTCAATTTCCCGTTGAACATCGGCAAGCCCGCTTTTCGCCTTGCGGTACTTTTCATAGTATTTCTGCGCCTGTGCCGATGGGTTTACGCGCGGCTCAAGCTCAATGCGTATATTTTCGCCTTCATACTCTGTTTCCAGCCATTTATCGTTAATATTAATATTCGCTATGTTGGAAAGAATAATATCGCCGTAAGTTTTTAATCGGTGCGAATCGGCGAAAGACGCTTCTTTTTCACGCAGACGATCAAGCGCCGCGCTGATTCTGCCCATACTGCCTTCGCAGGTTTTCCTTGCCTGTTCTCTTAACGCTTCAAGAGAGAGGGTTCCTCCCTGCGCGGCGTAAAACTCATCTACTTTTTTATTGAAGGAACCTTCGCCGGGGAGCGCGCGAATATCAAACTCACGGACAGGTTTATCGTTCTTTGCCTCGATATTTTCAGGGATATAATTTCCGCCTGTAACCTCGCCGCGCTTCGGAAGGCGGCGCATGGCGTCCAACACAACGCCGTTTTCATCGGTAACGATAAAATTCGCCGCGTTTGACCAAAGACGGATGTACAGTTTGAAAATAGCGGTTTCTTGCGTATCTTTACCGTCCTCGGCGCTAATCGTTCTTTTTACGATTAACCGCACAATACGGTTATCCCCTATCTGCGCCGCTTCCGTTATCCAGCCGTTCACTATTTTTGACGACAAAAATTGAGCAAAGCGCAGAGGTTTTTCGCTTTTAGGAACGGCGCGAAAAGTCTCGTGCATTCTGCAAGCGCCTGAGCTTAACGAAACAAGCACCTGCTTTGTCTCCCCTTTTTTATGCAGACGCAAAATAATCACGTCAAATGCGCTCTGCACGGCGCTTTGAATTTGCGCCCCTTCAAGAGCAAGTTCTTCGAGGATTAGGTTGATTTCCTTCCAGTTCAGGGACATGGAGGTAGTATAGCATAAGAGGGGTTAAATAACTTTAGTTTTCTTGTTCTGGTAGCGGCGGTAAGTCTTTTCTATAGATTCCTTTACAGATATGGAAATATCCTCTACAAGCCTGTCTATAAAAATTGAAGTATCATCGGTTACGGCTTTATTTTGCCTAAAAAGTTCAAACTCTTCGATTTTCAGGGCTTTCGCTATTTTCATAAGAGTATCAGGGTAAGGCCACTTAACTCCCCTTTCAATACTGCTTAAAAAATTAATTGATATATCCGCTTTTTCGGCTAAATCAGCCTGCGAAAAGCCATGCTTTTCACGAAAAAGCTTGATGTTATTACTTAAAATAGTCCTTAGTTTTTTTCCGTCCATAACTATTACTTTTCGGTTATATACCTGATAGAGTTATTGACATTTTTCTAGTAGGAGTATAATATTACAAATATCTATTAGATATTTTATTTATATTCCTATTAGAAATATAGGATTATTTTTAGACAAGGAGATATAAAATGAAAAAGAGATTAGCAAAATTAGTCGGAATTATCGCCTTTGTTGTGGTAATTGGATTCTCAATGGCGGCTTGTGATGACAGTGATGACAGTGGCGGCGGTGGCGGCGGCGGTGGTGGCGGCGGCGGTGGTGGAGGCGGCGGCGACGGTGGAGGCGGCGGTAATAGTAAACCTATTACTGTTCCCGGTAATACCCTCGCCGAAAAATTTCAATGGCTTGAAACTAACGCAAAAAGTAACTCCAGTTATATACTTGAAGTTACTTCTGATGAATACCTTATACCTCAATCTTTTGCTTACGGGCTTGGTATCACAATTCGGCTTAAGGGTATTGGAAACCCAAAGGAAATAACAACTAATAGTTTTAAAATACGGTATGGTGTTACTCTGATATTAGATGAAAATATTATTTTAAAAGGAAGTATTTCTATATATAACGGTAACCTGATTATGAATAAGGGAGCTAAAATATCCAATGGTGACGGCGCTGGGGTGTATGTGTATGGTTATAATGATAGTGGGACATTTACAATGAATGGCGGTGAAATATCCGGTAATACTGGGGGCGGGGTATGTGTGTATGATGGGGGGAAATTTACTATGAAAGACGGTGAAATATCTGGTAATACTACACAAAGTGGATATGGCGGCGGCGGGGTGTATGTTGGTGATAATGGAACATTTACCATGAACGGCGGTAAAATATCTGGTAATATATGCATCAGCAGCGTCCCATGGATGATAAATTCTTACTATTATGGCGGTGGGGTGTATGTTGCTTCTTCTGGAACATTTATTAAATCAGGTGGCGGAACTATTACGGGCTATGACAGTGACCCTGTGAACGGAAACGTGGTAAAGGATACTGATGGAGTTGTACAAAGTAATATGGGTCATGCAGTTTATAATTCCTATCCTGTCAGACGCAGAGAAACTACTGCCGGACCAGAGGTTAATCTTTATCCAAGAGTAGGAGATGGAGCCGGAGTATGGGAAGAATAATGAAAGAGGTTTAATGCAGAAGTTTTATGCGATTTGGGTTCGTATGGACGGAGAATATTTTTGTCTTAAAAGGAATTTATCATGGAAAAAATTGAGTGTATTTTTTCAGAGGAAACAAAAAATGTATTGGGCACAATTTGAAAATATAAACGGAGCAATATTCCGATTTAATACTCGCATTTATTTACAGCCAATAGAGAAACCAGTCTCTACAGATATATGTATTGGCGCTTTTATCGGAAAGAATCCCGGTTCGGCACAACCAACTAACCCCAAAATCTCAACATTACAACGAATACAATTAGGTAATGATAAGTTATTACCTACTATAAAAAATATTATGCTCAAAGCATATAATGTAGCAAAAAAAGAAATTATAACAAATAGCTACATTCAGGTATTAAATCTGTTTTACCTTTGTGATCCATTACTTAGTCAAGCAAAGAGAAGGATACAAGGATTTCTACCCGATCACCCAATAGATTGTTCTGAAAATAATAAATTCCCTTTTGTTTTTTATTCATGGGGAGGACCAAATGACAGGATTAATGAATATAAAAATCGTTTTATAAAAAATATCCGTACAAAAAATCATATTTGGTTTGATTACAGCGCAAATAGAACGAATTTAACAAAACCATCTGAAACTGATTTTGTTAAACATATTCAAGGATTAGCACATGATAATATACTACAACAAATCGCAGCTGTTATATAAAAAATCATTAAATTTCTAGGTTGAATTTATCCTATTTTTTGATTATACTTAAATTAGGAGATTTATCATGAATATAAATGAAGAAGAGACCGCTTCAACAAGCGAAGCTCTTGTTTCCGCCCGAAAACTTATTAAAAAACACCTTCCTGCTTTTAAGGAATTAGCAAAGTAGACTGCATGAAACAGAATTAATAGAGTGGATAATTTCGCATAGCTAAAATTATATGTTCCTTGCTCTGATAGCGGAAAATAATATTGGCATCAATGCAAAGCATATTTTTCCGCCGTTGCCTTTCCCCATGCACCTTTTTCTTCCAGTATAAAGGAAAAAATTTCTGTACCCATTGTTCACCTTGTTTTTAACCTTTATTTCCGCTATAATCCATATATGACAATCTACCACGGAAGCGATACGCCGGTAAAAAATCCTAGGATTTTGATTTCCAATCGTTTGTTGGATTTTGGTGAAGGTTTTTATTCTACTTCTTCTCTTGAACAGGCGCAAAGATGGGCAAAAAGGGTAAGGGAAAGAAATAAATCAAAGGAAGAAGTGGTAAGTATATATGAATTTGACGCTGACAAAGCGAAGAAAGATTTAAAAATAATAAAATTCGATTCTCCTGACAGCAAATGGCTGCATTTTATTTCTTCCTGCCGAAGCGGTAAAGAAGCCGGTCTTGAATATGATATTGTAATTGGACCTGTCGCAAATGATAATGTATACGCTACTATCCAGCTTTTTGAAACAGGATTGCTTTCTGAAGCTGAAACAATAATACGTTTAAAAGTCGAACAAATTTTCGATCAAATACTTTTTCATACCGAAAAATCTTTACAGTACTGTACCTATTTACGGCATGAAAATATACAGGATAAATCAAATGGATAAGAATAAATTCGACGCTCTTCTTCCCTTGATTATCGCTTCTCTTATGCAAAAAATAATAGAGCACAAAAAAATACCGCAAGATGAAGCGTTTTTTAAATTATATAATTCAACACTGTACCTTTTTCTTGAAAACGAACAAACAAAAGTATGGCATTACAGCGCCGAAAAACTTTTCAGGCTTTTTGATGAAGAGCTTAATACCGGTAAACTGGAACTGCCGGAGTATTAGAACTATGGATAAACTAATAGCTTTTAAAGTTTTTTGTCTGGAAAATTACAAAACTATCCACAATTTAAACGGAAAAACGGCGCTTGATATTTTTCAAAAACATAAAGTTTTTGATTATATAACATCGTACTTTGACGTTCTTCATACCTTTGGGAGACTCTATATAATCAACGATATTGACGATTACATATCCCGCTCCGCGCCCCTGTAATCTTTCCCCTATCTATGTTAAACTTTTCCTATGTCAACAGATGATAAAAAAATTATTTACTCCATGCATAAGGTTTCCAAAAAGCATGGAACTAAGCAGGTACTAAAAGATATTAGTATCTCCTACTATTACGGCGCGAAAATCGGCGTTATCGGTCTTAACGGATCGGGTAAGTCGAGTCTTTTAAAAATTCTCTCGGGTAAGGATACCGAATTCGCGGGAGAAACAACCGTAAGCCCGGGATACAATATCGGGTTTCTTGAACAGGAGCCGTATCTTGAACCGGGGAAGACTGTTAAGGAAATAGTGTCCGAAGGGGCAAAAGAGCTTGTAGACCTCCTTGCTGAATTTGATAAGGTAAGCGAAGCGTTCGGCGACCCGGACGCGGATTACGATAAACTCGGCGCAAAGCAGGCGGAATTGCAGGAAAAAATCGAAGCCGCCGACGGATGGAACTTGGATAACCGCCTTGAACTGGCAATGGAAGCCTTGCGCTGCCCTCCCGGCGACGAAGTTGTGGATCATCTTTCCGGCGGCGAGAGGCGGCGTGTCGCTCTTTGCCGTCTGCTCCTGCAAAAACCCGACATTCTGTTACTCGACGAGCCGACCAACCACTTGGACGCGGAAACTGTGGCATGGCTGGAACGTCATCTGCGGGACTACGCCGGAACCGTTATAGCTGTTACACACGACCGCTATTTTTTGGATAATGTCGCCGGCTGGATACTGGAACTTGACCGCGGAGAGGGAATTCCATGGAAGGGAAATTATTCGGGCTGGCTTGAACAAAAAGAAAACCGCATGGCTCAGGAAGAAAAAGGCGAAAGCGACAGACGAAAAACATTACAGCGCGAACTTGAATGGATACGCATGAGCCCCAAAGGACGGCACGCAAAGAGCAAAGCTCGTATTACCCAATACGAAAAACTTTTTCAGGACGATGAAAGGGAACGCTCGCGGGGAGCTGTAACAAATAATAAGATTACAATTCCCGCAGGTCCGCATTTGGGAAAACTTGTAATTGAAGCGCAAGGATTATCAAAATCTTTCGGTAACAAATTGTTATTCGACAATATGAGTTTTACAGTGCCGCCGGGAGCGTGTGTTGGCATTATCGGACCGAACGGCGCGGGAAAAACTACGCTTTTTAAATTGATAACGGGTATTGAAAAACCGGACGCCGGAGAATTGCGATTAGGTGAAACTGTAAAAACAGGTTATGCCGATCAGATGCGCGCCTCACTTGACGGTGAAAAAAGCGTTTGGGAACAGCTTTCAGACGGACAGGATTTGATAAAACTCGGCAGCGGACAGGGCGCGAGGGAAGTTAACTCCCGCGCCTACTGCTCATGGTACAATTTTTCGGGTGCGGATCAAACAAAAAAAGTTGGAGTGCTTTCCGGCGGAGAGCGCAACAGACTTAACCTCGCTATGATGCTCAAAGAAGGGGCGAATGTTCTTTTGCTTGACGAGCCGACAAATGATCTTGATGTAAACACGTTACGCGCGCTGGAAGACGCTTTGGACAATTTCGCCGGAGTGAGCCTTGTAATCAGCCACGACCGCTGGTTCTTGGATCGCATTGTAACGCACATACTGGCTTTTGAAGACGGCGAAGTGGTATGGTACGACGGCAACTGGTCGGAGTATGCGGATTGGCGCAAAGAGAAACTTGGGTCTGCCGCAGACAGCCCGCACCGTTATGTGTATCGTAAATTGGAAAGATAGGAGAAGAAAATAAGATAACGGCGGCGGTTAAGCGAGGAATGGATTTTTAATTTTAAGCTTATTTTCAATAACCTGTCCGTCTTGCATATCCTCAGAATAGAGAATATCACAATCCGCTTCCAGAGCGGCAGCGGCTATAATTCCGTCAAATATTTGAAAATCATATTTACTGACCAAATTCTGAGCCAATTTTATTGTAGCCAAGATAACAGGCTGAACAAAGCATTTTTCCAGCCACAAAGAACATATTTGTATTAATTCCTGCTTTTGCATCTTAAAATTTCTATTCATAACATTAAGGTACTCGGATATTACTTGTGATGAGACAACAGGGTTTTCATTAAAAAAATCTCTTGCTATAGCCCTTTTATCTTCGCAATCTAAGCTGTGGTTATAAATTAAAATGTTGCTGTCTAACGCAATTTTACTCATAATTATTTGCTTCGTTGCGGTTAAATTTAAAATTATTAAAAGAATATAGATGTTTATCAAAAATGTCATTTATACTATCGTTGTTTTTGTTTGCTTTTTTTTCATAGAATGGAAATACCAAAACTTCTACTTTCGTTCCATAAAATTCAGAAGGAATGGAAACTGTCGAGTTTTCTTTGCTTGGTATCATAACTTGTCTTAGCATATATACATTATAACTTAATAGAGAACCATCTGTCTAGTCCCCGCGTTGCCTCATGAAAAATGTTACCCAAATTAAACTAAGGATGCTTGAAGGAGGGCGTCCGAATGCGTACCATTGCTTTTTACTTCGTTTTATGCTATATTTTTTTTATGAGCATTACGCAAACTGTAGAAGTACCCGCCAACCACAGACTGATTGTTGACGTACCGCGTGAAATACCGGCAGGAAGAACTATACTTACCTTTACACCGGCAATCGGCGTAGCTGACGGCGAATGTCCTATCTGTGCCGCACACCGCGATCCTGTAACCGGGGAAGAGCGCTTTAACGCCGAAACCGCCGCCGCTATTCGGGAAGGCAGGGCGATGATGAGGGGGGAAATCCCTGCCAAGCGGTTTCATTCCCTTGCAGAGATGATTGAAGACCTTGAAAGGGACGACCTCGACGATTAACCTATGCTTGAACCGATTTATCCAAAGTCTTTCAAAAAACAATACAAGTTGATGAAAAAGCGTGGAATGAAACTTAATAGGCTTATTGAAGTCATGGACATTATAATCAATGAACAACCCCTGCCGCCGGAACGTTGTAACCACCCGCTTCATGGTGAATGGGACGGAGCGTTTGGCTGACATATCCAAGGCGATTGGGTACTCATCTATGAAATTGACCCTGTGGCTCATACCGTTACATTTCATCGTACCGGCAGCCATTCCGATTTGTTTTGAAATATTACGAACAACAATTCCCTGTCTACTAATTTTTAAAAAATTACCACGAACCAGCACGAACTTTTACTTCGAAGATTTTAGTTGTTAGTAAAAATTCATGGAAAAAATATCTGCCTGTGTTACTTTTATTGGGGGTACATCTTTAACGCTCTTTAAATTAAGAATCACAGAATGCAGTGCCGCCAATTTCTTGACGGCGCTACGGGATTAGGGTGTCAGGCGAATTGCGCCACTCGCTCCTTGCTTTTTTTTATTTTTTTATATAGTTCGTAAATTGATTTGTTCATTTGGACATCATCTTTCAGTGGTTCAGGAATATCACCCGCTTTTATAAACACTTTTTTTGCAGGATCGCTCATGTGCAAAATTATGCTAAGTAACTTTACATCGTCCAACGTAAACCACTTTTTCATTTTTCCAAACAAGCATGGAGAATATTTATTAGGAATGATCAACTGTAACTTATCTAAACAATCAATTACTCTGACTACTTCTACTGTTTCATTCACTTTAAATTCTATCCCCTATAAAATTCCCCTGCCGCATAACGGCAGGTTTTGGTCGGCAGGGGGTATAACCCCCTGCACCCCCATTTAAAATTTTTTATCTTTTTCTGTTACCGCTCCATGCCCTTCCCTTCGCTCACTCCGTTCGCTCAGGTTCGTGGTAAAACTCTCCCCTCTTTGTGATCTTTGTATCTTTGTGTTCTTTGTGTGATCTCTTCTTAATCAAACCTGCCCGGCTAAGAACTCCGTATCGGTATCATCAATTTGTCTGCCATACAGATGCTCATAAAGGAAACGCGTATCTTCGGGGGCAATATTTATAAAGCGGCAGCCTAAGTAACCCGCGTTCTTATCTTTAAATTTGCGAACAATTTTCGCAAGAACATTAATTGTGCGTTTCGGAGTTTCGATAGTTACCGTTAATTCCGAATCAACCAAAAGAGTCGCCAGCATACTGGAACCGAGCGGATACGCAAACATTAAACCGGACGCGCTTATATCAAGCACCTTGCCCTGAAACGGCTGATTCTCTACCTTTCCATGATCAAAATATCCGTTCTCTTTTAAACCGAACGCAAGCACCTTCGCGTATTGATAAACATTATCAAGCACGCTGAAATCAAACGGAAGCCTGCCCTGTTTATCAATCCAAATATGGATATATCCGATAACATATTCATGAAACAAAATTGGAACCCACGCGTCGGAAAAAATACCGTCTTTAAATTTATTCTTTAAAATACGCTCCGTGTTTTCTTCCAGATATTTAGTTCCAATACCGTTAGTCTCAAGGTATCTGTGAAATATATCCTCTGTTATTATGCGTTTTTTCGGGTACGGATCGGTCTTAGGCAAAAATCCCACAGTCGAGGGAATAAAAAGAGTTTTCCCCGTTTCCGACACTATTTTTTCTTCCAGCGTTTCCGGTTTTTTATCTTTAAAATTCGCTATTTTGTAACCGTCGCAAAAATTACTTAACATACCCGCTATTTGTTTTATAAGCCCGGAAAGATTGCTCGGGTCAAGATTGTTAACCAAATCGTTAACTGTAATGTTTTCATATTCAGAAACTTTCGGGAAAGCAAGATTATAACGATCCCCGCGGAAGGTAAAAAGAATTTTTATGTCGGACGGAGCGTCAACCCTTAAAAAATTACGATCCAGATTTTTATACAACGCCGCCGGCATCTTGCAGTAAATCAGATCTTCTTTTTGCGCTATTAATTCCGCAGTAAAATCTATCACCTGCCCGCGATAATTAAACTTTATCGGTAATTTTGTATGAGGTTTTAGTTTGCCTAAAGGTTTTTCACAGCTAAAAACCAATTCCTCGCTCGCCTTCTGATCGAGTTTAAAAATATACTCTATTCTATCCCTCATGTGCATTAAAGAAATTTTTTCTTCAAATATCGCGTTAAATAAAAATTCTTTTTCTATTCGTCCTACGGGTGTTGCCATAAAATTTTAATAAAACCTCTCATAAGGATAAAAATCAGCGCGGTATATCGACTCTTTTTGTTCGACTTCGCGGTCTCTTGCCTCTTCCAGCAGTAATTCCTCAAATATCCATCTTCCCGTTGTTTTAA
>Ga0268262_10006721_pt1 | contig 10955 bp, 9 predicted proteins | sample TergutNc150P3_FD_190354 | JGI IMG/M metagenome (GOLD analysis project Ga0268262, IMG submission 190354) | Nasutitermes corniger P3 segment gut microbial community from laboratory colony in Florida, USA - Nc150 P3 (SPAdes) (version 2) | ecosystem: Host-associated > Arthropoda: Insects > Digestive...
GTGCGCCGCGGACACGACTTCCACGGCTTTCTCTACCGCGGTATTAAAACCAAAAGAACGGTCTATCAGGGCAAAGTCATTGTCAACTGTTTTTGGTATTCCAATTATCGCTATCTTTAATTTTCTTCTGTCAACTTCCTCGGCAATATCAAGCATTCCGTGCTGCGTGCCGTCTCCGCCGATTGTAAAAAGCATATTCAAATTGAGTTTTTCCATCGCGTCAACAATTTTCTCCACTTCCCTGCCGCCGCCACGGGCGCTCCCTAAATATGTGCCCCCAATTTTATGAATATCGTCAACACTATCAGGGTCAAGCTCTTTTACCCCAAACTGAGACTCCGGTAAAAATCCCCTATACCCGTAACGAATACCGGAAATCCTTGTGACTCCGTACCGGTACCATAAACAGCGGACAAGGGCGCGAATTACATCGTTAATACCGGGGCATAGTCCGCCGCAGCTTACAACTCCCGCGTGTACATGGGCGGGTGAAAAATAGATCATTTCACGGGGGCCCGCTAATTCCAGCACTTGAGTTCTCTTAACATGAGCCTGCGGTCCCGGCACAACATACGGATTTAAACGTAAAAACTTATCGTTCACAACATAATTGGCAACCTTATCTCCAAGTTCCTTGGACATTTTTAACGGCGAATGAACCGACGCTTTTCCAAGTTCTTCAATAGTAAAATCCAAATCATCCCTTTCCAGCATAAACAACTCCTTTTAAAATGACATATACTATACATTATAGTGCATTGCTTGAGTTTTGTAACCATGTATAGTATACTAATATTATGAAAATCACCCCTGTAAAAATGGGCAAATTTAGCCCAAAAATACTAGTTTTAATTGTTGTGGGAATATTGGCCCTTATTTTTCTGGGAACCAGCGTTTTTATAGTCGATCAGACAGAACAAGCGGTTATTACGCGTTTTGGCAGATTTATCGGTATTAGAGACCCCGGTCTTCATGTAAAGCTTCCATTCGGCATAGATCGAAATTATACGGTGAATGTAAGAACGGTACAAACTGAAGAATTTGGATTTCGCACCACAAGGGGCGGGAATTTTCCCGCATATTCAGATCAGGCGAATGAATCCGTTATGCTTACGGGAGATTTAAATATTGTCGATGTTGAATGGATTATCCAATACCGGGTTGTCGATCCAAAAGCGTGGACTTTTAACGTGAATGAAAGACGTGATACGATACGCGCCGTGTCGCGCTCGGCGATTAATACGCTTGTAGGCGACCGCGCAATCATGGACATTATGGGCGTTGAAAGAAGCGCGATTGAGATTGAAGCTTTGGCTACAATGAACAACAGATTCAATGAATACGGTCTTGGCATCAACGTAATTGCGGTAAAACTCCAGAATGTTACCCCGCCGTCCGGAGTGCAGGAAGCTTTTGAAGACGTAAACAAGGCGATGCAGGATCTTGAGCGGCTTATAAACGAAGGACAACAGGTTTACAACGAGGAAATTCCCAAAGCAAGAGGCGAAGCCGAGAAGACAATCCAGGTAGCGCAAGGTTATGCGACAGAGCGCGTAAATAGGGCAAACGGCGATGTCGCGCGTTTTAATTCCGTTTACGAAGAATACCGCAGGGCTCCTGAAGTTACGCGACAGCGGCTTTATTATGAAATGATTGAAGAAGTTTTTAAAGACGAGAAAAGTATGACGGTTATTGACCGTAATTTAAAAAATTTCCTGCCTATGATGAACATGGGAGGGGGAAGATAATGAAAAAAGTAATTACTACTATAATTGTTATTCTTGTAATTATTATTGGCATTGCGGTGGCGGGCCCCCTGTATGTTATTAACGAGGGAGAGCAGGCGGTAATCGTTCAATTTGGAAGAATAACAGACGTTATTTCACAAGCCGGTTTAAAAGTAAAAGTTCCTTTTATAGACGAAGTCGTCCGTTATCCGAAAAAAATTATGGCATGGGACGGCGAGGCAAGAATTGTCCCAACGGCGGAAAGACAATTTATTTTTGTTGACGTAGTGGCGCGTTGGCGCATTTCAGACCCAAAGAAATTTTATGAATCGATAAATACTGTCGATGCCGCGTATTCAAAACTCTCTGAAATTATTGATTCGGAAGTGCGTACCGTCGTAGCCGAAAACCCGTTGCGGGAATCTGTCAGAAACTCCAATATTATTATGGAAAGAGAATCGCATAACGAAGCGGGGGGGATTGGAGAAGGCATTGAAGTGGATATATTAAATTCTACAACCCAATCAAGTTCAAGTTATGAGCCGATTACAAAGGGAAGAAGGCAACTTGCCGAAGAGATACTCGCGCGTTCGCGGCGTATGGTTCCTGAATACGGTATAGAGCTTATTGACGTAGTAACGCGGCAAATAAGCTATTCGCCCGAATTAACGCCGAGCGTTTACGCCCGTATGATAAGGGAAAGAAACCAGATAGCTATGGCTTTCCGTTCCGAGGGTGAAGGGCGAAAAGCCGAGTGGCTTGGAAAAATGGACAATGAAAAGCGTTCTATTCTTTCAGCCGCCTATACTCAAGCCCAGACAATTATGGGAAACGCGGACGCGAGGGCCGCGAGGATTTATGCTGACGCGTACGACAGGGACAGGGACAGACAGCTCTTTTATGATTACTGGAGAGCTATCGAGTCGTACCGTCAGACCATGCCGAAATTCAATAAAACGCTTACTACAGACATGGATTATTTCCGTTATCTTTATTCAACAAGATAACCGATAAAAAAAGGGAATGGTAATGGGGCAGAGAATCCTAATTTCGGAAGTAAACAACAAACCGGCTTTATGTTTTGATACCGGACTTGATCCGCGTTCTTTTGCCCGCACAAAAATGTCTCAGAGTTTGATTGACCCGGGGTATTTAGTTAATCCCGACGGAACACATGAAACGTGGAAAGCGACCGGCGTAACTGAAATCAACGGTTTAATGAGGGTTTTTGGACCGTATGTGCCGGGAAAAAGATTAGATTTACTTTTGGAAGAAATTGACTCAAATTCGCAGTCACATAATTTAAAACAAGAAGCTATGGAAGCCGTAATCAACTGGATTAAGGCAAAGATGTTCCTTGGCGATACGCACTCCGCGATAAATCCGGGTGCGTCGTTTGTTTCAAAAGAGGGCGATGTTTTTATCGCTCCCGAACACATATCCAGCCGATGTCTTTATATCGAAGGCTATGAAATTGACACTTATAACTGCCCCGATTTAGCCGGCATGGATATAACCGCTTTTTGCGCCGGCGTAATGTTATACAAAATAATGTCAGGGTATCATCCCTATCCTTCAAAAGATATTTTTCAGGACATGAGAGAAGGAGTTTTGATTCCTATTCACATTGCCGCGCCGGGTCTTAACGCGCAATTATCGGAACTTATTCATGCGGCGCTTATGCTTCCTGTTGTAAAAAAGAACAAACAAAACGCCGCGGCAAAGACCAGCATTGAAATTCTTACAAACCTTCTTGAAGTTTTATCCAGCAAGGTAAGTAAAGCCGTGCCTGTTTCTTCGTTATTTGACACTGTGTCCGCGGAAAAAACAAAACAGTTTGAAAAAGAAAAGAAAAATTATCTGTTCAGAAAAAATTCATTTATAAAAACAAAACGATATATACTGAATAACAAGCCTTTCCTAATTGGCATAACGGCGGGAATAGTTTTTGTTCTTATTGTTTTATTCAGTACGGTAATAAGTATTACCAGCCGTCCGACAACGGAAGGAATGGCTCCTGATACGGTTATCATCGCTTACTATGACGCGTTCAGTCAATTAAATCATCAGTTTATGGAAGCATGCGTAAAAGGCGCGGACAGAAGCGATATAAACGCAGCCTCAAGTTTCTATGCGGTTTTAAAACAAAGACAGGCATACGAAGGACCCAAGTTCGAGTCAATTATTCAGGCCAAGGTCTGGAAAGAAACGGGAGGAATACTTCCGTCGCCCAATGTTTTTGGCGTAACTGATTTAAAAGTCACCTATATCGGCGGCGAAGAAGACGACGGAGTTATGGTTTATCGCGCTGATTATAGTTTATGGTCGCCATTCGATGATTTTCCAAGGATTCGCAATGATGTTCTCACACTAAAACGTGACAGGCGCAAACTCTGGAGAATAATAGAAATCTTAAGGACCGAGAATTAAAAGAAGAATTTTATCACGAACCACACGAACCAGCACAAACTTTTAATACATATCTTGTCATTGTTCGTGGTAAAAATTTAAACATGTATCTATAAAGTCTGATTAATCCAGCAGTTGATAAGATAGCGTGAAAGAGAGCCCTCGGCGGGTAAATTGGGCAGGTTGTCTTTTGTGAACCATTTTGCGTCTTCAATTTCTTCTCCGTCGGGCTTGATTGTCCCTGATGAATAACGCGCTTTAAAACCGAGCATCAGAGAGCTTGGGAACGGCCACGGCTGAGATTTAATATAAACAATGTCTTTTACTTTGATACTTACTTCTTCGCGGATTTCCCTGACTACGGTTTCTTCCAGCGTTTCTCCCGCTTCGTTAAAACCGGAAATATGGCTGTAAACCCCAGCTTTAAATCTTTTGTTATGCGCAAGCAGGATTCTGTTTTCATCATCGGTAATAAGCGTAAGAACGGCGGGGCAAATCCTGGGAAACTCCATCCGTCCGCACTTGGGACAGATTCTCTGCGCCTGCATGGGAATGTCGTCATTTTTCGCGCCGCAGGTTCCGCAGAAACGTGAATCCCTCCTCCACTGCGCGATATGGCAGGCGCGGATAATACGGTTGGCGTCGTGCCCCGATACGCTGAACATGGAAATAATACTGCGGACGGGAATAGTTTTCCAATCTTCAGGTAGAACGGTTGACTGGGGAACGGATACTGCGGTAATCGTATTGGGAGAGCCGTCCAATTCGGGTATTTCAAAAATATCGGAATTATTAAAATTTTTTGATAATTCAAACAAAAGCCCGGCGTCAATCTGAGAATCCGGAGTATTAACCGGTAAAAGTAAAGAATCACCTTGAAAGAAAAACGCCCGTTTATTCAAAACCCGCTCCCGCCTAATTGTAATAAAATCATTCTTGTTATTCAACAATTTATATTCTATATTAGAATATAGGGAGAAGGCTATGAATAAAATAAATTATCTTGAAATGCTGCCGATAAACAGTATTGCCAAATACGCGAAAGAGCATCCAAATGACGGCATTCCTTTTATAGGGTATCCAAGAACGCATCCATCAGAAAAAAACAAACTTATCCTTGTTTACGATCCACTGGGAAACGAACCGGTTGTGCTGGAATTTAAGCTTGATGATATATTGTTTGTTGAGGAAGTTCCCTCCGCGGTGACCGAGGCTGGCGAGGGCGTGCCGCTGGTAAAACTCTGGATAAAACGCGGCGCCGTTGGGATGATTCTTGAACCTTTCGAGGTAAATGAACTGGCGCAGGCTGTTGGCAAAGCGCGCGCGATTAAAGAACGTATTCTGCAAAATCAGCCGCAGGCAGGCGTGTGACGACTACTTCGGACTTTTCCCAGTTTATCCGCTCTCCTCTTTTTCTCTCCGAGACTGACAGCGGCGTTTGTTGCGAGCTTTGCCCTAACAACTGCGTAATTAAAAGCGGCAGCTTCGGCGCGTGCGGGGTTAGGGGAAACAAGGGCGGAAAGGGAATTATTCCATTTTATGGATTCATTTCCGCGCTCGCGGTTGATCCAATCGAAAAAAAACCTCTGTATCATTTTAAACCGCGTACAAAAATACTCTCACTCGGTTTTGCCGGCTGCAACCTCCACTGCCCTTTTTGTCAGAATTGGCATATTTCCCAAAATACGGACATACCCGGAAAATGGATGCAGCCGGGTGAAATAATTTCCGCCGCCCTGAAACAGGATACTCCTTCCATTGCTTACACATACTCGGAGCCTCTTATTCATATTGAGTATCTTCTGGACTGCATGACGCTCGCGCGTAAGCACGGAATAGCCAATGTGCTGGTAACGAACGGCTGCATTAAAGCGAAAGCCGCCGCCGAAATTTTAAAACTTACCGACGCCGCCAATGTGGACTTAAAAACTTTTTCTGAAGAAACATACAAAAAAACACTGAACGGCAATTTGCAAACTGTGATGGATTTTATCACACTTTGTTACAAGACGGGTGTTCATGTAGAAGTTACCACCCTTGTCGTGCCAGATTTAAATGACTCAGAGAGCGAACTCAGCAATGCGGCGGATTTTATCGTTTCTGTCAGCAAAGAAATCCCCTGGCACTTAACAGCCTATCACCCCGATTACAGATGGAACGCGCCTCCGACAAACAGGGATTTTCTTTTACGCGCAGCCAAAGAAGCGGGGAAGAAATTGACGTTTGTTCACACCGGAAATATCGGCTTTATGCCTCTATGACACCTAACACTAAACATGCAACGTTGTCAATTTTTGATGGATACAGGTCATAATGCCGTCTTTTTTTTCGTCCCACAGGTGCATTGCGCCGCCGTGGCAATTTTTATAATCTTTGCAATCCAGGCATATACCCGTTTTTGTCCAGCTTCTGTCGCGCATTATTTCAAAGCGGTTATTCCACACATCGACAAAATTATCCTGATAGATATTTCCCTGTATAAAACTCCGGTCAATGTTGGGACACGCCGATATGGAACCGTCTATCAGGACTGACGCTATCTGTATGCCGGCGCGGCAGAAAAAATATGTGTCGCGGGCTTCCAATTCGTAATCGCCAAGCCATGCTTCACAACTGAATGTTACCGCCATGCGTTTGTCGGCGCGCGAAGTTACAATAAAATCCATAAGCTGTTTCAGTTGTTGCGCCGTTAGCTGCAACTCACCGCTATTCGCCGCCCTGCCAATGGGCGAAATTGTAAACAAACGCCATGCCTTTACATTACGTGAAATTAAAAATTCCCGTAACGCTTCAAGCTCATTAATATTTTTTTGATTTACGCAGGTAACCACGTCGTAATTCAGGCGGTCGCAAGCGGTAATTAATTCCAGCGCTTTTACCGCTCTGGAAAAACTTTTTTCGTTGTTACGCAGCCAGTTATGGCTTTGCTCAAGCCCGTCAAGGCTTAGCGTGAGGGAACCCATGCCCGCTCCAAGCAGCCTATTGTGAATGTCGGGGGTATAATTGTAACCGTTAGTTACTATCCCCCAGCGAAATCCGTTCTCCCTCAGTTTCTTGCCGCACTCGGGTAAATCTTTTCGCAATATTGGCTCGCCGCCGGTTATCGCCACCGTTATGGTATCTGGTTTGTATACGTCTTTCAAGGGCAGAATGGCTTTTAAAAAATCATTAAAAGGCAAATCGGGAAATTTGGAATCCGCGACACAATCGGAACCGCAATGGATACACTTTAAATTACAACGCCGCGTACATTCCCAAAACAGATATGTAAGATCATGTAGCGCGGTTTCATTTTTAATAAAATTCCGGGCGATAAACCGGGTAAACCTATTCTTCATCTGCCTATAAATTATAACGCATTTTTGGCAATCACACAACGATAATTATCGCTGCCTTGACAATACTACTATACTTTAATATAGTAGTTTACAGACAGCCATTAGATTACATCAAATGTTATTAACCGTCATTAGGATTTAATTTTATGCGTCAATTTGAAGTAGTATCGCCCTTCCAACCCGCAGGAGATCAAGGCCAAGCAATTTTAGCGTTAGCTGAAGGTATCCGCGCTGGAGACAAGTATCAAACTTTGCAGGGCGTTACAGGTTCCGGTAAAACTTTCACTATGGCGAAGATAATAGAAGCGGTGCAAATGCCCACGCTGATTGTCAGCCACAATAAGACGCTTGCCGCGCAGCTTTTTCGGGAGTTTAAAGGTTTTTTTCCCAACAACGCCGTTGAGTACTTTGTTTCCTATTACGATTACTACCAGCCGGAAGCGTATGTCGCAAGCCGCGATTTATACATTGAAAAAGACGCTTCCATAAACGATGAAATTGAACGAATGCGTCTCTCTGCGGCGAGAAGCATGATGGAACGCGAGGACGTAATCATCGTTGCGACCGTCTCCTGCATTTACGGCATGGTAACCCCCGACGTATACAGAAAAATGACCGCTACTTTTTCAAAGGGCGAAACCGTCGATGTTGACTCGCTAATCCGCCGCTTTGTGGAATTGCAATACGAGCGCAATGACGCGGTTCTTGAACGCGGGCGTTTTCGCAGAAGGGGCGACACGCTTGAGATTTATCCCGCCTACATGGAAGAAGCCTACCGCGTTGACTTGGATTGGGATCGGGTTGAACGTATCCGCCGTTTTAATCCCGTGTCAGGTGAAATGCTGGAGGAACTCGACCGCGCTCTTATTTATCCGGCAAAGCAGTTTGTAATGCCCGGCGAAATGATACAAAACGCAATGGGCGCGATCAAACAGGAACTTAAAGACAGGTTGGAGTATTATAAGAACAACGGCAAAATCATGGAAGCGGAAAGATTAAAAACCCGCGTTGAATACGACATCGAAATGCTCACCGAAATGGGCTACTGCCCCGGAATTGAAAATTACTCCGCCCATCTGGCGGGACGCAAAAGCGGCGAAACCCCCGACACGCTTGTAGACTACTTTCCAAAAAGACATTTAACGTTCATCGACGAAAGCCACGTTACCCTTCCGCAGTTAGGCGCCATGTACGCAGGCGACCGCAGCCGCAAACAGAGTCTTGTTGACTACGGTTTCCGTCTCCCCTGCGCCCTTGATAACCGCCCGCTCCGCTACGATGAATTTGTCGAGCGGCTGGACAAGACAGTTTTTGTTTCCGCCACGCCCGGCAAAACCGAAATTGAACAATCGGCGCGAGTGGTACAGCAAGTGATACGCCCCACAGGACTTTTGGACCCGGAAATAGAAGTGCGTCCCAGCGAAGGACAAATGGAAGACATTTACGGCGAAGTGCAGAAACGCATCAAAGCCAAAGAACGCTCTCTTATCCTCACCCTGACAAAAAAAATGGCGGAAGACCTCACGGATTATCTTACCGGCCTCGGCCTGAAAGTCCGCTACATTCACAGCGAAGTGGAAACCATTGAGCGCGTGGAAATACTCACCCAACTGCGTCAAGGCGATTTTGACATTCTTGTAGGAATCAATCTGTTACGCGAAGGCATCGACTTGCCCGAAGTTTCATTTATAGCGATTCTTGACGCGGATAAAATCGGCTTTTTACGCTCGCTCACAAGTCTTGTACAGATAATCGGTCGCGCAGCGCGTAACGCCGCCGGAAAAGTTATAATGTACGCCGACCGCATGAGCGAAGCGATGGAAAAAGCAATCGCCGAAACAAACCGCCGCCGCGAAATTCAAATTGCGTATAACAAAAAGCACGGTATAACCCCGGCGACGGTAAAAAAAGCAATTGCGGAAATACTGACGCGCCATGTTGAAGAAGCGGATAACGCGGCGGCAACCACGGTTGAAGTTTTAAAGAACTCCTACAATGTGCTGATTCCCGCACAGCGCAAACAGTTGATTAAAGCTCTGGAGGGCGAAATGCTAGAACACGCGAAAAAATTGGAGTTTGAGCAGGCGGCGGCAATCCGCGATGAGATTGCGCGGATTAAGGAGATGGGGTAAGAAAACCTTGTATTGTAGGTTGTAGACCAGTTTTTATAATATAATAAATATGATATTATGTATCTTATGAAAAAAGAAGAATATTTGCATCTGGTTGAAAAAGAAAATTTACCACAAAATATATTTAAAAATGTAATTACAGAAATAATTAATCCGGAAAATGAGATAAAACCTTATTTTAATTCTGAAAATGCTGTTATATTTAACAGAGATTGTCTTGAAGTATTAGCCCGTATTCAAGAGAATTCTATAGACATGATTTTTGCCGATCCGCCATATATGTTATCAAATAATGGATTTACATGTCAAAATGGAAGAATGGTTAATGTTAATAAAGGGAAATGGGATAAAAGTAAAGGTTTGGAAGAGGATATAAAATTTCATGATACTTGGATAACCGCCTGTAAACGAGTATTAAAGCCTGAAGGAACTATTTGGATTTCCGGTACATATCATAGTATTTTTCAATGCGGATATATTCTACAAAAAAATTGTTTTCATATTTTAAATGATATTGTGTGGTTCAAACCGAATGCTCCGCCTAATTTAAGTTGTCGATTTTTTACCGCTTCACATGAAACAATAATCTGGGCGCGTAAAGATAAAAAAGCAAAACATATTTTTAATTACGAGAAAATGAAAAATGGTATTTTTCCGGAAGATAAAATAAAAAAAGAAAATACGCAAATGCGGTCAGTCTGGTCAATACCTACGCCCAAAAGCGGCGAAAAAGAATTTGGCAAACACCCAACTCAAAAACCATTAGATCTATTATTAAGAATCATAATGGCCTCTACAAATGAAGGTAATATAATATTAGACCCATTTAATGGCGGAGGTACTACGGGGATTGCTTCTTTATTAATTGGAAATCGTTATTATGTGGGTATTGAAATTGATACAAAATATTGTAAATTAACTAAAGATAAATTTTTAGATTTTAAAAAAGAACCGATGCTTTTTCAAGAAACGGGCTAATGGGACTAAAATATGCCAAGCTTTAAAATTACTATAATCTCGTTATTTTCGTTTAAGATTTAGGGAGTTAATTGGTTATATTAATGGTTATTTACGCTGAGATATTTATTGTTTTTTACCTTGCATCAAACGGGCAAGACTAAGAATAATAAAGCGGTCTTTAGGATTTAATCGTTCTGAAACCAGTACAATTTCCTGTATATCACTGTGCAAAGAAGAAAGAGGGCGGTCTTTTTTAATGTCTTCGCCTGTTACCAGAAATTCAACGGATACCCCAAGGGCTTTAGCTATACTGACGGCAGTTTCAACCGAAGGCGTACTACTATTAGTTCCCAAATAACTGTCAATAGTTTTCTTTTTTACCCCCGAAC
>Ga0268262_10006722_pt1 | contig 10951 bp, 9 predicted proteins | sample TergutNc150P3_FD_190354 | JGI IMG/M metagenome (GOLD analysis project Ga0268262, IMG submission 190354) | Nasutitermes corniger P3 segment gut microbial community from laboratory colony in Florida, USA - Nc150 P3 (SPAdes) (version 2) | ecosystem: Host-associated > Arthropoda: Insects > Digestive...
AACGGTCGCTTTTTTTGCTTCGGCAGGGTTTTTATCGCACAGGCTTGATATGACGGCAAGGGCGTTGTATAAAAAATGCGGCTGTATCTGGGAAAGCATGATAGAGATACGGCTTTCGGCAAGTTTGCGTTCTGTTTGCATTTTTTCTTCCATGTATGTTTTTATATCCGCCGCCATAGAGTTCACAGCGTCTTTGACTTTGTCAAACTCGTCATTATAACTGCCTTCTATCCTTGCGTCCAAATGACCGGCGCCGATGTTTACCACTTCCTCCGTCAATTTTTGAATGGGTTTGGATATTATAAAGGAAAGGAAAAACGACAAAAAAACGACCATAACGGCAACGGCTGTAAAGATAACAATAAAAGTAATAATCGCCTGATTGGACATTCTTTCGATATTTTTTTTCGCTTCGCCGGTCAGCGATGACAACTGTGTTGAAAGCGATCCGAGCGCTGACAGGAGCTCATCCTCGTTCACGGTAACGCCTACCGACCAGCCTGTTACTGATATGGGGCTGAACGCGATGAAAAACCGTCCGCCGTTTTCCTCAACGGTGAAAAAACCAGTTTCGCCGTTCATCATTCTTTGAAAGCCTTCTGCTGTTTCAGAGCCTGCCGGGGCTTGCGGTATGTTGGGCTGAAAATCCTGCGTGTCCATGTCGGGGTGAAATATATACTTTCCTTCATTGTTGATGATAAACGCATAGCCGGATTTTAATATGCGTGTTTCCATTAAAAGTTTTTTATAATTCTCCAGCATGATGTCAAGGGCGGCTACGCCTAACAGTTTTCCTTTCTTGTCAAAAACGGCTTTTGAAACGGTTGCGACTAATCCCGAACCGAGCGCGTCCTCATACACTTCGGTATATATCACCGCGCCGGGGCGTGCGGCTGCCTGTGTATACCAATGACGTGTTCTGGGATCATATTTGGGCTTAGCGTAGATAAGAGGGGTATAGTTATAAAACAGACCGCTTTCCATTCCCACATAAAATTCTATGATGTCGGGATTGTTGGTCAGCGTGGGCAGCAGCAATCCGAGGTTGCTTAACAGGTTTAATTCCTGTCTTATTTGTTCTGTCATGGGAACAGTTTCCGGCAGTATATACGTGCCTGAATAAACGCCTTTGACTGTTTCGGACGGTTTAATTACCGTGCGGCCAAGACTGTAATATTGCGGGTTATTGAATATATCCGTTACGACTCCTTCGAGCAGTTCCACGTCAAATTTGAAAGTATCCAGCATGGCGTTACAATTTACGGCTTGCTGTCTCGCTATGATCATTAGAAAATTGTGAGCCTGTTCCAGTAACGCGCCGCCTGCGCTGTCAGCCGCCCCGTCGCCAAGCGCAGTGTTTGTTCTTGACGAATATTGCGACACCTTTTTAATGGTAATATAAGTTGCTGTTGACATTCCCAATAACGCAAATAAACAAATGGCGATGACGATGCTGATGATTTTAGTCCTGAGTTTTGCCTTTGTGAATATGTTTATTATGCTTGCCATTATAATATTCTACCAAGTAAAGCGCGACAAATATGCGACAAACAAAGGCTATGACTTTGGAATTGAAATTGCTGCTGTCGTTCCCGCGCCAATCTTACTTTCTATTTCAAGAGAGCCGCCGCATTGGATGGACAACCTTTGACGGGCATTGTTAATTCCGACGCACGCGCACCCGTTATGAGCCGATTTCTCATATTCAAACCCTACGCCGTCGTCCGATACAGTGACCAGAAATTCATTGTCCGTCTCGCTTGTGCAAATTTTCACCGTTCCGCCGCCTTCCCGCTTGCCTATGCCGTGTTTGATCGCGTTTTCAACAATAGGCTGGACTGTCAGCGCGGGAAGAAAAAAATCTTTTGTCTTAATATCGTAAATAACATGTAACGCATCTCCGTACATTGCTTTTTCCAGATTTATAAAACCTTCAATATGTTTTAATTCTTTCTCAAAAGAAATCGGCTTTGTTTCTTCCAGAGAGTCCATGTTCCCCCTCAGGTAAGCTGAAAATTCCAGAGTCGCTTTTTTTGCCTGCGCCGGGTCTTTATCGCAAAGCCTTGATATGACGGCGAGGGCGTTGTATAAAAAATGCGGCTGTATCTGGCTCAACATTATCGCGATGCGGCTTTGCGTTAGCTGCAATTCCTTTTCTTTCAATGTTTTTTGAAACTGCGCCTGCATACCGATATAGATAAAAAGAATTGTCAGCGTTGACGCTATATAAACCGACACATAACCGTAAACAGACACCTGAATGACAACCGCGATAATGGGCAAAACGATGTAAGACGCAAGTGCGAATGTTTCCATGCGGTTTAATGATCTGCGAAACCGTATTATTTCAATAGAGTTAAGCGCCAGGCCGATCATCCCCAATACCTGCGAAAGCCAATACATACTTTGCCGGTGATAGACGTTGTTTTCATCTATAATAAAGTACATATTGTTCAGAAGCGACAAAAATGTCAGGACAATCGCCAAACCGCAAACTCCGTAAACCATGTGAACCGCTATCCGTTTGATCTGGATTTTCGATGCCAGATATACGTTGATGTAATTTGAAAAGCACATAATAATTACATAGCTGAACTGGAATGTAAAAAAATTCCCGATGAAGCCGAGAACAAAAAAATGAGGCTCCGGCCTGCCGATAGAATAAAACGCCAGAGCGTCGCTAAGCATAAGCGCGACATTGGAAAGCAGCACCCAAACGAACGCGCGGTTTATACGGACGCTCAGGCTGTCTCCAATCAAAATGCAGGCCATGATTGCAAGGCACATAACGCTGCATGAGATTTCAATGGCGATATTGATTAAAATCAGAGTACTCATTACCTAAGTATAAAGAAAAAAATGAGGAATTGTGAATAATGAGGAATTAGGAATTAGGAATGAGGAATGAGGAATAAACACTAACCTCTCTTTATTCCTAATTCCTCATTCCTAATTCCTAATTTTGTTAGATGTTCTCGCCCTTGTCGGTAATGTCTCCGGCTTCAAGGGCCAAAAGCTGATCCGACCATCCTGCCGCCCATTGCCGCAGTTCCGCCGCGTCCAGCGGAGACGGAGTCATGGAGTTCTCGTGGGCGGCTATGCGCCTGGCAAGCTCAATGTAAATCTTTGCCTGATTGGAATCCGGCGCGGCTTCTATGGTGGTCTTTCCCCGCAGCTCGCTCTGCGTTACCGTAACGGATCTCGGCACATACTGCATGATCTGCGTTTTTGTGCGTGAGGCGAAATCGTCAATAATATCTTTCGCGTAGGGTTTGTTAATGGAATTTGCGATAATACCGCCGAGCAGCGCGCCGCCGGAATTGGAATATTTCGCTATTCCCTTGAACAGGTTGTTCGCGGCGTAAACCGCCATAAAGTCAGATGACGAGACGGTAAAGACGTGTTCGGCTATCCCCTCGCGGATGGGCACGGCGAAACCGCCGCATACAACGTCGCCTAAAACGTCGTAAATGACAAAGTCCAAATCGAGTTTCTCAAAGGCGTTTTGCTGTTTGAACAGTTCCACTGCGGTTATGATGCCGCGCCCCGCGCAGCCGACACCGGGGGCGGGGCCTCCCGCCTCCACGCAATAAATGCCGTTGAAACCTTCAAATATCACGTCGCTTGCCTTTACCGTTGTCTTCTCCCTAAGGGTATCCAGCACGGTCGGGATATATTCGCCGCCGCGCAGGGTGTTGGTGGAATCGCTTTTTGGATCGCACCCGAACTGCATCACCTTGTAGCCGAGCGTAGAGAGCGCCGCAGAGATGTTTGACGTGGTGGTTGATTTACCAATTCCGCCTTTTCCGTAGATTGCGATTTGCTTAATCTTTTTAGCCATAAGTATACTCCTTTTATTGTAAAAAAAAATCAGAACCCCAGCGACTGCACGAAGATGTCCTGAAAATCCGGCGTACCGGCAAGTTCGATTTTTTCAATGCTTTCGATTATTTCCGGGATGGTTTTTCTAAATTCGGCGTTCAATAAAAACGCCGTTGCTCCCGATTGCGACGTGTTGCCTATAAATTGTATTTTCCCCTGCAATCCCGGCGGAAGCAGCCCTATGTTAAACAGGCTGCTTTCTGAAAGATGATACCCGAAGGAACCGGCAATCAGAACTTCGTCAATATCGCCGGAGTCAAGTCCCAGCGTGTTCAGCAATGCGGTAATTCCGGCCCTGATAGCTCCTTTTGCCAGTTGCACCTGGCGTATATCCTGCAATGTAAAAAAAACGTCGTCCGTAATAAAAATCGCCGGCCTGTTGTTTTGTTCCTTAACCAGGGGGTTAGACTTGTCAAATTTGCCTGTCTTGTCAATTACGCCCGTCCTTACAAGTTCTCCGGCTATATCCAACAGCCCGCTTCCGCAAATGCCCGCCGCTGTGCCTCCGCCGACGGTTTTAAAACTGAAACTGCCTTTCTCGTCTATCGCAAACTGTTCAATTGCGCCGGGGGAGGCTCTCATACCGCAGGCAATGTTCATTCCCTCAAACGCGGGGCCTGCGGCGGTAGAGGCGGCGGCAAGACGGCCGTTATCCGCCATTACAATTTCCCCGTTTGTACCTATGTCAATAAAAAGCGTTTTCCCCTGTTTCTCTTTTAATTTTGTTATAAAAATTCCTGAAGTTATGTCCGCGCCGACAAACGCCGAAATAATTGGCGGCAGATAAACAATGCCGAAGTTTGAAATTCCAAGCCCCGCCGCTGGTATGATTTCTCCGCCCTTGATGTTTGAAAGGTAGGGATATTTGCCAAGCGGGGAGGGGTCTGTGTTTGTGGCAAGGTGCAGCATACAGGTATTGCCCGAGAATACAACCTCATATATATACTTTGGATCAACCTGCGCTGCTTTCGTAACAGAATCGCGCAAGGTTCCAAACGCCGTCAAAAACGCTTCAAACAATGTGTTAAGCCCTGTTTCGTTTCTTGCGAAATGAATACGCGACAGCACGTCCTGGGCGTAGGCGCTTTGCGGATTCAGCATGCTTTCTCTGGCGAGGAATTTCCCGTCTGCCAGTTTGTAAAGCTCGGCGACCATCGTCGTTGTTCCGATGTCCAAAGCGATGCCGTATATTTGGTTTGCAGTATCCAAGTCTTCGGTTCCAAGAAGTGTTTTGCCGCCGAATACTTTTGTTTTCTGCCCGTCCGATTTCTTTGTTATATAAGGCTTTACCGCATAATCAAAGGTACGGCCCGACGATATAATGCGTACATTGCGGTTTTCCTCTGTCTTTTCGCAAAAAATTATGTCAATATTTCTTTCTACTTTGATCTGGCACGCCAGTACCTCCTGCTGGTTTTCGGCAAGGCGCACCTTGCATTTGCCGCAGGTTCCAAGACCGTTACAGGGCGTTTCAATGGTAACTCCCGCTGTTCTTGCCGCCGCGACAAGCGGCGTTCCGTTCGGTACGTCCGCTTTTACATTTTGGTTAATGAAATTTACAATTGGCATTTTGTCATAGCCTTATCTTGCCGCAACCGCCGCGCTGAGTAAATCTTCGGTGAGCGTCAATCCGCCGTCAAAGCCGGTGTAACCCCTGCTTATCGCCGCGCGGTTTGCTACGGGAAAACTGACGCTTAAATGCGGCGCGCCGATTTTCAGCGCCAGATCGCGTTCCAGCGAGCTTCCCACCACAAAAGCGGGAGAGACGGTTTCGGCGTATTTATCGGATTCCTTTTTGGGGTACAGCTCATTTATATACCGTATCGCCTCGGACGCATTTGTGTCAAAGACGACTCTCGGATCGGCAAATACCCCGTTGCCTTTCAGCTTCGCGGAAATCAGTTCCTGCTGTTCTTCGTTTAACGGGTCTGTGAACTGGGTCAGCGCCGGAATCCAGCCCAAATCATCGGCGAGGAAGCGTGTCAGCGCCACCGCGTAGTTTACGTCTGCGACAATGACCGCGTACTTTTGCAAATCGGCATCGTTGTACACGTCAACCATTGGCGCAAGGTATTTGTAATAACGCCGGGATTCCGCTTCAATGACCGCCTCAACGTCAATATCCAGTTGCAGGGCTTTCGCTGTTGATCGTAAAAGCCGAGCGCTGGCGGTCGGCCCCACAGGCAGAGTCTCCGTAATGTAAGGAATGTTATGCATTGCCTCGTAGGTCTTTGCGGTTTCCAGCCCGTACACGTCCGAAAGAACGATGTTTAACCCGGCTGAAGCAGAGTTTTTAAGGCCTTCCAACGTGTCCTCTTCCGTGAAAAAGGTGTTTACCTCCACTCCTGTTTTTTCCAGGAGGCGTTTAACGCCGATAAGGTTCCCCCTCCAAAAGCAGTCCATGTAGGGGACTATGCCCAGTATATTTACAGCTTTCTTTTTTTTCTCAACGCTTTTTTTCACATAACGCTTGACGATTTCCGACATTACAATATCGTACCCCAGATAAGAGTTTCCTTTAAAACCGCCCGTATTGGCGGCGACAATATCGGCCCTGTCGGAAAATTCTGTTGTTACCGAACGTATATCGTCCCCGATAATTTCTGTTACGCAGCCGGTTATTACAACATACAGCCGCCCTTCCATAAGTTCAAGGGTTGACTCGATCTGTTCGCGCAAACGGTCTGTTCCGCCGAACACAACGTCGTGTTCGCCGACATTGGAGCTTGGAACGTGAAGGCCGCCGCAGTAACCGCCCACTTGCAGGGCGCTTCCGCCGTTTTGCGCCCAGGCGATATTACCGGCGCAGCCGGAAGCGCAGTGGAGAATAGGTATTGTTTCCGGCAGCGCTTCCAGCGTGGATAAGGCTCCGCCGAGGGAACAAAAAAATCTGGGGCGTTCAATATAATGGCTCATATTTTCTCCTCAAGGCTCGATTTGATGTAAGTGTAAGGGTTCTTGCCGTACCAGTCCTTCCTGTATGGCAGGCCGGTATATTTGCTCAAATTTTTGTTAAAAGCGGGGTTGGCCATTTGGCGGTACAGCCGCCGCGCCAGTTCAAACACGCCCCGGTATCCGATATACGCAAGACCCGTGTTGTAAATTACATGGGAAGGGATGCCCAGCTTTGTCGCTGTGGAGTTTCCGTTCCAGTGGCCGAGAAAAAGATCGGGCTTTATGGCGTTTAACATATTCGCTTCCTCAAACGGCTGTACGTTGGCTATGTTAATCGCCAAATCGCTTCCCGCGTTTTTCAGCAGTTTTTCATATTCAACATTGGCGAACTCGTCGTGGTGGAAGGAACGAATCGCGGCTATCTCAAAGCCCAAATCGTGAAGCAGGTTTGCTGTTGCCAGAGCCCTGAACTCGCCCGCGCTTATAACGACGCGCTTTCCCTTGAAGAAGGGGCGGTATTTTGCCAGCGCGGTTTCAAGCTCCTCCGTTTCCCTCTCAATGAGCCGCTGTGCCTGTTTTTCTTTGCCAAGCTTTGCGGCGACATCCCGTATCCAGTCGCCCGTATTGGCGATGCCGATTGGCATGTGTTTTAATATGTAGGGAACATGGTATTCTTCTTCAAGATATTTCAAAATATAGTCGTCGTGGGTGGGGCAAACGCTGACGGACAGCCCCGCGTATTTCAGGGCGTACACGGTGTCGGAATCGGCGAAGCTGGGGAACGTGTTTACCTTCAAATCAAAAGCGTTTAAGTACCGTATAAGTTCCTGCTCGTCGGCGTATCCCATTGACGACACGTTAAACAGATTGACGGTGCGGGCGCGTTCATAGGCCATGCGCTCTTCGTATAGGTTATCTTTAATGAACGGTTCATCTATATGGGGGTCTTTGAACAGACTGCGGGCAATGCCGTGATAAACGGCGTCATAGGCCGTCGCCCATATCTTCGTCCTGAATCCTTCGCAGTGGACGGTAACAAGCCGCGCCGTGGTTTGAGATTGCGCCCTTTCCGCAATGCCGTCCACGTCGTCGCCGATAATGGCGGGGACGCAGCTTGCGATAACGGTGATTGTTTTTGGCCTGTACAAGTTGTCCGCTTCCAAAATGGCGTTGTACAGTTTGTTTTCCGCGCCGGATATAACGTCGGTTTCGTTTAACGCCGTTGACAGCCATACGGCGTCTTTTACCGTTCCCCTTCGCGCCATTCCGCCTGAGCGGGCGTTGGCGTTCTGCGAGTGGGAGCAGGCTCCGCAGCCTACGGCTCCATGCACGATATTTACATTGTCCGGCAGGGAGTTCAATATGGATATGCCCGGCAACAGCAAACATATTGACCCCTGCTCAAACTTTCTGCTTCCGTCGGACAGGCAGCCGCATTTGCGTCCCTTTTCCGCCAAATTACATAAATTCCCGCCGTACACAATACAGGCGTTTAAACGATCCTCTCTTTTCGGCGGCGCTTTGTGCGTCAGATAATCCATAATGTTTACCATCCTTTACATTAATTGCGGCCTGTCAAAGAGCGGGGTTGAAAGGTATCTTTCTCCCGTGTCCGGCAGCAGGGCCACAACGGTTTTGCCTTTGTATTCGGAGCGTTTCGCGATTTCCGCCGCCGCGAAAGCCGCAGCCCCGGAGGATATGCCCACTAAAAGCCCCTCTGTCCGCGCCAAATCCCGCGCCGTTTCATAGGCCTGTTCGATTCGCACTTTAAAAATTTCGTCAATTACGCCGGTATTCAGCACGTTCGGAATGAATCCCGCGCCGATGCCCTGAATCTTATGCGGCCCGGGAGCGCCGCCGGAAAGGACGGGCGAGTCAAAAGGCTCCACGGCAATAATTTTAATGTTAGGATTTTTTTCTTTTAAAAATTCGCCGACACCCGTGATAGTGCCGCCCGTCCCGACCCCCGCGATAAATACGTCAAGCTCGCCGTCAAGGTCGTCCCAGATTTCAACTGCGGTGGTTTCGCGGTGGACGCGGACATTCGCGGGGTTGTTAAACTGCTGAGGGATAAAAGATTTTTCAAAAGCGACGGAAAGCTCTTCGGCCTTTTTTATCGCCCCCTTCATGCCTTCCCTGCCGGGCGTAAGGACAAGCTCGGCGTTCAGCGCCTTTAACAGGTTGCGCCGCTCCACGCTCATGGTATCCGGCATTGTAAGAATAAGCTTGTACCCCCGCGAAGCCGCGACAAAAGCCAGGCCTATTCCCGTATTGCCTGAGGTCGGTTCGATAATAACAGTCTCTTTATCCAGCTTTCCGTTTTTTTCCGCGTCCTCTACCATAGCGAGGGCGATTCTGTCTTTAACCGAGCTTAACGGATTAAAGTATTCCAGCTTCGCAATCAGCTTCGCTTCCAGTTTCCGCCCGGCGGAAAAATCCGTTAGCTGTAAAAGAGGCGTTTTGCCGATTAACTCCGTCAGCTTTGTAGCGTATTTTGCCATAATGCTTTGTCTCCTTATTATTCACTATAATTAATAATAAAACATATAATACATATATGTTTTATATAATATATTATTGTTTTAAACTTGTCAAGAGGTTTTTATAAACGCGCTCCTTTTCTTAAATAATAATTCGCCGCTTTTTGTATGGATTCGCCTATAAACCCGTAGGTAGCAAGAACCTTTTTACCCTGCCGCTCCAGTATTTTTTGCGGTTCCAAACCAATCCGCATGGTAAGAATTACATCGCAGCCGTTTGCTGCTTTTATAAGCCTGTTTATTTTTTCGCCTTCATCGGAACAACTGCCAGGCCCGTCGCAGTATTTTATTACGTCGCGTATTTCCAGCAGATGAATTGTTCCGTTGTCGTACTGATATATATAAAACTTGTCAGCGTGGCCAAAATGCTGGTTGATGACCTTCCTGTCGCTTGAGGTTACCAGAATTTTAAGCCTCCCTTTCGGCAAAGGATTTGATTTTGTCTGAAGAACGCTGCCGGAAAATTCCGCCGAGCGATCCTGTTCAAGCGTACCAACCGCGTCAGCGCGGCACTGTTGGCAATGATACATTTGTTTAAGAAATTTACCGCACCTTTCCCTTGCCTCGTTAAGCTCGGCGTTGGAGGTAAGCGGCATATTTTCAAAAACGCTTCCGGCGGCCGGCAGTAACTGCATTATATTTCCTATATACACCCCGCAGCCGTTTGCCGTTTCGGCAATATTCTCAATCTCGTCGTCATTAACGCCCTTTATCAGAACGGTATTTACCTTTGCCGTTATGTCAAAATCCCGTAATTTTTTCAGCCCCGCGATCTGTTTTTCCAAAAGCAATTCAGCGGCGGCAATGCCCGTATATACGACGCCATCATAAGTAACTTCTTTATAGATAATCGCGCCTGTTTCCGGACGGAGAGTATTTATGGTAACAGTAACGTGCGTTACGCCTGACTTTTTAATACGCTCGGCGTAACGTTCAAGGTACAAACCGTTGGAGGAAAGGCAGAATATCACATCCTTGTCAATCTCGCGGATCAAACGAAAGGTCTCTTCTGTTTTGTCGAAATCCGCCAGCGGATCTCCGGGTCCCGCAATTCCGGCAACCTGTAAATTCGCAACAGCCGCTTTAACTTTCAGATATTTTTCCGCCGCTGTCCGGGGAAGCAGGATTTCGCTGCATACGCCCGGACGGCTCTCATTAACGCAGTCATATCTGCGGTTGCAATAATTGCATGAGATATTACACGACGGGGCAACCGGCAGGTGAATTCTTGCGTTTTTGCACCCGCCGTTATAGCAGGGATGTTGTATTGTTCTGTCCGCCTGATTCATTTTTTTCTTGTCCTTGTTGCCATAAAACCTCCATATACAATACATATATAACATATATGTATTGTATGATATAATATTATTATTAGTCTGTCAAGAGGTTTTTGAATGTCATGTGGAATTTTTCACGCGGATTATATACATTCCGAATCAATGTCAACAAGTTAAAAAAAAGGAAGAGTAAAAACCACGGAGGAAACGGAGTTACACGGAGGAATGAAGAAGAAAAGAGGAAGAGGTTTCCCTATCTTCTTCTCTTCCCCTCCGTGTCCTCCTATAAAAAGTCAACCCCCAAATTACCTTTAACCAACTTTTTTGTAACTATTCAAGCCCCTTGAAATAAGAATT
>Ga0268262_10006723_pt1 | contig 10947 bp, 9 predicted proteins | sample TergutNc150P3_FD_190354 | JGI IMG/M metagenome (GOLD analysis project Ga0268262, IMG submission 190354) | Nasutitermes corniger P3 segment gut microbial community from laboratory colony in Florida, USA - Nc150 P3 (SPAdes) (version 2) | ecosystem: Host-associated > Arthropoda: Insects > Digestive...
AAGCCCGGAATGTTCGAATACGCCGAAGCCACAAGGCTCTTGTCGTTTTTGGAAAACTTCACTCCTATTCCGCCTCAATATGTGCCGGGCACGAGTATTCTGAGAGAGTTTATAGGCGGGAGCGAATTCAAATACTAGGTCATTCACCGATTTTTAATGTCCGGCATTCTCCACTGTTCGTGTGGTTCGTGTTGGTTCGTGGTAAAAATTCTTCTTGGTAATTTCTTTAAAAAAATTATTCTTGTTTCCTTGTCAAATTTTTCTCTATCAATTCCAATTTCAACTTACGCAAATTTTCCGTAATCGAAACCTTGTAAATATGCGGATTTAAAAGCCTCTTATAAGTAGCGTCAAAGCGGTCAAGATTGGCGCCGGCGTATGCTTTTATTTCGTCTAACTTCGGTAATTCCGCCGCAAGTGCGCCGTTTTCTATGCGTACTTTTAAAAGGGCTTCGGCGGCTTCGATATTGTGGTTAAAGTGTCTGTAGTCGGCGGAAGGATGCCAGAAAGGACAGCGCTCCCCCGCCTTCGGCGCATCATCATTATTAATACCGAGCAAGTCGGCGACCGCTTCTCCTTTACCGTCCCAAATACGCCAAACTTGCTTTACGCCGGGGTTTGTCGTCTTATCGGGGTTATCGGAAAATTTCATTACGGGAAGGGTTTTGTTTCCTTCCATCATGGCGGTTAACTTGTATACGCCCGTAAAAGCCGCAACATTTCCGCCTGTTACCATTCTGGTCCCCACTCCCCAACTGTCAACGGGAGCTCCGTCTTTTACGAGCGTTTCGATAATGTTCTCGTCCAAATCGTTTGATACCGTAATAAAAGCGTTTTTAAGCCCCGCATCGTCAAGGCGCTTTCTTACTTCGGTGGAAAGATACTGAATGTCTCCCGAATCAAGGCGCACACCGAAAGTTTTGCCTTTGTCTGCAAGTTTCTTTCCCGCCTTAATCGCGCTCTGTATGCCGCTTCTTAATGTGTCGTAGGTATCGATAAGAAAAATAGAGCGATCCGGGTACAACGCGGCGTATGCGTCAAACGCCTCTTCCTCGCTGTCATACGACATAATCCACGAGTGAGCCATCGTTCCCATTACAGGTATTCCGAAGACTTTTCCGGCGAGTGTATTGCTCGTTCCGCCCGCCCCGCCGATATACGCCGCTCTTGAGGCGGAAATCGCCCCGTCGTAGCCTTGAGCCCTGCGCATTCCGAATTCCATCAGCTTGCCTTTTCCGCTGGCAAGCCATATACGGCAGGTTTTTGTCGCTATTAAACTTTGAAAATTGATTGTGTTAAGGAGCAATCCCTCGATTATCTGACACTCGATAAGGCTTCCTTCCACCCTGATAAGAGGTTCATGCGGAAAGACGACGGTTCCTTCGTCCATCGCCCATAAACTACCGTTAAACTTAAAAGTTTTAAGATAATCTAAAAAAGCGCTTTCAAAAACATTCAAACTTTTAAGGTATTCAATATCATCGCTTGAAAAAGAAAAATCCGTTAATTTTTCCAGCAAGGTTCCAAGACCCGCGAATATCGCGTAACCGCCGTTAAAAGGCTGGGTGCGAAAAAACATCTCGAACACGGCGCGTTCTTTCTTGCCGCGTTTCCAGTAGCCTTGAGCCATTGTAAGGGAATAAAAATCCGTAAATAAAGCGGAATTATCCGTCATAGTAGTTTTTATTTTAAACTATTTATGATTTCTTTGGAAGAGATAAATTTAACCCCTGCGTTCTTCATGTCTGTTACGGCTTTTTCCACGGAGCCTTCGGGGAAGCCGACTCCTCGCACGGCGTCCTCGGCGATAACTGTGTCAAAGCCCAAATTTTTGCAATCCATTGCGCTGAAAAACACGCAGTAATCGGTAGCAATGCCGCCCATGATGACTGTTTCTATGCCGAGACCCCGAAGGTAACTTTCAAGCCCTGTTTTGGTTTTTCTGTCGTTCTCAAAAAACGCCGAATAGGAATCAATATCTTTGTGAAACCCTTTGCGTACAATCAAAGAAATCGGTTTGATATCAAGGTCTTTGTGAAAATCGGCTCCCTTGGTCCCCTGAACGCAGTGGTCGGGCCAGAGAACCTGCCCTTTAACGAGCGGTGTGTCGATAACATCGCCGGATTTTTTGCCGTTATGTGACGACGCAAAAGAAATATGCCCCGTACCGTGCCAGTCCTGAGTGGCGGCAACTCTACCGCCTTTTTCGGCAAGAGAGCGGGAAATAGCGTTTAGCGGAGAAACAACAGCGTCCCCGTCGTTCACCGCCAACGCTCCGCCCGGGCAAAAATCATTTTGCACGTCAATAATCAATAAAAGTGTCTTTTTATAATCCAAAGCCAAATTAATCAACCGCCTGTAAACACGCCGATTTTACGGAACTTCTGATAACGTTTTTCGGGGAGGCCGTTGTAGTCCTCTTTTGTCAGCTTGCTTACGGTATCGCCAAGCCACGAAGCTATGTTCTTCGCTGTAAGGCTTATGTCTTTAGCGGCGCCTCCGTCAGGCTCGGCGATGATATGATCGCAGACGCCGAAACGTTTAAGGTCTTCCGCGGTAATTTTCATAAGCTCGGCTGCTTCCCTTTCCCTTGAGCCGTCTTTCCATAAAATTGAAGCGAAGCCTTTCGGCGAGATAACCGAGTAAAGGGCGTTTTCAAGCATGGCAAGCTCGTCGCAAACGCCGAGGGCAAGCGCTCCGCCTGAACCGCCTTCGCCAAGCACTACGGAGATTACGGGGGTTTTAAGCATCATAAAATCATGAAGGTTACGCGCAATTGCTTCGCCCTGTCCGCGCTCTTCCGCTCCTACTCCGCAGTAAGCGCCGGGAGTGTCAATAAAGCAGATAACGGGGCGGCGGAATTTTTCGGCCTGTTTCGCGAGGCGTAAAGCTTTGCGGTATCCTTCGGGGTGAGGCATGGAAAAGTTGATTCTCTGCAATTCGGCGATGTCTTTCGCGCGCACCTGGGAAACAACCGTTACGGGAACTCCGTTTAATAGGCAGATGCCGCCCAAGAGCGCCGGGTCGTCGCTGAAATAGCGGTCGCCGTGCAATTCTACAAAATCCTTGAAAACAAGGGGTATGTAATCGCGTATTGTAGGCCGCCCAAGGTTTTTTAAAAGGTCAAGTTTTTGCTGCATGTTCAAAGCCATCATTGTCCTCCTTTGTAGCCGTGCAGGGCGATAATTTTAGCGAGCATATCGGGCAAATCTCTGCGGTGATATACGGCGTCTACAAATCCGTGCTCGTGGACAAACTCGGAAGTCTGGAAACGGTCGGGCAATACCGCGCCTATGGTGTCCTGAATGACGCGCTTTCCCGCGAAACCAAGCGTAACGCCGGGCTCGGCGAGGATTATGTCTCCAAGCATGGCGAAAGAAGCCGTAACGCCGCCCGTTGTCGGGTCTGTGATTACCGAAATGTAAAGCTGGCCTGCGTTTGTGTGTTTAGCGACCGCGCCTGATGTTTTCGCCATCTGCATAAGGGAGATAATACCCTCCTGCATACGCGCTCCGCCCGAAGCGGAAAAAATAATCACGGGCAATTTGTTGGCGGTTCCGTACTCAATGGCCCTTGTAATTTTTTCTCCGACGACGCTGCCCATACTTGCCATCTGAAAACGGCTGTCCATAATGCCGATTACGGCGGGGAAGCCCTTTATCGAACAGCGGCCTGTAACAACCGCCTCGTTTGTCTCGCATTTTTTAGCTAATTCGTTAATTTTATCTTCGTATTCGGGGAACTCAATCGGATTACCCGACTTCATACCCGAATCGAACTCGTTAAAACTGCCCGCGTCCGCGGTAATACTCAGCCTCTGCTGCCAGCCCAATCTGGAATGATTACCGCAAGCGCCGCAGACCCACAGATTTTTCTCAGGGTCCGCAATAGGCTTTTGACATTGGGAACATATTAATTCAGACATAAGGGCATTTTAGACAAATTGGTGAAATTTGTCCAGTGCTATGTTTTTTGCTTTGCGGCGATTGTGTCGGTTTTGTTACAAGGCGGCGCTTGAGGTTAGCCGTCTTCCGGAATCGAACCGGACACCTCATGATTACAAGTCAAGTGCTCTACCAGATGAGCTAAGACGGCGTTTACCAAAAATATGGTGATACAGATGTATAAAATATGCGTTAAAAAGTGTCAATAGGTGATTGCGAGAGAAGGGACTTGAACCCTTAAGCCTTTCGGCACCAGATCCTAAGTCTGGCGTGTCTGCCAATTTCACCACTCTCGCTCTTGCGGGTATCTTATTACATTAGTCATAAATGGTATATACCTCACTTTTATCGAGAAATTCTCTATATTGACCGGAACGCGGCGTTTTGATAGACTTGTGACAGGACCGCTAGCTCAGCTGGTAGAGCAGCAGACTCTTAATCTGCGGGTCGGAAGTTCGATCCTTCCGCGGTTCATAGCGGTAAAACCGCGAAAAAGGGGAGAATTTTGGCTGTCGCGAAAGAAATAACACGTCTGGATAAATCTAACGTTAAGTTGAGTATAACTGTCCCAAAAGAAGATATCCGTAACCAGTATCAGACTATGCTCAATGAATATACAAAAGATCTTCAGCTTCCGGGCTTTAGAAAAGGGAAAGTTCCCCGGGAAGTGCTTGAGCGTAAATACGCTGACGCCCTTAAACAGGAAGCGTTGGGGCGAGTTGTCGAGTCCGCCTTGCAGGAATACTTTAGAAAAGAAGGACTTCCGAGAAATGAAAGGCCTCTGCCCTATTCCACCCCCGAATTGCAGGACGAACCGAAACTTGATTTTGATAACGATCTTCAATTCTCCGTTGTTTACGACGTACTGCCGGAAGTTAAAATCGGCAAATGGCAGGGATTGGATGTCGAATATCCGTACACGGAAATAAGCGACGACGACCTTAAACGAGAGCTTGAGCTGATACGTGAAAGAAACGCAATTGTCATGGATAAGGACGACAGCGCACAGGCACAAAAAGGCGATGTTGTAACCATCGACTACAACATATTCAACGAAAACGGCGAGGAGATTCAGGATTTAAAGCGGAAAGATTTCGTCTTCACGATTGGCTCGAATACCAATTTTTATCAGTTTGATGACGATGTTATCGGGATGAAAAAGGGTGAGACAAAGGAATTCGATAAAAAATTCCCGGACGATTTTTTTGAGGCAACTCTTGCGGGTAAAACAAGAAAGGTAAAAATCTCGCTTTCAACCGTAAAAGAAAGAAAACTGCCCGATCTGGACGACGATCTGGCGCAGGATGTCGATGAAAAATTTAAAACTCTTGACGATCTTAAAAACAGCATAAAAGAACGCCTAAGCAAAAACATCGAATGGAAGCAGCGTGACATAAAACTTCAGGAAGTCCTTAAAAAGATAATGGAAAATACCCCCGTAATCCTGCCCGAATCCATGATCAGGGCTGAAATCGAGGGACGCTGGCGCAGGCTTGCGCAATATTACAATACAAGCGTTGAAAAGATGATGCAGATGATGACTTTAGGCGAAGGGCACGAAGAAAGGGAGAAAGAATGGCGGAAAACAGCCGAAAAAGCCCTTCATTCTCGCCTGATCATCGAGACTTTAATCGAGGATGAAAAAATCGAGGTTTCGGACGAAGAAGTAGAGAACGAATTCAAGAAAATGGCCGAACAAAACGGCGCTGAGGTTGACGATGTAAAAAAGAACCACAGTGAAGAAGATGTCTTTTACCTGAAAGAAGAAATCAGGGAAAGAAAGATTGTCGATAGATTGTTCTCTGAAAACAACTTAAAGCAAGGAAAAAAGGAGAATTATCTGGATTTTATCTCGGATAATGGTTAAATTTAGATAAGGATGAATGAAAAATGAGTAATATGGTTCCTATCGTTGTTGAACAGACCGGAATGGGAGAACGTTCCTACGATATATATTCGCGCCTCCTGAAAGACCGCATTGTGTTTCTGGACGGGGAAATACACGATCTTTCAGCCGATTTGGTTGTGGCCCAGCTTTTGTTCCTGGACGGACAGGAAACCGAAAAAGACATCAATCTTTACATCAATTCGCCGGGCGGTTCCGTTACGGCGGGGCTTGCCATATACGACACGATTCAACATTTAAAGTCGAATGTGCAGACTATATGCCTGGGACAGGCCGCGAGCATGGCCGCCCTCATTTTAACGGCGGGAACTGCGGGAAAGCGCATGGTACTGCCCTCTTCACGTGTTTTGATTCATCAGCCGTGGGGCGGAGCGCAGGGACAGGCGAGGGACATCGGAATTCAGTCCAGAGAAATTATCCGCCTGAAAAAAATGACGATTCAATATTTCGCGGATCATACGGGTAAATCAATCGAGCAGATCGCCGCCGATATGGAAAGAGACCTTTATATGTCGGCGGAAGACGCTGTCGCTTACGGCATAGCGGATTCTATTTTAAAGAGGGAGAAAAATGGCAAAGCTTCGTAACGGCCCGGAGGCTTTTGAACGTATTTGCTCATTCTGCGGAAAAAGCGCCGACATGGCCCGCCGCCTTATCGCCGGACCCAACGACGTTTTTATCTGCGATGAATGTATAGAAGTATGCCGCAAAATTTTAAGCGAGGAAGATCACGAGCTTACGACAAATTTTACAGGCGACATTCCCACCCCGCATGAAATAAAAAGCTACCTCGACCTTTTCGTTATCGGGCAGGACAACGCTAAAAAAGCGCTTTCCGTCGCCGTTTACAACCATTACAAACGAATCTCAAACCCCTCTCTGGGAAAAGACAACAACGATGTTGAGATCGAAAAATCAAACGTTCTTTTAATAGGCCCTACGGGAACGGGAAAAACGTTACTTGCTAAAATCCTTGCCAAAAAACTTAAAGTGCCTTTCGCCATTGTAGACGCTACCACCCTAACAGAAGCGGGCTATGTAGGCGAGGATGTCGAAAATATTCTCTTAAAACTGATACAGAGCGCAGGCGGCAATATAGCGGCGGCTGAAAGGGGCATTGTCTATATTGATGAAATCGACAAGATAGCCCGCAAAGGTGAAAATGTTTCCATAACACGCGATGTCTCGGGCGAGGGTGTTCAGCAGGCTCTATTGAAAATAATCGAGGGAACAATCGCTTCCGTGCCTCCGCAGGGAGGAAGAAAACATCCCAATCAGGAACTTATCAGGATCGATACAACAAACATCCTGTTTATCTGCGGCGGCGCTTTTGTCGGGCTTGAAAAACTAATCGCGCGGCGCGTAGTAAACCAGCCTTTGGGTTTCGGATCGGGAATGGCAGGCTCCGAAAAAAGCCTGAAAGAGCTTTACGACTCTATTCATCCCGATGATTTGATTCACTTCGGCATGATCCCCGAATTTATAGGAAGGCTTCCCATTACAGTCGGCCTTGAAGAATTGAAAAAGGATGATCTTAAACGCATTATAACGGAGCCTCGTAACGCTATCGTAAGACAATATCAGGCTTCTATGGCTTATGACAATGTAAAACTTGAGTTTACCGAGAAAGCGATTGACTCTATCGCTGATTTGGCAATCAAGCAAAAGACGGGGGCCAGAGGGCTTCGAGCCATTGTCGAAAAATTGATGACGGACATCATGTTTGACATTCCCTCAATGAAGGGCGAAAAGCATGTAATCGTTACCCATGATACGGTGGAAAAGTCAGAGCCTCCGCAAATAATCTACCTGCAAAAGAGCGCGTAACGCGCTATCGGGATTTTCTGTGGAAAAAAGCAAGGAAAGGAAAAGAGGCTTCGGCAGAATCTTTTCCGGTTTTTTCGGAAAAAACAATTATCTTCAGGAACAATCCCATCTTACGGAAGAAATCTCCACGGAGGATTTTCCCCTCTTGCCGCTTAGAGACCTCGTTCTCTTTCCGCAGACCGTCATCCCCATTTTTATTACGTTCAAGCCCGGCATTACCGCCCTTGAGGAAGCGCTTAAACACGACAACCGCCTTTTTGCCGCCTGCCTTAGAAAACACGAGATAGGTCTTGCCGCCGACGAGCCGTGGAATTACGGAACGGTTGTAAGAATTATCCAGCACCTAAAACTACCCGATAGCTCATACCGGGTAATTTTTCAATGCGAATACAGGGGCGTTATTGTTTCTAATGTCCAGCAGAACAATTTTTCCACGGTAAAAGTAGAACCGTTAAAAATAACAGGCCTTAACCAACCATTAAGCTCCGAAGATTCCGCCCTTATGCGCAATGTTCAGATATCTTTCGCCCAATACGCCGAGTTCTCAAAAAAAATCGGAACCGACACCCTTACCGCCGTTGAAAAAACGGAAGACCCCGAACGCCTCGCCAATCTTGTGTGTAACGCCACGCACCTTAAATCCGAAAAAAAAGTTGAGCTTCTTGCCTACTCCGATACAAGAGAAAGACTCCTTGCTATCCTTGAAACCCTTGAATTTGAAAATGAGATTTACGGCATACAAAAAAATATTTCCGGCAAAGTAAGAAGCAAAATGGACAAACGCCACCGCGAATATATTTTGCACGAGCAGTTAAGGGAAATTAACAAGGAACTTGGCAAGGATAAAACCGAAGACGAATTCGCGCTTCTTGAAAAACGCATCGCCGATAAAAAACCGCCTGCTGAGGTTTTGGAAAGAACAGGCAAAGAAATAGCGAAACTTCGCAAACTCCAGCCCTTGTCGCCGGAAGCGGGCGTCGTGCGCGGCTATCTTGAATGGATAGGCGACCTTCCTTGGAGCGATTTTACGGTCGATTCAGGCGACCTTTCCGAAGCTGAAAGAATTCTTAACGAAGATCATTTCGGAATGGTAAAGGCAAAAGACAGAATTTTGGAATTTATCGCCGTACGCCAGTTGTTAGCTGAAAATATACCAACCGAGAACACCGAAACCGCTGTTCCCCAGTCAATAAAAGGACCTATCCTCTGCTTTGTAGGCCCTCCGGGAACGGGAAAGACCAGTCTCGGAAAATCCGTAGCCCGCGCTCTTGGAAGAAAATTTGTGCGGGTCTCACTCGGCGGCGTCCGCGACGAGGCGGAAATTCGCGGGCACAGGAAAACTTATGTAGGCGCCCTTCCCGGAAAAATCATCCAGTGTATGCGCAAGGCGGAAACCGTAAACCCCGTTTTCCTGTTGGACGAAATCGACAAACTTTCCAGCGATTTCCGCGGCGATCCCGCTTCCGCCCTTCTTGAGGTTCTTGACCCGGAACAAAACTCAACTTTTGTAGACCACTATCTTGAGGTTCAATATGACCTATCCAAGGTTATGTTTATAACTACCGCAAACTCCCTTCACACGATCCCGTATCCCCTTCTCGACCGCATGGAAATAATTGAAGTTCCCGGTTACGGCGAGAACGAAAAACTTACGATAGCAAAACAATTCCTAGTTCCAAAAGAGCTAAGGGAAAACGGTCTTTCAGGAGCTAAAATAAAATTCAGGGATGATGCGCTAAAAAGTGTTATACGCCATTGGACGATGGAATCGGGCGTGCGTAACCTTGAACGGGAAACGGCGCGCTGCATAAGACGCATAGCGAGGGGAGCCGTAAACATGGGATACGGCAAAGAAAGACCCGTATCCTCATTCAAGAAAACGGTAACGCCCGCCGTCATAGAAAAACTGCTCGGCAGAAAAAAATACAAACGTGACGTTGTTTTCAGCGAGGCGCGCGTCGGCGTAACATACGGGCTTGCGTGGACAGAAACAGGCGGAACAATTTTACCCGTGGAGACAATCCGTTACAACGGAAACGGAGAACTGTTAATCACAGGAAACCTGGGCGACGTAATGAAGGAAAGCGCCCGCATTGCCCTTTCCTACCTGCACAGCACCTGCGACAAATATAATTTTTCAGTAAAAGACTTGAGCAAGTCAAACTTTCACATCCATGTGCCCGAAGGCGCAATTCCTAAAGACGGACCTTCAGCGGGTATTACCCTTGCTTCATCATTGCTCTCTACCCTTTGCAAAACTCCCCCTCGCCCGTGTATCGCCATGACGGGAGAAATTACCCTTACGGGCAGAGTGCTTGGCATCGGCGGATTAAAAGAAAAAATGCTCGCCGCTATTAGAAATAACATGGAAACGGTTCTTCTGCCGATGAACAATGAAGCAGACTGGCATGAGTTGGATAAGGATATACGCGATTCCATCAAGGTTGAGTTTGTGGAGACTGCCGCCGATGTGTTTCAAAAACTTTTTGACAAGAAGATATTTAAGAAAACGCGGTAACGCCGCCACTGGAATTTCTTTCAATTTAAAGCAATAATATTCCCATGAAGTACGATGTTATTTTTGCGGGAGTCGGCGGACAGGGCGTTCTTTCTGTCGCTTCCATTATTGCCCACGCGGCGCTTAGCGAAGGGCTTGAGGTGCGCCAGTCGGAAGTTCACGGTATGGCGCAGAGGGGCGGCGCGGTATTGTCCCACTTGCGCATTTCAAACTCGAAAATCGCCGGCGACCTTGTTCCAAGAGGGGCGGCAGACCTTATCATTTCCATGGAACCGCTTGAAAGCATGCGGTATCTTTCATGGCTCAAAGAAGGCGGCGTTCTTGTTACCTCCACGGAGCCTTTTACCAATATACCCAACTATCCCGATATAGAAGAATTGATTTCTTCAATAAAGCGCCTGCCTCGCAGTTACATCGTAGACGCCGGAAAGCTAGCGAAAGAGGCGGGACTCGCTAAGGCGGCAAATACTGTTATGATAGGGCTTTCCTCATGTTTCCTTCCGATAAAACCGCAAAGCCTTGAAAAAACAATCGCCGGAGTATTCTCGAAAAAAGGCGAGGAAAGCGTTGCGTCTAACGCAAAGGCTTTTAAGCTTGGGCAAGAGGCGGCGGCCGGAAAATAATATGCGGTTTCAGTATTTTGTTCCGAATATAGAAAAAATGCCTAGGCGCAAGCTTGAGGCTTTACAGCTTAAAAAATTAAAAATACAAATTGAGCGCGCCCTTCGCGCCCCTTTTTACAAAGAGCGCCT
>Ga0268262_10006724_pt1 | contig 10943 bp, 6 predicted proteins | sample TergutNc150P3_FD_190354 | JGI IMG/M metagenome (GOLD analysis project Ga0268262, IMG submission 190354) | Nasutitermes corniger P3 segment gut microbial community from laboratory colony in Florida, USA - Nc150 P3 (SPAdes) (version 2) | ecosystem: Host-associated > Arthropoda: Insects > Digestive...
CCAGACTGCACCATAGACCTGCACTCCACCAATGGAAGCCGCCACGGGTTTTTCATAACCCACTCCCCGGCATACGCGACGGGCGGCGACGTGGAGCTTGGCGCGTTCAACAGAAAGATGCTGGTAGAAATTCGAGAGTCCCTAAAGACAAAGGGGCTGCCAACTTACGACTATGGCAATTTCCGCATGGACAGCGAGCGCCGCGAGCCCATTGCCTGGGAAACCGAGTCGCTTGGCCAAAACATAGCCAGCAACTACCCGATCATGGAAAACAGGCTGGGGGTGCTGGTAGAGACGCTAGTCTATCGGGCCTACGAGGAGCGGGTGGCCGACAACATAAAATTTGTATTTGAGACGCTGGAGTGGATGGCAAAAAATAAGGCCCAAATACAGCGGGAGCGCAAGCAGGCGATTGACAGGTGGGCAGAGGCGCGGGCCAAGGGAAATATACAACTGCCGCTAAAGGCAAAGGCTGTGCAGACGGAAACATATTCCTTTGAGTCCTTTGAATTTGCCCGCGACGACCAAAATAGGCCGCTGAGGGACGAAAAGGGCAGGTACATTGGCGAAAGGGCCGTCAAGCAGTACACGCTCCCCAGCTTTGTCACTTACGAATGGTTGGACTATGTTCCAGCGCCCATAGGCTACTTGGTTGACAGAACCTATGCCGACAAGGTGCTTCCCCTGCTGGAGGCGCATGGCGTGCGATCCATGCCAGGCTTCCAGCGCCCAAAAAATGAAGAGCTGCTGTATTTCCATGAGACCGAGAGGAAAATGGCCCAAGGGGCCTACCAAGGAGTTATCACCCTTTCGCTGGGCGGGGCTTGGAAGCCGGAACTGCCGCCCAGGCGCACGGCCTACGCTTGGGAGCCGGAGGACTTGGACAAGGCGCTATTTGTCCCCATAGACCAGCCGATGGGCAAGTTGGCGTTCTATCTGTTGGACCCAAGGGCCCCGGACGGGCTGGTGTTCTGGGGATTCTTCCACGCAAGCTACCTGCGCGGGCCTGGCATGTGGGGCGAAGGGCCAAGGCAGCCCATACTGGCGGTTGGCATCAGGGCCGCAGGCCAGCCAACGGACGCAAATGCAAAGCCCGCACCCCAAATAGAGGAATACTAAATACTTAAACTTAAACATTGCCAATGATTGTGGGTCAAAGGTTCTAGGGCTGGTTTTTTGGCCGCTGCCAACTTTTGCCAGCGAGTCGAACCAAAGCGGCCCAAGCCAACCAAAACACTAAATGGGACGGGATATGGCCACAGCAACAAGACTTTCAGAACGGACAGGCCCTAAGAAGAGTTCGGCCAAGACCATAGCCATTGTCGCAGGCGTGGTTGTTGCAGCGCTTGCGCTGTATTGGATATTTGGCCGAGGCGGCAAGCAGGCGGCAGACCCAAGGGGCGGCGGACGCGCCGTTCCCATAGTCGCGGCCAAGGCGACGCTAGGCGATCTGCCCGTGGTCATCTCTGCTGTGGGCACCGTTACCCCCACCGAGATTGTGACAGTCAAAACAAGGGTGAGCGGCCACATCCAGTCTATTTTGTTCAAAGAGGGCCAGATGGTCAAAGAGGGCGACCTGCTGGTCGAGATAGACCCCCGCCCGTACCAAGTGCAACTGATGCAGGCCGAAGGCAACAGGGCAAAGAACCGCGCCGCGCTCCACAACGCAAAACTCGACCTTGAAAGGTACAAAAGCCTATTCGAAAAAGGCGTCACTTCAAGCCAGCAATTGGACACCCACACAGCCGCAGTTGAGCAACTGGAGGCGGCTCTGATGAGCGATGAGGGTTCTGTCGAGAGCTCCAAGCTCAATTTGACCTACTGCAAAATCACTGCCCCCATATCTGGCCGCGTGGGGCTACGCAATGTTGACCCCGGCAACCTGGTCAGCACCAACGACCCAAATGGGATAGTCGTAATCACGCCCCTTTCCCCCATCCACGTTGTTTTCGCCATAGCCGGCGATGCGATCAGCAAAGTCTATTCTCCACATGAATCCCAAAGGCTGAACGTAGAGGCATGGGACAAAGACCTCACCAAGAAATTGGCCACTGGCAAGGTGTTCGCGCTGGACAACCAGGTTGACTTGGCCACGGGGACGCTAAAAATCAAGGCCCTGTACGAAAACAGCGACCACTCCCTATTCCCGAATCAGTTTGTCAACGTTAGGCTCTTTGTTGACACGCTCCGCAACGCAATATTGGTCCCCAGCGCGTCTATCCAGCGGGGCATCCAAGGGGACTATGTTTATGTGGTGAAAGAGGATTCAACCGTTGAACTGAGGGTGGTGGGAATATTGGCCGCGCAGGGCGACGTAACGGCCCTGAGCAAGGGGCTGCAGGCAGGAGAGACCGTTGTCACCGATGGCATAGAGAGGCTGCGCCCAGGCGCCAAGGTCATTATACCCGGCGCGGAACCGCCGCAGGGCGGACGGGGAGCCGGGGAAGGCCAGAGGCTCCAAGGGCCTGGCGCTAAGGGCCCTAGTGGCGGCGCTGCGCCGGGCGGCGGCAATCAGGGGCAAAGGCAGGGGCGGACAGGCTCATGAACCCATCCAAGCCTTTCATCGTCCGGCCAATCGCGACGTCTTTGTTGATGGCCGGGCTGCTGCTGATAGGCGGCTTCGCCTTTCGCTTTTTGCCTGTGTCTGCGCTGCCGCAGGTTGACTATCCCACTATTCAGATAGCCACTTTTTACCCAGGGGCCAGCCCCGATGTAGTGGCCTCGGCCATCACCGCACCGCTGGAGAGGCAGTTTGGGCAACTACCAGGGCTAAACCGAATGTACTCCGCAAGCACTGGCGGCTCTTCGCTAGTTACCTTGCAGTTTGACCTGAACCTCGACATTGACATAGCCGTGCAGCAGGTGCAGGCCTCGATGAACGCGGCTGGCACTTTTCTTCCGGCCAATCTCCCCAATCCGCCTATATACAGCAAGTCCAATCCTGCCGACGCGCCCATCATTAGCTTGGGAATCAGCTCGGTTTCCCTGCCCCTGACCAAGGTTCAGGACATGGCCGACACTAGGCTGGCCCAAAAGATCAGCCAACTGCCGGGCGTGGGCTTGGTCAGCCTAAGCGGCGGGCAAAAGCCGGCTGTGCGTATTCAGGCAAACCCCAAACAGTTGTCCTCATACGGCCTGACGATGGCCGACATTCGCCAGGCAGTGACATTGAGCAACGTGAACCAGGCCAAGGGCAACTTTGACGGGCAGCGCCAGGCCTTCTCCATCGGCGCAAACGACCAATTGTTGAGCAGTGAACAATACCAGTCTGTCATAGTCGCCTACAAAAACGATTCGCCCGTCTATTTGTCTGATGTGGCGACAATAATTGACGGCGCGGAAAATGTAAAGCAGGCCGCTTGGATGAACGACACCCCAGCGGTGATACTCAACATCCAGCGGCAGCCCGGCGCAAACATAATTGCCGTGGTTGACCGCGTAAAGCGGCTTCTGCCGCAGCTTACGGCATCCCTGCCCTCGTCGGTGGAGGTAGAAATACTGACGGACAGAACGACGACCATCCGCGCCTCTGTCAGGGACGTCGAATTTGAACTGATGCTCTGCATCGCGCTGGTGGTGATGGTTATTTTCGTGTTTCTGAGAACTCTGTCGGCTACGGTCATCCCAAGCGTAGCGGTTCCACTGTCCATCGTGGGCACCTTTGCGGCAATGTACGCCCTTGGGTTCAGCCTGAACAACCTGACCCTGATGGCCCTGACTATCAGCACTGGCTTTGTGGTGGACGATGCCATAGTGATGATAGAAAACATTATGAGGTACATCGAAGAGGGCGAAAACCCGCTTAGGGCTGCCCTCAAGGGTTCTGAGCAAATAGCATTCACCATCATCAGCCTAACCGTATCGCTGATAGCCGTGCTGATACCGCTGCTGTTCATGGGCGACGTGGTGGGGCGGCTGTTCAGGGAGTTTGCCATCACACTCAGCATAACGATTTTGGTTTCTGCCTTCGTCTCACTGACGCTGACGCCCATGATGTGCGCCAAGCTGCTGAAGCACAAGAGGCCCGATGAGCAAAATCGCTTCTATCGCGCATCAGAGAAGGTGTTTCAGAACATCATTGATTTTTATGGGCGCACGCTGCAATGGGCACTGGGGCGCCAGCCGACCATCTTGATAGTCGCCATCGCCACTTTTCTTTGCACCATCCTTTTGTACATTGTCGTCCCCAAAGGATTTTTCCCTGTTCAGGACACCGGCGTAATCGTTGGCATCACCGAGGCCCCGGAGTGGGTTTCCTTTGACACCATGTCCGAGCGCCAGCAAGCACTGGCTGCCACTATCCTCAAAGACCCTGCGGTGGAGAGCCTTTCTAGCTTCATTGGCGTTGATGGCACCAACACCACGCTAAACAGTGGAAGGATACAGATAAACCTAAAGCCCCTCGCCCAGCGCCGCACGGGGGCCACCGAAGTGATACACAGGATACAATCCGACGTCTCCAGCGTCCGGGGCATACAGTTGTTCATGCAGCCGGTGCAGGACTTGACCGTGGAAGACAAAATAAGCCGCAACCAGTACCAGTTTGTGCTGGAGGACGCCGACCCAGCCGAATTGGCCAAATACGTGCCCATGCTGGTGGATAAATTGCAGCAGTTGCCAATATTGAGGGACGTCGCCAGCGACCTGCAGAACAACGGCCTGCAGGTTAAGGTCATAATAGACCGCACTGCGGCCAGCAGGCTTGGGATAACCCCCCAGATACTCGATGACGCGCTGTACGACGCATTCGGCCAGCGCCAAATATCAACGATGTTCACCCAAATGAACCAGTACAGGGTTGTCTTGGAGGCCCTGCCGGGCATGTTGAACAAGCCAGAAGACTTGCTTGGCCTGTATGTCAGATCCAACCAAGGCGCCATAGTCCCGCTGAGCGCGTTCACCAGGATAGAGACGGACCCAGCCCCCTTGGCAATTTTTCACCAAGACCAATTTCAGTGCGCCACAGTTTCGTTCAACTTGGCTCCTGGGGCTTCCCTTGGCGGCGCGGTGAACGCAATCAGCAATGCCTTTGATGAGATAAACGCGCCGACTAGTTTAAAGGGCTCATTTGAAGGCACAGCGCAGGCCTTTGGCTCCGCGCTGGCCAACACGCCTTGGCTGGTATTGGCTGCGATAATAACCGTCTATATTCTCCTTGGCGTTCTGTACGAGAGCTACATACACCCGATCACTATTCTCTCTACGCTGCCTTCCGCCGGTGTGGGCGCGCTGCTTTCGCTGATGATCTGCCGCACGGACTTTACCATCATAGCCCTCATTGGAATCATTCTTTTGATTGGCATTGTGGCAAAGAATGCAATCATGATGATTGACTTTGCGCTGGAGGCCGAGCGGAAAGATGGACTGGAGCCAGAAAACGCCATTTACCAAGCGGCCATTTTGAGGTTCCGCCCCATCATAATGACGACTATGGCCGCACTGCTGGGCGGCCTGCCATTGGCCCTAAGCTCTGGCGTGGGTTCCGAATTGAGGCGGCCCTTGGGCATAGCGATAGTTGGCGGGCTAATATTCAGCCAAATACTGACGCTTTACACAACGCCCGTGATCTATCTGTACTTTGACCGCTTGGCGATAAGGCTGCGCGGCAAGAAGGACGAAGAATACGATACGGGCGAAGATGACGGCCCTCTGTTCGGCGACAGGGAACAAGGGTTGAGCGGATCCGCCGAGCCGCACTCTAGGGAGTGGATGTGAGTTTTTCATCCCTTTTCATCAACCGCCCTGTTGCCACCACGCTGCTCATCGCCGCCGTTGCGCTTGGCGGGGGCATCGCCTATAGGTTCTTGCCGGTGGCCCCGCTGCCCCAGGTTGACTTTCCGACCATACAGGTTTTTTCGGGCCTACCAGGCGCCAGCCCCGAAACTATGGCTTCATCCGTCGCCACGCCGCTGGAGAGGCAGTTTGGGCGCATAGCGGGCATTACCGAAATGACCAGCCGCAGTTCACTTGGGTCAACAGGTGTCACGTTGCAGTTTGACCTAGACCGCGACATTGATGCGGCAGGGCGCGAAGTCCAGGCCGCGATAAACGCCGCGAGGAGCCAACTGCCGGCCAACCTGCCCAGCAACCCAGGGTACCGAAAATCGAACCCTTCTGATTCGCCGATTATGATGTTCCTGCTGACCTCCAGCATCGTGCCAAGGACAGAGATGTACGATGTTGCCAGCAACATCCTTCAACAAAAACTGTCTCAGGTACCAGGTGTGGGGCAGGTCTATGTGATGGGCGGGGCGATGCCGGCCGTCAGGGCGGACGTGAACCCAAATATCCTGAACGCCTACGGCCTTTCCCTCACAGACGTGCGGACGGCCATTTCCATGTCAAACGTCAATAGGCCGACTGGCGACATTTCAGACGGAAGCAGCACTTGGTCTATCAATGTCACAGACCAAATCTATAAGGCGGAGGATTATGGAAACATCATCGTACGCTACCAAAATGGCGCGGCTCTGCGACTGAGCCAGGTGGCGTCTGTTACAGATTCCGTCCAAGACTTGAGGAACATCGGCCTTACAGAAAACGGCCCGGCCATTTCTGTCACAGTGTTTAGGCAGCCGGCGGCAAACATAATTGACACGGTGGAAAGGATAAGGGCGATGATGCCCGACTTGCAGGCGCTTTTGCCCCCTACAGTGGATTTGACCATTTTTATGGATTCCACGCGCACCATTAGGGCCTCTGTAGCGGACGTGCAGCGCACGCTTTTGATTTCTATCACCTTGGTCATCATCGTCGTCTTTGTTTTTTTAAGGAGCTGGCGTTCCACCTTGGTTCCGGCCATCGTGGTGCCTACAGTTTTGATTGGCACGTTTGGAGTGATGTACCTAGCGGGGTACAGCATTGACAACCTATCATTGATGGCCCTTACCATTGCCACCGTCTTTGTGGTGGACGACGCCATTGTGGTAATAGAGAACATCACAAGGCACATTGAAAGTGGAATGTCGCCGATGAAAGCCGCCCTGCATGGGGCCAGAGAAATAGGCTCTACGATGGTCTCAATTGGCATTTCGCTGGTGGCCGTGTTCATACCCATATTGCTCATGGGCGGCATTGTGGGCCGGCTGTTTAGGGAATTTGCCGTTGTGCTATCCGTGGCGATACTCATATCCATGACGTTTTCGCTGAGCGCCACTCCCATGCTGTGTTCCAAGTTGCTGCGCCGAAAAGTGAGGAACGACATCGGAAGGGCATCAAATTTCACCGAGTCGCTTTTGAAAAGGTTCAAGGGCAGGTACGAGAAATCCTTGGCTTGGGTGTTCAGGCACCAAGGCTTGACAATCTCGGTTACCCTTCTCGCAATGGTGGCGTCCGTTGGACTATATATCTATGTCCCCAAGGGGTTCTTCCCGCAGCAGGACACAGGCAGATTGCAGGGCAACATTCAGGCGTCGCAGGACATCAGCTTTGCCGCATTGGCAGCCATGCTTCCGAAATATGTTGACCTAATAGCCGCCGACCCCGCCGTAGAGCACGTCTCCGTCACAGCCGGGACGGGCAACCAAGGCAGGGTGACCATTGCCCTGAAACCAAAAAACGAGAGGGACGCATCCGCCGACCAAGTGATAGCCAGGTTGAGGGCCAAGGCCGCTCCTTTAGCTGGGGCCAGCATGTTTTTGCAGAGCGTCCAGGACATCAGGGTGGGGGGGCGCATGGGCGGCGGGGCCCTGTACCAGTACACGCTCCAGGGCGATGACGCAAACGAGTTGTTTGACTGGACTCCAAGGCTGGAGGCGCATTTCCGCACTCTCCCCGAACTGACGGACGTCAACACCGACCAGCAGAACAGGGGCCTACAGGCCAACATAGTGATTGACCGAAAAACTGCCGCTAGGCTTGGCGTGTCGCCTCAGTCCATTGACTCCACGCTGTACGACGCATTCGGCCAGCGCTACGTCTCCACCATGTACATGGCGCTCAACCAATACCGCGTTGTGATGACGGTAGAGCCAAAGTATAGGGAGACCCCGCTGGGGCTAGACTTGATAAAAGTCCGCTCGACCAATGGCTCCTTGGTACCCTTGAGCGCCTTTGCTAAACTGGAAATCAACAATACAGCCTTGTCCATCAGCCACCAAGGGACTTTGCCCGCCACCACTATTTCTTTTAACATCGCTCCCGGTTACGCATTGGGCGATGCAGTGAGCGCCATCCAAAAGGCCCAGGACGAGATGATGATGCCAGGCTCTATCAGGGGTACATTCATGGGTACGGCAAGGGCCTTCCAAGATTCGCTTGCCAACCAGCCATTCCTCATAGCCGCCGCGCTGCTGACCGTCTATATCGTGCTTGGCATGCTTTACGAAAGCCTTATCCACCCGCTGACCATATTGTCGGCGCTGCCATCCGCTGGCGTGGGCGCGTTGCTGGCGCTGATAATATTTAAGACCGAACTAAGCGTCATAGCCCTTATCGGCATCATCTTGCTAATTGGTATAGTCAAGAAAAACGCCATTCTGATGGTTGACTTTGCCCTAGCTGCCGAGAGGGGCGAGCAAAAGTCGCCCGAACACGCCATATTCAAGGCCGCGCTGCTGCGCTTCCGCCCAATCATAATGACAACGACCGCCGCCCTGCTTGGCGGGCTGCCTCTAGCACTGGGGCAGGGCACGGGCTCGGAGTTCCGCCGCCCGATGGGGCTGGCCATTGTAGGCGGTCTGCTGATCAGCCAACTCCTGACGCTCTACACCACACCGGTTGTCTTTCTCTACATGTCTAGGCTAAAGGCTAGGTGGGCCCGGGCGCATCGCAAGGCCCCGGAGCTTGAAGCCCGTGGGCATGTTTCGGCTATGTAGGATGATTATTTTTGTTATGTATGGTGCTGAAACTGAACCGCGAGTGTGCCATGATGTGTATATGGAGGTGTACGGATGCGAACCAATGTGGTGATTGACGATGATGTTATCAAAGAGGCCCTATCCATTTCGCGCCTTAAGACAAAAAAAGATGTGATCAACAGGGCGCTGAGAGAATTTGTAGAGATTCATTCTAGGAAGAACCTGCTGGATTTGCGCGGGCAGGTGGTGTTCGAAGATAGTTATGACTACAAGGCACTGAGAGAGGGGCACTAATTGATATTAGTTGACACATCGGTGCTGATTGATTTTCTCAAATTAAGCCTACAAAAAGGCTGCGCGTCTTTTTTTAATTTGAGGCGGCAGGGATTAACTATCCGAAACACAATAGATGTTTTGATTGCAAGAATAGCCATAGAACATGATTTGTTTTTGTTACATAACGACAGAGATTTTGATGCCATATCCGAGAAAAATGCTGATCTTAAAATACTAAATAATGTTATTTAGTTATTTTTTGTTTTGGAATGAAAACTGGTATAATTCTACAAACATTAGGAGGTTCCAATGCTCTCACTCATCCTTCCCGCCATCATAGCTATGCAGGCCCCACAGCCAGCCCCGCAATACCGCGTGGAGAAACTGCGCGACAACGTCTATTGCGTTTTCGGGCAGGGCGGCAACGTAGGCGTCATCGTTGGAGATGACTACCTGCTGCTAATTGACGGCCAGTACGAGAGGGGCCTTGGCGACCTCTTGGCAGCAGTCAGAAAAATATCCGACAAGCCCATCAAGTACCTGATAAACACGCACCACCACGGCGACCACACGGACGCGAACAGGATGCTGTCATACATGGTGGATGGGATCATCGCCCACACAATCACCAGAACCCGCCTAACCAAAGAGCAGGAGAACAGGGACGCAGGGCGCAAGGGCGGCCTGCCCAACATCCTCATGGGCGAAGCAGACACCAAAAAAGAAGCCGTCATGTCCCTGGCCCTGAACTCATCAGAGATTAACCTTACTTATTTGGGGCCCGGCCACACGGACAATGACATCACCATCTGGGTGCCCTCGGCAAGGGTGATCCACATGGGCGACCTGCTCTTTTTGAAAATGCTGCCCTACATTGACACAGGCTCCGGGGGCAACTTCGACTCTCTGATACAAGTGATAGCCAAGACCCTTAGCAAGCTGCCCGACGACGCGCTGGTGATTCCTGGCCACGGGCCCACCTGCGACAAAAAAGAGCTGGCCAGGCACCACGCCTTCCTAGTTGCCATCCAGCAACACGCCAACAAAAACAAAGGCAAGACCTCAAAAGAGATGGCCGATTCCTTCGACAAGGAGCCTTGGAAAGACAAAGAGCCATCTTTCGTCAGTTGGGAATCCCTATTTGACGCCGCAACGGGCAGAGGCCCTGGGAGGGTGGTCAGAAACTAGGGGTCAGGAGTTAGGTTAAGAAGAATTGATGCGGGCTTTGCCTGCGCCATAATTATGGCGAGTTGATACCGATTTGCGATCCACCGATTGCAAATCGGTTCAAGCATCATTGCCAGCATCGAAGACATTGCCCTAATATCGTGTCCTATTGCCAATGTGATGAATGTCAAACGCAAAGCGGCATGTATCAAGGGTTTCCATCTTGTAACTTGTAACTTGTAACTGATATTAAGAGGGCGAAGGGGCTGGTATCATTATATTCGAGGTAAATGATGCAACTTGACAGACTAGGCGATTTTAGGCGCACTCACCGGAACGGGGAGCTACGCATGGGCCACGTGGGGCAAACGGTGAAGCTGCTGGGGTGGTGCAGGAGGGCGCGGAACCTTGGCTCCTTGGTGTTCATTGACATACGCGACAGGTGGGGCGTGGCGCAGCTTGTGGCGGACGAGAACGAGGCTGACCATGAACTATTGGTAAAGCTAAAGGCCATTAGGAGCGAGTACGTCATTGGGGCAGAGGGCGTTGTGGCCGAGAGGGAGTCCAAAAATCCCAACATGCCCACGGGGGACGTGGAGGTTCGCCTGATGGGCCTAAAGATATTCAACAGCGCTCAAACTCCGCCCATACCGGTAGAGGATTCCAACCAAGAGGCCAATGAGGACTTGAGGCTAAAATACC
>Ga0268262_10006725_pt1 | contig 10942 bp, 10 predicted proteins | sample TergutNc150P3_FD_190354 | JGI IMG/M metagenome (GOLD analysis project Ga0268262, IMG submission 190354) | Nasutitermes corniger P3 segment gut microbial community from laboratory colony in Florida, USA - Nc150 P3 (SPAdes) (version 2) | ecosystem: Host-associated > Arthropoda: Insects >...
TGATCTTTTATAAATTTCGAAAATAATTTACTGAAAGTGGTTAAGAAAAATTAGATAGAGATGAAAATCTTATCAAAAATTAAAAATTCAACAGTCTCCCCATATCTTTTAAATAATCACACACTGACGGTATCTTTTCACTCCTTTCACGGGATCTGGGAAACATGTGCGATATTTCATTATACATAGGAGTTGACGAAGTTAAGATACTTATCCATGCAGGGAATGTACGCGGGACAGTTGTAGTAACTCCCCTATATTGCAGACTCTTGTCAAGGTACCTGTCTATGTTTGGAGTTGTCTCTCTAAAATAACCATTCCCGCTTAACCTGTCCGGTCTTACGGAGTCTGATGAGATAATAATAATATTCTTTTGATCGGATTGCGGCGTTAATTTAAGATTAATTATTGCAACAGCTAAAACAAAAATTAAGATCATCGATATTTGAAATTTTCTGTTTTTATAATCAAGATTCTTAAAAAATCTGATTACATCTGTGAAGAGAAATTTATTTTTTTTAATAACAGCAAGGAGTGCCAGTATCAGAGCCGTTATATTTATAACAAAAAATATTATTAAAAATATCCATGGCGAAAAATAATCGGTCATTATATTATGGAAGCTGTTGAGAAAATTAAATTTTGACGAAAAATTATCAACATATAATTGCGGATTATTTATTATTGACCATAAAAATATAGATATGAATGATAAAAAGAGAAAAAGATATATATATCTATTACTAATGATCTTCTCTCTTCTACTATTAATATAATCTAAGGCATATCCATAAATTAAATCAAATATATAACCCAGCGAAATATATACTATTAGCAGCTTAATTATTTGAAAGAGTATAACGGACCAGAAAACTTTGATGATGGTAGATGTAAAATCACTGCTGCTATTCCCCATATATGAAAAATCGGAATTCAAAATATTACTAAGAATAAATAATAAGAAAAAGAATATTATCCCTTTAAGCCTGAACTTAAAACTTTTAAAAAAGTTTATTATTACCTTGATAAGACTTTTTATAATCCTCATGTAAACTCCTCAGATTTTCCCTTTTTCATTTAGCTTCATCAGGGAGTTGAACCATTATTACCTCACCCTTAGCTGTAACTGCGCCGTCTGCAATAAGTTCTGCATTAAGGATTACTTTACGATTTTTTATCTCGATTACTTTTGCTCTCACTTCAAGTTCAAGCCCCGCAGGCGTAGGTTTAATGTAATCGACCTTTAGCGATGCTGTTACAAAACGTGAGAGCGGTTTCTCTCCAAGTTCAAAACCATCGGCGCGATGTTTTGCCGCAGCGGCAGTTCCTGCGCAATGGCAGTCCATAAGAGACGCAATTAATCCTCCGTAGATTTTGTCCGGAAATCCGCCTGTACAATGCTGCGCAGGAGTGTGTCTGCATACGCTCTCATCTCCGTCCCAAAAACTTTTTATCTTCATACCGTTCTTGTTTAAGCGGCCGCATCCATAGCAGTGGGAATACTCATCCGGATAATAATCCTGAAAGCCTTTCTGTGTCATAAAAATTCTCTTTTGTTAAGTTAAATTATAAGTAATTATAACATTAGCGTCTATCATATTATAGTTGTCAATACATAAAGATGAAATTTCAGCGCACCGATTTACGCAGATTTTATTTATACAATTAATTCTTTAAATTAAACTTTTCTTGACTTTATAATAGTAATATTATTATAGAGAGAAGAGGTCTCTATGTCTGAACTTCATGTATCAATTAAATCGAGTTATGAAAATAGAATCATAGATATAAAAGAGCAGAAAAAAATCTGGTTAGATATTTCAAAACAGTTTAAACCTTATCTGACTCTATATAAAACAGAAAGACCATCGGCTATAATAGCAAAAGAGACAGGCGACCTGGGCATATCGGTATTATGGATTGTTCAAGCAGCCTTAACAAGACCTGTTTTAAAAGAGATCATCTCAAAATCAGAAGAAGATCTTTCGCATGTGGTTGGCAAAATAGACGACAGTTCCTTATACGCATTGGCTCACTCCGAAGATATAAATGCTCCGGTGATTTTATCGGATAATGATGAAAATTCTACTCTAAAAAATTTTATTCTAAACGGAGAGAAAAAATTTATAACAGCAGGGAGAAATGCAGATTTAATAATCCTGACGTGCAGAACCGAAGGCGAGGAAAAGATAAATCGCATTGCAATAATTGATCCTAAGCAGATACCTGAAAGTTCTATAACAGATCTGCAGCTTAATATAATGAGAAGCGTTAGTCATACAAGACTTACATTTAAAGATTATGCAGTTGAGAAAGTTCGGCTTGCGCTTATTGATCCGTCAACAATTAGAAGGATTATAAAAAAATTCGGTATATTGGAAAGGGGATTGATCCTTGAAGCGTTTTTATCATTTCTAATATATGCAGACAAAATTTTAACAGAAATGGGGAGTGAGAATTCTTGCAATAGCATGCTCTCCTCATTATTGGAACAACAATCAATCGCAGTGACAAAACAGATAACAGAAGGATTACACAGCGACAGAATAGACACAAAGAATATATCATTTGAAGAATTTATGCCTGTTATAGAAATTTTTAAAAAAACTTATACTAAAGCGGAAAAAAATCTTCCTGAAGCCGAAAGAATTAAGCTAAAGGATATTTTTTTGTTTGATAATTTAAAGGGTTAGTAAACTCTCTTATCAAAAATGTAAAATAAATAAAATTTAGAAAACGGTGAATTATGTTTAAAGATGCGGAAGACGTAATAAAAGGACTTGAAAAAATAAAATATATAGCTTCTAAAGAGATAGCTACTACTGTGTATCTTGCCTTAAAACTTGAAAAACCTGTTTTAGTAGAGGGACCTGCCGGAGTTGGAAAAACAGAATTAGCAAAAAGCATAGCAGCAGCCCTCAACATTGATCTCATTAGAATGCAGTGCTATGAGGGGCTTGACGAATCAAAAGCCCTGTATGAATGGGAATATGCCAAACAGCTTTTATATACCCAAATATTAAAGGATAAACTGTCCGAGATAATGGGATCGGAAAAAACCTTGAAAGGAGCTATTGCAAAATTAACATCAACTGAAGATGTATTCTTCTCGGAAAAGTTCCTCATTCCAAGACCAATACTCAAGTCAATAACGAGCAACAAAAGATGTGTCCTTTTAATAGACGAGATCGATAAATCCGATTCGGAATTTGAGGCGTTTCTTCTTGAAGTTCTTTCGGATTTTCAGGTTACAATCCCTGAACTCGGCACATTTAAAACAAATGTAAAGCCGTTTGTATTTCTCACATCAAACAGCGCAAGAGAGATGTCCGATGCTCTAAAGAGAAGATGTCTTCACCTGTATATTGATTATCCTACGCTTGAGTTAGAGGAAAAGATCGTATCGCTTAAGGTACCTGACGGTAATCAAAAATTGATCCGACAGATTGTAGAGACAATACAAAGGATAAGAAATCTTCAATTGAAGAAAGAACCGAGCATTAGCGAAACATTAGACTGGGCTAAGGCTTTAGTTGTTTTAGGATATCAGGACCTTGATCCAAAGATAGCTATGGAAACCTTAAACTTTATACTAAAATATGAAAAAGATATACAGCTTGTCATATCTCAGGCAAAAGAGGTTTTCATTAACTGACATGGATAAAAACAGTAAAAGCTTTATTTCGGGCAAACTATTTGAATTTATTGAAATATTGAGAGATGCAAATGTTGCAATATCGGTTGATGAAATAATTACGCTCTTCAGCGCAGTCACAGAGGTCGATCTCAATGACAAGGCTGTTTTTAAACAAACCCTTAAAACCTCTCTTGTAAAGGATTATACGGACATACCGATATTTGATAAATGCTTTGAAGAGTATTTTGCAAACAGAAAACATTTTTTTGACAAGATTACAGAAGAGGATCTGAAAAATTTTGCAAATAACAGAAATAATAATCTGATAAATGAAATCAATTCGCAACTTGAAAAGTATATTGATTCTTTAGACTCGAATATTCTAATACAAAAATCTGCAGACGATATATTGCGCATGTTTCTTGACGATCTGCCTGAGTCCAACTCTTCAGGAGGAGGCGAAGGGATTGGTCTGTTTCGCTCTAAGGGAGGTGAAATAGGATCATATTATTCCGAGAGTGACGGCAGTGAATTTAGTCAGAATAATTCGGAGTATCTGTTATCCATTATAAGGAATATGCTCAAGCTCAGAGTTACAAGACGTAATATCGGCAATGCAATAAAAAGCAGAGAGGATTTTCTGCTTAACAGATTTATCTACCAATTAACGGCTCAAGAGATAAAAGAGATGAGAGAGATTGTAAACCGCTTTGGGCAAAAGCTTAAAAACAGAATATCTCTTAGGAAAAAAAGGGTCAAACACGGCGGAATCGATATAAAGAGAACCTTTAGAACCAACTTGCAGTATGGAGGCGTTCCCTTTAAACTCTTCTTTAAAACAAAAAAGATAGACCGTCCCCAGCTTGTTGTTATGGTTGACGTATCAAGATCTGTAAATCAGTATTCGCGCTTTATGCTTTTATTAACTTATACTCTGCAAAGCCTGTTTTCAAAAGTGAGATCCTTTGCATTTATCAGCAATATGGTTGAAATAACCGACCTTTTTAAGGAAATGGATCCTGAAAGAGCCATAAACTCAATGTTTACAGATGTAAATTTTACTTATGGCTGGGGAAGCAATTATGGAAGGTGTTTTGACCAATTTATAGAAAATCACAGCGATGCTCTTACACGAAAAACATCCGTTCTTGTACTTGGAGATGCCAGAAATAACAGTAATGATCCGGGACTTAATTCATTTCAGAAAATTTATGATAAATCGAAAAATCTTTTCTGGCTAAATCCTGATAAAAAGCATTTATGGGACTGGAATGACAGTATAGCGTCATTATATAACCATTTTTGTAATGAAATGAAAGAAGTTAATAATTTTATTGATCTTTCCGAATTTATTGATAAATTATTTATTGACATTAAATGAAAAAATAATAGCGTTACTTTATATTTTATTTAAAATAATAAGATATAGTGGAGGAATTTGTGCATATCGAATTTAGAGATATTGGAGAACATAAAATCATAGATGTAAGCGGTGAAGTTGACTTATATAACGTAAGTGAGTTAAAAAAAGCTCTTTTTAGCATCACAGAAGGACAGTATAATAGTGTAGTTGTTGACATGAAAAAAGTCAACTATATGGATTCGTCTGGAATTGGCGCACTTGTTGCAGGAATGAAAAAAATGAAAGCCCATAGCGGCAAATTCGCCCTCATGAATATACATGATGACGTATTAAACATACTAAAGCTTGCTACGCTTGATAAATTTTTTACAATATACGAATCAGAAAACGAATTATTATAGATTAATGCAATATTTTTTTAGCTATTTTGTCCTTTTAAACACTAACGCAGTAGTATCATCATGTGGAGGAGTGTCTCCTCTAAATGCTTCAACATCACTGATTAAAATATCAAGAATTTCCGACGCATTTAAATGATTATTATTAAGAATAAGTTTTTTGACTCTTTGGATTCCATACTCTTCTTTATGTTCATTTCTCATCTCTGTAATACCATCCGTATAAAGGACTACAATATCTCCGGGATTAAATTTCACTTTAGCCTGTTTATACTCGGTATCTTCCATAACTCCTATTGGAACGCCTTCAACTGTAGTTCTTGTGCACACATTCCCTGATGCTCTATAACAAAAAAGCGGACCATGACCTGCATTTGAAAATGACAACTCCCCTGTTGACCTGTTATATATCATAAAAAAAAGAGTGGCGAATTTATCAATGGCAAAATCAGCGCTCAAAGAATCATTTATAGCTCTTACAACTCTGGCGCAATCAATATCATGCCTTGACATGTAAGAAGTAAATACTGTTCTTATCATAATCATAACTAAAGAAGCCGGAACGCCTTTTCCCGAGACGTCGCTGATTAAAGCGCAAACCCTGTCATCATCAATATCTATATAATCAAAATAATCGCCGCCAACGCCTATAGCAGCTTTTGTAAATCCTTTTATCTGTATACCGTTTTTATCATAAAAACCACTTGGATTAAGCCCCTCTTGAATATCCCGCGCTATCTCCAACTGTTCATTCATAATCCTTGCTTTAATCTCTTTATCTTTAGAAATGCGGATCATCTCAGTCATTTGGTTGAATTCACTTGCAAGCACTCCTAATTCATCCGAGCTGTTTACGTCAATTTTATATGATAAATCACCGTTTCCTATTACCTGTGCGCCGTATGAAATTTTTCTTATTGGTCTTATTATTATCATGGACAAAATTACAGCGCCGGCTATTGAAATAGCAAGATAGATCAAAGAAAACACAGCTATCATTCTCTTAATATTTGCGCTCTCAGCGCGAATAATACTATCAGACATGCCGATTATAACTGAACCTATTTTGATGTTATTGCCAATCCTTTTGTACACTATTCTTGAGAAATCATAGATTACGCCATCAGATAATTTATCTTTATAATCAGTAACATCTATAACATTGGGATCACTTCTATTTTCAAGATTTCTTGGAATCGAATCATTAAAGAGTTTACCCTCTTTATTCTCTGCAGCTTCATCTCTCCTGTCAAAATAATACAGCACTTCATTATTGCTGTTGAGAACAAAAACATAAGTAAAATAATCGATCTTTTTAAGCTCTTGAACAGCATCTGCAAGCGTTAATTCATCAAATCCAATAGTCTGCTGCGCCGTATTGCTGAGATGAATAACTTCCCTATTGGCAAAATTGATAATCTGTTCTTTAAGCAGATTGCTCTCTCTGAATACAATAAAGATTGCAATGCTTATTATTATAATAGAAACAAGCGTAATAATTGCCAAAGAAAACTTTAAGCTTATCCCAAACTTAATCTTTTTACCGCTGCTATTATTAGTTAAAGAATTATCGTTCATCTTTCTTTTTTCCTTATCTTAAATTCATTGTCCTAAGAGAGCCAAACATTTTCTAATATTATTTTTAGCATTTGTATGATTTGGATCAATTGCAAGAACTTTTCTCCACTCTGCTATAGCCTTATTAAAATCATTATTTGAATAATAGTTAATTCCATTAAAATAATGTTTCCGCACAAGCGCCTCCTGTTCTGCAGTGAGTTTTCTACCACCACCGGTTTCAGAGCCGGTCCCTGATCTTAATTGCGACTCAATTCTGTTAACAGCCACAACTGCTTTAATATTATTCGGATCCTTTGCTGCAACCCATCTCAACTCTACAAGCGCCCTCTTAATATTTTCCTCACCCCCTTTCTGATAATACGCCATCCCAAGGTTATATCTCGTCTCAATATCGGTAATATCGCTTTGAGTTAATGGTTGCGCGCCGGTAGCGCCATATAGATTATCCATTTCGGCTTTTTTTATAAGATTCTGGATTTCAGGGTAATTTGGGTATGTGGACCTTACAATATCAAATTTTCTATATGCACTCCTATACTCCTTATTCTTGAGGAGTTTCTCGCCTTCAGATATAATTCTTTTTATTACAGCATCACTATTATCCGGATTAAGTTTCAACTCACACTTAAAAATATATTCATTTGACACCCTGTTTGACGGGAATAATTCAAGTATCTGATTCCATCTCTTCTTTGATTCTTCGTATTTCCCTGATTCAAAAAGTCTTTTACCGGATACAATAAGCGGATTGATGAGATTATAGTATGGGGAATTTTCATCAACAACCTCTTCATCAACAAGCCTCTGCGCATCTTTAGCTCTCTGAATATAAGCAGGTACTAAAGTATTCCCGGGGTCAAGTTTTAAAACATTCTCAAAAGCTGATATAGCCTCCTGGTATCTTGACTCAGCAAGAGCAATTAAACCGCTCTGAAGTTCTTCATTAATACGTTTAAATTTACGCTCCATCTCTCTCTGGTCATAAGCAGACTTAAGCTGAGGAATACTGGCTAATCTCTTTTCCGTATCCTTATATTTTGGTATCAGAGCAAGCGTATTTTCAAAATCATCTCTTGCTTCGTTGAAATTATTATCCTTCAGATTATTTATACCCGATTGATAAAAGACTTCGGCTTCTATTAATTTCTGTTCATATCTCTTCTTGCTGTTTATAGCATCATCAATCTTTTCAATATAGTTACGAGCAGTATTATTAGCAGGATCAAGTTGAAGCACATGCATAAAATCCTGCCTTGCGCTATCAAATTCATTTATGCCAAAAAAACTAATACCACTCGCTATGAATTTGTTTACAGTTTCATATCTCACAATGTTCTCAATAGCAATTTCACACTGTCTCTTACCTTCTATCGCCTCAATATTTTCAGATATTAAAGCAAGAGCCTTTTTCCATGAATCAAGGGCATCATAAAATCTCTTTTCTTTCATCGCAGTTTTTGCAAGTAAAGTAAGCGCTGCAACTTTATCTCTTTTCTCTCTTGTTGATGTGAGCTTTTTCCCCTCAGATTCTAACATTTGCTCAAGCTTTTCCATATCATCTCTTAACACCAGCATTGCAACATCTTTCGGATCTATCCTGTATGCAATAATAAAGCTCTCAAATGCAATAGCAGCATTTTTTTTAGCAGTCTTAAAATTTTTCTCCGATTCGTTAAATGAGAGTTCTTTTTCAAAATTTTTCAATATTTCAGCTTTAGCAATTTTGTAATACATCTTTGCTTTTTCCAAATCAAGATCCTTCTTTTGCTTCAGTTCATAAAGAGATTCCACCTTCTTCTGGATTTCAATATTATTCGGATCAGTATCAAGTATGCTCAACCAAAGAGCAATCGCTTTAGAAAACTCCTTATTATCAAAATACTCCTGAGCCTGTTTATCTAATGCTTGAGTATTTTGTGAATAGATTGGCAGTGATGTAAAAAACAAAGAGAATATAATTACTGTAATCAATCCTTTTTGTTGATTTTTTAACAGATTAAATTTTTTATATAAGTTAATATAAAAAAATGTATTAAAGTGAATGTCTATTTTTCTTTTCATATAGTAATTAATTATGCAATCAACATTTTTTCATAAATTTGTCTTTCTTTATAGATATATTATCGTACCGATAATTTGAAAAAATATCATAATATTCCTTATTAAATGTCAATAATTAATTCTCTACCGAGCTTAAATCATTAATGGTATTATCTAAATATACCCGGCAATCTTCCGGACTAATCCTCCAAAAAAAAGGCTCGTTATATAACCAGCCTTTTTTATAAATAATCATAGTTTATTAATTAAAAAAATATCAAACTAACCAATTGGGAGTACTTCTTTACCAAGTTTTTCATTTAGAGTCTCGGCAAGTCCGACATAGATTGCGCTTAAACCGCAGAAAATACCTTCCCATCCTGCTATTTTACCTATAAGTTCACTCTCGGTTAGATCTCTGATTGCAAGAAGAGCAAAAAGTATAGTCAGTGTTCCAAATACAACTCGAGTACCTTTATTCCCATTAAGCGTACCGATAAAAAGAAAGAATGTAAAGACTCCCCAAGCTATAAAATACATAGCCATTGAAAAATCATTAGCAGGAACAACTCCCCAGGGTTTAACAATTATAAACACTAAAGTCAACCAGAATAAGCCGTAAGATGTAAATGCTAACATACCGAAGGTATTTCCTTTCTTAAACTCGCTTAAACCGGCAAAAATCTGAGCTATACCTCCATAAAAGATACCCATAGCAAGAATCATGGCATTCAATTCAAAAAAACCTGCATTGTGAATATTAAGAAGTACTGTAGTCATACCGAATCCCAGTAAACCGAGCGGCGCGGGATTAGCAAGATTGTTATTATTACTCATAAAATCCTCCATTTTTTAAGTGGAACATATCTATATTTTTTTTTAAAATATTACAACACATATTTTATTTATTTAACAAAAAACATATTACATACTATTTTTTTAAATACCACCCTGTCGTTATTACAGAGATAATTCTTTCCGATAATTGATCGGTTAACAGGGTCAGAGCCTTATATTCAGACATAACCGGAATATTTACCTCTGAATATACAACTTCAGACTCAACCTTTTTGTTATTTAAACACTCTTCACCGGTTTTAGTATATTTTAAGTACATATATGCTACAATCCGCATCTTTTTTTCAACAACAACGCCTGAGAGATTAAATTTTACAGGTTCGCAGTAAAATTCATCAAGCAAAACTCTAAGCGACATGTCACTCTCGCCTTGAGAATCCGCTGCCGAAATTTTATCGCTTGAATTTATCTGCCTTCTAAGGGAACTTTTGAAACTATCCATAACATTGCCGCTAATATCTGTAACCAAAATCTGCTCTACATATATTCTGCTTACGCCGTCAGGAATCACCCTGTTGCCTTTTAACACCTGATTAAATACAGGCTCAGACTCACTAATTGTTGCGCACGAGACTGATATTAGAAGAGGGAAAATTAAAAGACATTTTAGTAATATATATCTATAATTCATATCCGTAACCTTTTGATTTAAAAATTTACTATGAATGTTTAGACAAGACAGATTAAATAATCTCTTTGGAATGGTTCATTTCCGAGCCTGACTGTCAAGCAGGAAAATCCATTCATATTCTTGCTAAATGTTTATATCATACAATAATAAATATCAATCCTTTACTAAAAGGGACAAACCTAAGCATTTATGCTTAAACTTATGCCTCATTCTAATTTTGCAAACCATGTTAATGCAAATTACAGATTACAAATTACAATGTACAAATTACAGAGTGCTGAGTACAAATGAAGGCTGATTTTATTAACAGGCTCTGACCCAACATCATAAACTTAAAGAAAATAGTCTACGGATTTCATGGATATTTACGAATAAAGACCTAAATGCTATTGAAATATTCGTGTTAATTCGTATAATTCGATGTTAAAAATCCT
>Ga0268262_10006726_pt1 | contig 10942 bp, 8 predicted proteins | sample TergutNc150P3_FD_190354 | JGI IMG/M metagenome (GOLD analysis project Ga0268262, IMG submission 190354) | Nasutitermes corniger P3 segment gut microbial community from laboratory colony in Florida, USA - Nc150 P3 (SPAdes) (version 2) | ecosystem: Host-associated > Arthropoda: Insects > Digestive...
GCTCTGGCAGGCGGGCGAGCTGGGCAAGGTGGACGAGGGCGGCGGCGGCACCGTGGCGATGTACCTGGCCCGCCTGAACCTCGACGTGGTGGACCTGGGCGTGCCGATCCTCAGCATGCACGCGCCGTTCGAATTGGCCGCCAAGACGGACATCGCCATGTTGCTGCGCGCCTGCGCTGCGTTCTTCGCGGCGGAATAGCATTTACGTATACCAAGACCCCGCTTCACACCGAAGCGGGGCCTTTTCTCTACATCTATTATAACACAAATTTTTTTGAAATACAAGACTTGTAATGCGAAATAATTCCTCTATAATGAAGGGCAGAACCATTATGAAAGGAGATCACTATGCTCTTCACCACAGAACTCCAGGACGTTCTCTTTTTCCGCGAACACGAGGCCTACGTCCGCCTCAAGGAGTCCCTTGACGCAAAATATCACGGAGATTCGGAAGGCTATTCCGCCGCCTGCGCCGCCTACCTGCTCGAAGCCATCGGCTCCAAAGAGAACTTCTATGCCCGCATCGAGGATTACGAAAAAAACAGCGGCGTGGATGTCATCGAATTCGTCCCCCTGCGCCGGGAGGATGTGCGCCGCTTCCTGGACTACGGCACGGCCGAACACGGCGCGCAGCGCTGCGAGATGTGGGAAAAAGTTGCGGACGGCTGGGCCGTGCATTTGCGCGACTACGGCAGGGCCGTCAACTATGCCGATGGCCTCGCCATCCTGGAGCTCGGCACCGGCGCGGGCGTGGGAACCTGGGCGGTGGCGAGCCAGCTGCGCCCCGGCAGCGTCTTCATCAGCACGGATTTCGACGCCATGTGCATCAAAAATGCCGATGCCATCGCGCAGCATCTTGGCTTGCAGGATCGCATGAGCGGCCTGTTGGCGAACTTTTGGCGGCTGCCGTTTGCGGATGGGTCGCTGGATACGGTCTGCACGCACTATGCACTCGACGAAGCCCGCGAGGTGCCCGCGATTTTGGCTGAAGTAGCGCGCGTATTAAGACCCGGCGGGCGATTTATACTGACTGCGCGCGTAAATCCCTGGGACCGCCAGCGCAAATTCATGGAGCCCTTCGGCATCGCCCCGGACGAATGCGACGCTCTGCTGCAACGCGCGCGCCTGCAATGCGGGCCCGCAGGCCTCATCGCATGGGCGGCGCAGGCGGGGCTCGGCCTGGTCGGCAGGACGGATTACACGCCGGAGGGCAGCCACGCCCGCGCCGTGTTACAGCTCCAAAAATTGTTTTAGGAGGTCCAGGTCCCTGTCCTCGTAGCAATACCCCGCCATGCCCACCTGCGCGGCGCCTTCGATGTTCGCCCGCATGTCGTCGATGAACAGGCAGTCCTCCGCCCGCAGGCCGAACTTGCGCAAAAACACCCGGTAGATCTCCGGGTCCGGCTTGAGCAGCCCCACGTCGCACGAGGCGAACACGCCGTCGAACAGCGCCAGATAAGGCAGGCGAAATTTCTCGCGGTGGAACGCGTGCGGCGCGTTGGTGAGCAGATACACCCCCTGTCCCCTTGCCTTGAGCAGGGGGATGATCTCGTTGGTGGGCAGCAGCGGCATGGCGTCGAAATAGTTGGGCACCATGTACGCCACCGGCGCGTGCAGCGCCTCCGGCAGCAGCGCGCACACCTCGCGCACCGTGCCCGCCTCGTCGAAGTCGCCCCGGTCCATGCGCCGCCAAATCCCCGAGGCGAACATCGCGTCGTAGATCAGCTTTTGGTCTTCTTGAGACAGAGCCCCGAAAAACTGCTCCATCAGCCGCGCCTCGCTGAAATCCAGCAGTACGCCGCCCATATCGAAAACGATGCTTTTGTACATAGTCACACCTCAAACCCCGCGTACGCCGCCTCCACGCCCTCCTCCTGCCCCGGTGCAAGCGCGATTGCCCCCTCCTTCAGCACGTCCCCCACGCGCTTGCCAGGGCTTTGGTACAGCAAATTCAGCAGCTCCACGAAGTCGCGGATCACCTCGCGCGGGGTGATGTGCGTGCCCGCGCCCACGCGGCCGTACTCCGCCTGCAAAAACGCCAGGTACTCCTCCGGCGCGATGGCGCACTCGTAGCCGTACAGCCCCGCGTGCAGCGCGGCCAGCTTCTCGGTGAGCACCATCATTTCCTCGTAGGTCAGCGGCTCCAGGCGCAGCACGGGGGCGAGGAGGTCGCGCGCCCCGGGGGCCGAGAACCGCCCCTCCGCCAGGCGCGAGCGCAGCGCGTCGTAGCTGAAGATGCCCTTGTCGGGGTCCTCCAGGCACTGGGGCGTGGCGCACATCAAAATGCCGATGTGCTTCGCCTTGCCCTGCAGGGCGTCGTTGTACATCGCCAGGATTTTCTCGTAGTTGTACTGCCTGGTCACCCGGTGCGGGATGCGGTAGAGGTTCACCAGCTCGTCCACCATGATGACCATCCCCGCGTAGCCCGCCCGCACCAGGAAGGCCGAGAACAGCTTGAGGTAGTCGTACCAGTTGTCGTCCGTCACGATGGAGCCGACCCCCAGGGCCTGCCGCGCCTCGGTCTTGGTGGCATATTCCCCCCGGAACCAGCGCAGCACCTTGGCCTTGCCCTCGTCGTCGCCGGCGCGGCTGGCCTGCCAATAGCGCCCCAGCGCCAGCCCGAAGTCGAACCCGTTGACCATGTCCTCCATCTCGTGGATCACCGCGTGGATTTTCCGGTTGACGGCGGTCTCGAAGCCCGGCGCGTCCGGTGCGACGCCCTCCTGCACCACTTCCGCCTGCACCGACGACAGCCATTTCTCCAGCACCAGCGGCAGGGCGCCGCCCTCCGGCCGCGCGCGCACGGACATGTTGCGCACCAGCTCCCGGTAGGACGCCAGGCCCTGCCCGCGCGTGCCGCAGAAGCGCCGCTCGGGCGAGAGGTCGCAGTCCAGCACGGCGAAGCGCTTTTCCATCACGTGGTTGCGTATGGTCTGGAGCAGGAAGCTCTTGCCCGCGCCGTAGCGCCCCACGATGAAGCGGAACGCCGCGCCGCCGCCCGCCACCAGCTCCATGTCCCGCAGCAGAGCGCCGATTTCCGCGCCGCGCCCCACGGTGATATACTCCAGCCCCACGCGGGGCACCACCCCGCCCCCCAGCGAATTGAGCACCGCCGCGGCGATGCGATTTGGCGCTTTGCGTTCCTGCATATTTATAGCTCCTTCCAGCTCTCCCGATATTCCTCTATGATTTGAAACCCGTCCTCGCCCGCCTCAATCAAAGTATCCCCGAAAACCTCCAGCGCAGCCTCGTTGATGGCCTCAATGGCGATTTCGTCCATAGGCGGGGGCATACCCTCACCCGTGCAAAGATATTCTAAAATCGCAATTTGCTCCAGTGACAGCGCCTCGCGCAAACTGGAATACATCACTTGCTCTGCTTCTATATTTCTGCATTCTGCATTCTCATTTCTTATTTCTTCTTCCTCCACGAGCAGCATTTCCGTCATCTCGTCGGCCTGCGCGCGGATTTTCGGCAGCAGCGCGAAGTCAATCCTGACCTCGGGCGGCGGCCCCGGCGGTTCCTGCGGCAGGGGAGCCTTTGTCTTGCCTCTTGCCTCTTGCCTCTTGCTTCCCCCCAGCACAGACAGGTCGTTCTCCTTTGCGAAGCCGTCCACGGCGGCGTCTATGGCCTTTTCGAGCGCCCCGGAGGCCAAAAACGCGCGCAGCTTTTTGCGGCCCTGCGGGGCGTGGGCGAGCATCCGGGCGGGGTCGGCGGCGATGGCGTAGGGGTAGTGCGCCCGCACGCGCATGCGCTGCTCCATGCGCTTAAGCAGAAATCCCGCCAGCGCGGGCGCGCAGGGGCCCTGCATGGCCTGCCGCAGGCTGAGCCCCGCCTGCTGGAAGGCGCTTTCCGCGCGGCGCAAAACCTCGTCGAAGCACGCGCCGAACAGCGCCGCCCGCTCCGGGCGGTAGAACCGACTGTTGGTCAGGCGGTACGCCGCGAGCTGGTCGAACACCGGCAGCTGCCCGCAGTCGCCGAACAAAAACAGCGCCGGGAACCACGCCTGGACGCCCTCCCGCGCCAGCAGGGCGGGCAGGTCCGCCTGCTTTGCCCGGGCAACCGCCTCGATTTGCCCGGGCAGCCTGCGGGCCACGGTCTTGTCCAGGGGGGCGTAGGCGCGCAAGAAGCGGCACAGGTCCGCCGGGGGGTCCGCCGTGCCGATGGCGGCCTCCAGCTCCCGCGCGTACAGCAGCGCGTAGGCGGTGTCAGTGCGCTCGACGGTCCCCCGGCGGTATTTCGTCCGCCAGCTGAGGTACGTGCGCAGCTGGCCGTGCGTCATGTCGCCGTACGCGGGATACGCGCTGAAGCTGCAGGGGTCCGCCCCGGCGTAGTCGTCCTCGAGCTTCGCCAGCTTCCGCCCCTGCGCCTGGAAGCCCGGAATCCCCCGCAGCGCCAGGATGCTGCGCAGCGGCTCCTGCTCCAGCGCGCGGGCCAGGGTATCGCTCACGGGCGTGCCCGCCGTGGGGTCGTACGCCGCCCGCGCCGTCTCGGCCAGGATGGCGGGCAGCCGCGGGTCCTCCGTCAAAGCGAGGGCCGCGGGCTCGGCCTGCATCCAGCGCTCGAGGAAGGCGCTCCCCTCCGGGTCGTTCCACGGGGCGGTGAAGCCCGCGCACAAACGCAGCGCGGCCTCCAGGCGCTTGGCCACATAGCCCACGGCGTGGCTGGGCGGGCGGAAGGCGTCCTCCATCGCGCGGCTCCAGCCGCCGCCCTTGAAGCGGTAGATCTCGCTGCGGGTGATTCTTACCTCGCGTACCCCCTGGTTCGCCGGGGGCAGCGCGGCGGCGTCGCGGTAGAGCTCGTGGAAGCTGAACCGCGCGGGCTTCAGGAAGAAGGTCTCCTCCTCGTTCACCCCGTGCAGGGTGAACAGCGGCGCGAGGTTTTTGATCGCAGCACCTAACGCTTGTTCGAGAATGGGCAGGTACTGCGGGCGCTCGCGGAAGAATCGGCTCTCCCCCGCGCGATAGCTCGAAATGGCCAGCAGGCCGTCCCGCGCCGCGCGCTCGGGGAAGAACTCCTCCAGCCCCAACCTCGCCGCCAATTCGCCGAACGTTAAATTAAAATCATGGCAGATGTAATAATCTTTGAGCCACTGGGGCAGCTTTATGTCCAGCTTGGGGTGGTATTCCCGCATCGCCAGCCAGCATGCAGCCAGCTGCCGCACAACGCGCTCCGGCTCCTCATGCGTGTTGAGCAGCTCAAACACATACAGCAGCACATAGGAGCAGGGGATGTCCCGCCACCTGCCGCGCATTGCCTCTGCCCGCCAGGTGAAGTAGCACCGCAGCTGGGCCAGGCTCATGTCGGCGTAGGTGGGCATGGCGTCGCCGAAGGGAATCTCCTTCGGGTAGTCATCCGTGAAGCCCCGCATATACGCGGCCTGCCGGGTGAACTGCTCCACGTCCTTGGCCCCGTACAGCCGCGCGAAGCCGCTGCTCCCCCTGATTTTCCGCATGGCGTGGATGCGCTCCACGGGGTCCGAAGGCATCTCCCCGGGCACAAAAGCCTCCTCCGGCGCGGCATGCACGTCCGCGCCGGGGAAGATTTTGCTCAGCAGGTCTTTCCAGGGGTTCAAATTAGCTCCTTTTTGTCACAGCATGCGCCATGCCGCCGTAATCTCCTCCATCGTGAACGCCGGAACCAGCCGCAGCCCATGCCCCGCAAGGATTTCCGTCGCCTGCGGGCTGCGCTGGATCACGCACAGAACGGTATCGACCTGCGCGCCCAGGCGCCGCAGCTCCAGCGCGCCGTCGATGATCGCGCCGCCGGTGGTGACCACGTCCTCCACAATGCACACATTTTTGCCCGCCGGGTCGGCGCCCTCGGCCAGCTTACAGGTGCCGTAGGCCTTGGCCTTCTTGCGCACAAACGCGGCGGTCAGCCCCGTTTGCAGCGACATCGCCGTGGCCACCGGGATGCCGCCCATCTCCAGCCCGGCGAGGACTTCCGTCCCTGCGGGGATGTTGTCGCACATCAGCCCGGCGATTTCGGCCAGCAGGGCGGGCCGCGCCTCGAAGAGGTACTTGTCGAAATATTCGTCGGAGACCTGCCCGCTGCGCAGCGTGAATGTGCCCGTCAAATGCGCCGCCTCATAAATCTCCAGCATGATTTTGGTTCTCGTCATATGCATGCCCCGTCCTCTCAAAACAAAAATATTACCTTTGCAGCGCCCACGCGATCACGTACATGATATAGATGTGCGCGGGATAGAACACATAGAAAAAGTATTTGTTGAACCGCCCGCCGCGCCCGCGCGCGCCGTTGTACAGCAGCAGGGGGATGGCCGCGAAGACCATCATCCATTGGATGTTGTTCGGCTCACCGCGGTGCGCGAAAAACGAAATCGCGGCAACCAGAACGAGCGGCAACATTTGCAGCAAACGGGAACTTTTGCGCAGCGCGTAAAACGCCACGCCCAGCGCCACGGTAAGGAACCCGCCCTCCACCGTGACCACGTTGGGGAGGAAGCTGACGGCGAGGAAAAGGGGACGGGATACCGCGCCGGCCGCCGTGCCCGTGGAATCCACCATGAGCATGACGGGGATAATCGCCAGCACCGGCAGCAGCGCAAGGCCAAGGCTGCCCAGGATTTTGCCTGCCTTCTTTTCCTTGCAGCCCGTGACAAAGAGATCGAAAAACAGCATGTACAGCGCGCTCATGAACATGGTGGTGAACACGTTGTTCGCCAGCACCACATTTTCCGCGTTCACCGGCAGGGCGAAGCTCAGCCCGATATTGGCCGCGTTCATCGCCCAGGAGGCGATCAGCAGCTGCAGCAGGTAGCGCTTGCGGCTGCGGGTATAATGGAAGCCCTCTGCGCACATGAACAGGAAAATGGGAAACACCAAGCGGCCCAGCATGGTCAGCCACATCGTGTCATGAAAGAAAAATTCATGCAGGTGGTCGCACACCATGAGCGCCGCGGCGAAGTATTTCAGCGCGCTGCCGCTGAATTTGCCGAGAGGCCAGGGCTTTTTCTGCGTTTGCAGTTGATTTGTTTCCAACATGGGTTTGATTCCTTTCTGCGTTTCATTTGGGGTTTTTGCGCTTTTATGATAGTAGATTTTTTTGTCGGATCACATGCATGCAATCCGGAATCACTATGTCAGAAAATATACCCCTCACGCCGCCTCCACCCGCTCAAACTGGCTGTTATATATCTTCGCGTAGAACCCGTCCTTCGCCAGCAGCTCCTCGTGCGTGCCCTGCTCCACGATGTCCCCGTGGTCCACGCACAGGATCATGTCGGCGTTGCGCACGGTGCTCAGGCGGTGGGCGATGACGAAGCTCGTGCGCCCCTCCATCAGCCGGTCCATGGCCTTCTGGATGAGGATTTCCGTGCGGGTATCGACAGAGCTCGTGGCCTCGTCGAGGATCAAAATCCGGTTGTCCGCCAGCACGGCGCGGGCGATGGTCAGCAGCTGCTTTTGCCCCTGGCTGATATTGTTGGCCTCCTCGTTGATCACCATGCCGTAGCTGCCCGGCAATGCGCGGATGAAGCTGTGCGCCTGGGCGGCCCTGGCGGCGGCCCGCACCTCGTCGTGGGTGGCGCCAAGCCTGCCGTAGCGGATGTTGTTGGCGATGGTGTCGTTGGTCAGCCAGGTGTCCTGCAAAACCATGCCCATGGCCTTGCGTACTTCCATACGCGGGTAATCGGCGATGTTGTGCCCGTCGATATAGATCGCGCCGCCCTTCAGGTCGTGGAAGCGCATGAGGAGCTTCACCAGCGTGGTTTTGCCCGCGCCGGTGGGCCCCACGATGGCCACTTTCTGCCCCGCCTTGACCTGCGCCGAGAAATCATTTATGACGATCTCGTCGCTGTCCTCATAGCCGAATTTTACATGCTCGAAGGTGATATTGCCCTCCACGGGCGGCAGGGTCAAGTCCCCGGCGGGCAGGGCCTCCTCCGGCTCATCCAAAAATTCGAACACGCGCTCGGCGGCCGCGGCGGTCTGCTGGAATACGTTCATGATCTGCGCCAGCTGCATAATCGGCTGGTTGAACTGCCGGATATACATGATGAACTCGGCGATCCGCCCGATCTGCAGTGTGCCCTTGGTGACGAGGTAGGCCCCCAGCACGCACATGGCGACATAATTCAAATTGCCGAAGAAGTTGGCCAGGGGGTGCATGAGCCCGGACAGGAACTGCGCGCGCCAGTTGGCGTGGTAGAGCTTCCCGTTGTGCTCGTCGAACTCCCCGATCACCTTCTCCTCGCCGCCGAAGGCCTTCACCACCGTGTGGCCCGCGTAGACCTCCTCCACGTGGCCGTTCACCGCGCCGAGGAAATCCTGCTGGTTCTTGAAGAATTTCTGCGACTTGCGCACGATCAGCGTGGTGGCCAGCACCATCACGGGCAGGATGCCGATGGACACCGAGGCCATCTGCCAGCTGGAGGTGAACATCATCACCACGATGCCGAGGATCATCGCCCCGGAGCTGAACACCTGCGAGATGCCCTGGTTCAGGCTCTGGCCCAGGGTGTCCACGTCGTTGGTGATGCGCGAGAGCACGTCGCCGTGGCTGCTGGAGTTGAAGTAGGCGATGGGCATCTTGTTGATCTTCTTCAAAATCGTGCTGCGCAGCTGGTAGCTGGCCTGCGTGGCTACCTTTGCCAGCAGGAAGCCGTTGAGCCACGAAAACAGGTAGCTTACCCCGTAGATCGCCATGAGCCGGAGCATCAGCACCTTCAGGGCGGCAAAGTCGATCCCGTCGCCCTTGCCGAGGAGCTTATCCCGCAGGCTCTCGAACAGGATGGTGGTGGCGTTGCCGAACTGCCGCGGCCCGAGGATGCTCGTCACCGTGGCGATAATGGTCATCGCCAGCGCCAGCACGAGCGTCGCCCGGTAGGGCTTGAGGAACAGCAGCAGGCGCCGCACCGCCTGTTTGGCGTTCTTGGCCTTCTGCACGGGCATCATGCCCCGCCCGGGGCCGAAGCCCATGCCGCCGCCGCGGCGCTTGGGGGCCTGGGTGGTGGGGGTTGGTCTGTTCTCAGCCATTATTGCAATGCCTCCTTACATAATTCCATGGACAATTCCTCCGCATGGCCGTAAAGCCAGCGCGTGAACCGGTTGATCAATCCGCATATGGGCTGGTACGTCTCCGCCACGCTGCTGTACGGCGGCGGGTAGTGGCACAGTATCTGCTGAAAATAAAACACGTATGGCATCATTTGCAGGTCATAGGCGGTCAGCGCCGCGTGCTTCGCGTATACGCCGATGTATTTTTTCAGCCTGCCGGCGTCGATTGTCCCGTCCGCGCAGGCGGGGTCCGCGGTCACATAGGACAGGATGACCTCCAAACAGGCGGGCAGCCTGCACGCCGAGGTCCAGTCGATCACCGTGAGGTTTTCGCCCTCGGCAATGACCTGCCCGACGTGGAAATCGCCGTGGGAATTGCGGTAGGTCAGTTTGCGCGCGTCGATATCGAACGCGGCGATGCGCCCGAGATGCTTTACGCGTTCTTCCAGCTCGGAAATGAAAACGGAATCATGGCCACTTTTAGCTTCTCTCAGCTGTTTGGCGTAATTCTGCTTTGCGCTTCTTGCGCTTGCCTTGCGAAAAAAATCTTTGCCAAAGTTGATGCTCATGGGCTCGTAATTATCCAGAACCCGGTGTATCCCGCCAAGCAGGCCGGCCATTTTCTCGAGCATCCAGTCCGGCGCGGTGTTCACCTGCGGGGTTTCTCCCTCAATGTACTCCTGCACATGAACGCTGATATCCCCGGCCCCGACATGGTACATGCCCTGTTTCGTTTTCATAATTTCAGCCACGGGAATTTTTTGCGCGCGCAGATATGCCGTGACGTGCCCCTCGTTTTCCATCCTTGCCGCATGGGATAACGGCAGCGTTTTCACGATGTGCTGCCCGCAGCGGTAAATCTCCGTGCCGAAATGGCTGTCCAGCAGTGTAAGCTTGCCGTCCAAACCGTAGTGCTCACGCAGCAGCCCGCTCAGCATAGCTCCTCCTTGCTCAGCTGGCTCTCCGCAATTTCGCGGTAAACGTCGCAGCTTTGCAGCAGCTCCCTGTGCGTGCCGATCCCCGCGACCCTGCCCTCGTCCAGCACCACGATTTGCTCCGCATGTAAAATTGTGCTCACCCGTTGCGCCACGATGAATACGGTGGCGTCGGCGGTGCGGGCCTTCAGGGCGCGGCGCAGCGCGGCGTCGGTCTTGAAATCCAGCGCCGAAAAGCTGTCGTCGAAGATGTACACCCCCGGGTGCCACGCCAGGGCCCGGGCGATGGACAGCCGCTGCTTCTGCCCGCCCGAGAAATTCGCGCCGCCCTGGGCCACATGGGCCTCCAGGCCGTCCTCCAGCCCGGACACGAAGTCCTCCCCCTGGGCGGTGCGCAGGGCCTCGTACACGGCCTCGTCGGAGAGCGGCCCGCCCTCATAGTTCACGTTGGAGCGCACCGTCCCGGAGAACAGCACGGCGCTCTGCGGCACAAAGCCGATTTTCTTTCTCAGTTCCGCTTGGGGGACATCCCGGATATCCACGCCATTGAATAATATGCGGCCGCCCGTTACGTCATAAAATCTTTCAATCAGGTTGACGAGGGTGCTTTTGCCCGCGCCCGTCGCGCCGATGAAGGCCGTGGTCTGCCCGGGTTTCGCGATAAAAGAGATATCGGTGAGCACATCCTCGTCCGCCCCGGCATACCTGAAATCGACGGCCTCAAACGCGACCTCCACGGGCCCCGCGGGGATCTCGCGCGTCTCCGGCTGATCGTTGACGGTAACTTCTGTCTCGAGGACCTCGCGGATGCGCCCGGCCGAAACCGCGGCCCGCGGCAGCATGACGAACATCATGGCGATGAACATGAAGCTCATGATGATGTTCATGGAGTACTGGATGAAGGCCATCATGTCGCCCACCTGCAGGGCGCTGTTCTCGATGGCCTTGCCGCCGAACCACACCACCAGCATGCTCATGCCGTTCATC
>Ga0268262_10006727_pt1 | contig 10941 bp, 11 predicted proteins | sample TergutNc150P3_FD_190354 | JGI IMG/M metagenome (GOLD analysis project Ga0268262, IMG submission 190354) | Nasutitermes corniger P3 segment gut microbial community from laboratory colony in Florida, USA - Nc150 P3 (SPAdes) (version 2) | ecosystem: Host-associated > Arthropoda: Insects >...
TGATAGCAATTTTAACCGTCGCTGCCCTTCAGAAAGAAGGGCAGCTCCAATTATATAAATTCATTAACTACTAGAACAAAATGATTGGTTAACCCTTGTTGATAACTATATAGAAGGAATTTATAGGAGTTAGATAGTGCAAGTTTGTTAAGCAAAACCGTTATCTTTAACATCATAATTGAACGTATGTTGGAGAACTATGGGTATGTCAAAAAAAAAACTACAATTATGATGACGTAGGAGTAAACCGCAAACAAAGAGTAGAATCAAAAAAACACCTTAACATTTTGCAAGAGACCTACACACAAAGTGTTTTTGGCTCTATTTTACAAAGGTACAAAACAAACTACATTTTACAGTTCATGGTCACACAACCGCAGAATTGATCTATGAACGCGCTGATGCGGCAAAAGATCATATGGGACTAACTAGTTGGGAAGGCAGTCCAGCGGATCATATTGTAAAAAGTGATGCTGGTATTGCCAAGAACTATTTAACTGAGTCAGAGTTGCAAAATCCTGGTTTGTTAATTAATGCTTATTTGGATAATGAATTGGGGTAAGTTGTAAAGGGTGAAATAATTTTGGAGACTAATATGTGGGTTGTTTGAGGGAAATTAATATTAGTATTAGAAAGAATATTAAGGGTTAGTGAGTTGACGGTTAAATGGGTAAATGGGCGAAAGTGTTGGATATAGTAGTTCATCCCGCGGTTTTCGCTGTGTTGTTTTTAGCATGTTTAGTATTGGCAGTTATCAATATTTTTTATAGTATTTTACCGCATCCGGTGGGTATGTTGCTTTTTGTACCATTAGTGGCTTTTGGTTTTCTTGGATATTTAATAGATGAACATAGATGTAAGTAGAGAGTAGCTATTTGAGATTGTTAATTAGCAAGAACAGTATAGTTCATAATTTGAATAATGCAGAAAAAATTTGAGTTAATGATTGCATATTTAGATGTATGAATTATTGGCATATTGGAAAAAGTGCATTTATCGTTTTATTTGTTGGTAGGCCAATAAACTATGTTACAGTCTATGTAAAGCAGAGCATTTATTGTTTGATGTTGTTGAGGGTAATTTTGTTGTTTCTTTTCTGCTACTATGTATAGCTAGAGGATTGATGTTGATAAAAGTTAATACATACATCTATAAATTGCAGTAATGGGTAGTAAGTAGTAATCTGGGAGGGTATTATGCGTAAACTAACCAAATACGGTTCTATATTTGTCATAGTTATAATAACTCTCATGATTTTTAGTTTACTCTTATCTACTACTGTTGCAGAGGTTCCAAATACGAACCAAAATGCACTCGATGAAGTACTACTTCAACAAATATTATATAATCCCGCAGTGGATATTGAAAAGTTGCAGTCTGCACATATTCCAAATCCACATGATACGGAATTTTCGGAGCCATTTCCTTGTCATGGTCCTCATTTACTTGCAGAGATAGATAAGACATCATTAGAGATCAATCAGGCTGTCACTGTAAGGGGACATATTTATCCTTCAGAAGAAAACGCTAGTGTTAGAGTTTGTTATATTCGACCAGACTACAGCTGGATAGATCAGTATGTACCTGTTGATCCTGAAACAGGAGAATTCATATCTGTACTAGTGCTAGACATGGGGGGATATTGGAATATATTACCCAGTCATGGGCATATAAGCGATAGACTATATGCAGTAGTAACTGACCCCTCAGGTACGGTAGTTGAAGCAGGAGATTTTGTAAGTCCATTTAAAGCAAATGATGCTCTTGCAGTTACAGCTATAGCGTTAATATGCATAGGAATGATAGTGGCGATGACTGGTTTTAAGAAAAAGAACCGTAGAATCAGCTCACTTAGAATTTGCATCCAAATTATTCTTGTATTTCTAATCTTCACAGGCATGTTTGTTGACCATCAAAATTTCCCTCGCCCCGTAAGACAAATTGCTGTACATGATTTCTTAGTAGGAACAAACGTTTTTGGCGTTGCCATGCCTGAGGGCTTCCCAGCACCCTTCCTTGCCTGCTATTATCCATGCGGACGAACGGTAAACTGTGCAATCTGGGATTTACAGGTGTATATTTACCCGTTCCTAACTACTAGCCGCGGTTGGGGTACGGAGTACAATACAACAGGTGTAGAACGCTTAGCTATAGTTATGGGTACACTGATTATATCAGCTCTCTTACTTGGCAGATTCTGGTGCGGCTGGGTATGCCCATTTGGTCTATACCTTGACGTCCTAACATATCTTAGAAAACGATTAAAGATTAAACATGTTACTCTCCCAGACAGGTTCAATAAACATTTACATCAGCTAAGTTACGTAGTATTAGCCCTTATACTTATCATAAGCACCCTTTTTGCATCATATGCCATTACAGGTACACAACTCATCCCCGAAACTGAACCAGGCGGATTTATCTACACATATTATCCCGCACCATACTGCACAATATGCCCCATGAAACCGCTATGCCAGCTGATGCAAAACCAAGCAGGGGTACTCCAGACGCCGTGGATATTTAATAGTACAGGAACTTTCTACCAGTTAGGATGGTATCTTACATCAGTAAACCTGATTATACTAGGCATAGTCACAGTAGCTGCTTTCTTCATAAGACGAGTATGGTGCAGAGTCTGCCCAATGGGAGGCATACTTGCACTATTTAGCAGATTCCCACCATTCAAATGGATTACAGCCGTACGTATAGAGAAAAGCGAAGAAAAATGCACCAAATGCGGCATATGCAAACGCGTCTGCCCCACACAAGTTCAAGAGGTTTACAAACAAAAAAGCGGGGATATCATAACAGCACAATGCATTGGCTGTCTACGATGCGTAGAGATGTGCCCCTATGACGACGCATTGAAATTCAAATTTGCTGGAAAAACAATATGCCGTTCTCAAAAGGAGTAGACAATACAACATAACAAACAAGAATATACAACAGTATAAAGAGATTCGCTAACATAAGCTCAATTTTTTTTTGGTTAGTTAATTGGAGTTATTATAGTTGGTTATTTAGTAGTTGAGCAACAGGTGATTAGTGTTGTCGTGGTGTTTGAATCCCAGATTAAAGTTATGTGTCGATTGCTTGTGTTACATTGACTTTGAGGGGTCGCTTGCGTGAGATTTATCATATTATTGAATGCTTGACTAAACGCTGATGCAGTTTGAGTACTATCCCAATTAATGCTCCACGTAAATAGGAACTCATTGCCCTTTTCATAATATGTTAAGGTATCTCCGTTCCAGCCTGCGGCAATTTTCTGTGCCTGATTAACATCGTTAAGCCAATGATTTAACATAACATATATGAAATATTCACCATAAGTATCCGAGGCACAACCATAGCGACAAGGTATTATTGTCCAACTATCATCATTAAGTTGTGACGCTAAAGGATTCTTAGGTGTTTCACCTATGAAATATTTATGTGGATGAAGAATTTGCGCTGTTGAACTTGGCATATATGATGGCATATAACATTGATTTAATCCATCCCAACTACCACCATAGTTGTCAATTATGGCAGATACAAAAATTTTACCCTGTATATATGGAAACCAATTCAAGCTAGTAACGGCATCAGGAACATTTGGATAACAAGAGCCCAACTGTGAGGTATATAATAGAGCAGATAAATTAGTAATAAATGGAGGATAATAGATATTGTTTTCAGAATTTGAATTATTGCTGCTACCATTGTTGTTATGGTTATATTGTGCTTTATAGTAGTCAGCCATGTAGGAAGCATCACCTTCTATAAGGGCGTTCTGTGCTTTGTCAGCGTCATAGCTAGTTGGTGTTGGAAGAGTATTTTGCCAGACATGAGTGAGTTCATGTATTAATGTAGCTTCAGCATTAGGCATATCCCATGGCCAAAAATTTTCATAAATTACATAGATATCATTACCAACGGATACTGCAGTCCAGTCCGCTATCCAATCTACTGCTGTATCACTTAGACTTTCATTTTCACCTAGCAAAAACAGGCTTTTGTAAATATTTTCCTGCCTTAAGAGGTACGTATCATTACTCAAATTGGATTGCTCTTTGCCCCATCTATCTATTGCCTGCTGTTTTGTATAGACAGAAATTGTAATGTTTTGAGGTAAGATAACATCGCGAATACGCTCAAATTGGATTTTTGCATCTTCAAAAATTTTATAAAGCTGCCTTTCATATGCAGTAAAGTTAGAGTTTTGCGGCTGTCTGAAGACTAATAAAGAGCCGAGTATAGTAAAAATTATAATTATTGTAACTATACCAATAGTCTTTTTCTTTACGTCAGTTGCTATTATAGGCATAGATTATATTCAATTTGCCACAAATAAAAAAATTTAGGTCAACTATGAAAATGGGGTTTAGTTGTAAAATGCAAATTACTTATCTGTTTTTATTGGGAGTAGTAGCCCGGGAGGATCTTTACTAACAGCCAAAGTCTCATCAGCAACCCGCTGCAAATCAAGCTGACTCTTAAGCTCAGGACGAAACAGCGAAATCATAGACTTAACATTATACTCATCCATACTATTGGTGTCTTGAGCAATATAAAACGCGCCATCATTATTAATACCCAAAGTAGGAATACACAAACCATCAACCCAAAAATCGCCAGTAAAATAACCTGTGGATGCATTAATAAATGGGTCTGGGTGGAATTCGAATCCTATGGATTTTATTTTCCAGTTGAACTTGCCTGGTGTAAATGTTCCTGTTGCTCCACCAGGGTTATCGGGGCAACGTTCCCATTTACCTATAGCTCGACTTATTTGTATCACATTGGGTGATGGAGCATTATAGCCTAATACAAAATCAACTTTTGTCCATTCGCCATTTTTAATTTTATCGCTCTTCCAAGAAAGACGTCTACCTTCAGTATCCGTAATTACAATATAAATACGAGCTTTGTCAAATTGTAAAGTTGCAGAATAATTGTGTGCAATATAAACATGGCAATTTTCAGACGGAATATTTTCATAATCCAAAAAATCGCCATAATTAAACTGTGGAAAAGTCAACCGTACCTCAGGACCAAAATGCCCATAAGTTATTGCACCATGTGATGTTCCTTCGCTATGTTGTACATTGTTACAATTTATCCGTAATGAAGCTGCTCCGACTGCTGCGATTTCTGTATCATCAAACTTACTGACTGAACCAGTACCGTCACCACCTAATATTCCATGTTTGTAGACTGTCCAATATTGTGATGAGAATTCTGTTAGGTGGTCGTTCATGCTGCCTGCTTTTACTTTAACCCAATTAACAATACTAGACCCGATAATGCTGTGGGGGTCAATAAGCAAAATATTGTTATTCTTTACATCATTTGCTATGGACGTTAAAGTGATATTGGTATGTAATGTGTTTTGAAGCGGTCCAGCGTATATATAATTGTCATCCCAATTATACAGCCACCAGTAGCCAGCTTCTTGACCTGCCTCATTAAACAAGTCAATAACATATGTATCTTTGGCTTTACAGTTTTTAATTACGGGTCCTTGACCTATAAGGTTGGGAAAAACTCTAATGTTACTGCCTGTGGCTTTTAATGTTACATCCATTAGGTCGCCAAGTTTAGGATTTACAAAATTAGCATGTATCAGATGTTTTAAAAGGTCTCGTCCAGCGTTAAGTCCTTTTACAGTTACGGTTTTGTAGAAAACGCTTTTTTCATCTGTAACTTCTGGTAATATGTCTTCAACATAGCCCTTCATTAAAGTGTGCTGGTCTGCACCAAGAATAATGTATTGACCAGCTTTTAACAGTTGGGATGCATCTGTGGTGTTGTTTAGTGTTAGTTTCCATTCTCCTACGGGACCTTCGGTGTTTGTTTCCAGTCGTATTGCAGCGTTGCCGATTTCTATTCCACCTGAGGCAGTGAAAACAAATGCTTCTATATTTGGCATAACATTTTTTCTCCTTTAATTTTTGTTACTATGAAAAAAGTTAAATATTGCAAAGAGGCATATAACATGAGAAAGTGGCAATATTGAAATATATTTTACTACGTAATTTAACAATAATCTCTGTAGTTGCTACATTACTTTACGGATTCTTTAGTGGTGCAATAGGCGACATAAAAGTTATTATTAAATACTTGGGGCAGTTTCCAATAAATAATCGGATCATACCTTTTTATGGTTTAATCATTATCACTATTATTTTATGTATTCTGAGTATTGTTCAGTGGCGTAAAAAGCAACGTGTTAAACATCAAGTTGAGGGGTTGCATCAGTCGCCTTACAAAAAAGCTACAGATTAACACAAAGTTTTTTTTACTAAGACTATTTACTTTAATCATATCTTCAAGTTTTAAACCTTACTCTAAATTATCCATAATCTAACTACATGGATATGTTGCGTGTTCTGGCGGAGTTCATTTCGGTTCTTTGCCCCGTTTTCCACTGCATATAGCTTTCATGAGTTGTAATGTTACGAACCTCACGTATGGCTGCTTCCATTTCTTGTTCTTGCCGCTTTTTCTGGTCAAAGTACTGATTAATCATGCGTACAATGCGCCAGGCAATTAACGCAAAATTAATCATCGCTATACCCGTATAGCCGTGCTGCATACGCAGAATGTTCCTATAGGTTCGATCAACCTCACGTACACCAGGAATCATACGAGCCAGCCGATGCGCAGTTGTCTCTAAACCTTTAATTTCAGACGTAACTTCCTTTGTCTGTTCCTGCATACTAACAAGCATACGTAGCTGATCCTTATCTACCCATGAATCATCAGGGGGCGAGGCATATTTGCTTACAAACTTTGGCTGCCGCATCCTGCCCGATCCAGCAGATACACCCTGCCAGTCTGAGCAGAATCAATACTAGCCAAAGCCGCATCAATCTCTGACTTATCCACACTAATCTGAACATTAACAACACCCTCACCAGACCCAGACATAACATTTTAACCTCAGTTTTTTCTTCAACCACTCAATTAATGAAAACAAAAAAGCAAGTTCTTCTAAACCTGCAACCACAACAGAATAATTATTTAAGGTTTAATTTGAAGATACACAGGTAACAAACTGTTAAGATTTGTTAACACGCCGTCAACTTCATCTAAGCTGTCTTATGTAACCGTCTATTTCTGCACAACATAAATTTGCTAATTCTCTTTGGTTACTATTATTGTTCACAGTTGATTGATGAATCAAAAGAACGCCTATTTTTGCTTTTTCTCAACTTCTACGCCTGCGCTTGCAAGCAACTTGTAGACTTTTTGTGTATCTTTCCTAAAATCTACCATTATAAGATCCCCTTCTATTTCTTCTTTGGTTCGTGCCATACACTTTGCCTCAGCAAATAAAGTATAAGCAGTAATAATTTTTAAACGTTACCACCCCAACGGATGTTTTTATAAATTTTTGTTTGAAAAGTTCTTGTGTTGGGCTTATTCTTGCCATTGCATTTGCATCTCAACACAAATAAACTATAAATCCCTATTTATATATTTTAAGTAATTGAAAGGAGTAGCCCGGGAGAGATTCGAACTCTCGTCAACGGGTCCAAAGCCCGCTATGCTTGACCACTACACCACCGGGCTGCGTTCAGTTTTTATTGGTGTTGCTTGTTGTATGGTTGTGTTTTTCCTAATAAGCGTTCCCATAGTTTTGTCTTTGCAACAATATTCATAGCTTCTTTTTGTCTGTTTCTATTTATCATGTTTATTTCTTGCCAGGGTTTTTGGGGGCAACATGTAAACATTGCAATGAATATATCTTAGGCGTATCGATTTTTGGCAGAGTTTACTAGACTATAGGAACAGTTGATTCACTATTTTTATGTCTAGTAAATGTTTGGGTTTTTGGTTATAACTGTGCATAGTTACAAACGTTTTTGGATATACTTGGAAAATTTGTGTTTATTATTATATGAAAAAAGGTTGGGTTGTTTGTTTATTTGTTCTCTTTTTATTTCTTTTTAAGTATTAAGAGACCAAAGACAATTGCAATAATTACCAGTACAATGCCTACGATGAAAGCATAGAGCGCATAATTAGTACTACTAGCGCTAGCACCGGGCATTACTAGTAATTCAGTTTGTGCGTTAGTCTTGTAGTATGAGGCGGATCCGTCGAAGAATGCGTAAATGTTGTATTGTCCTTCTTTGTCAGGTGTAAAGCTAAAGCTAAATCGGCCATTTGCATCACTCACCGTTTCACCTAAAGTTACATAGTTACCATTTGGATCAATAGCGTCAATTCTAATTGGAACACCTGTTGCATGTGTCTCGGGGAACTGTTTGTATACGAAAAGCATCCATTCATTCATGCATTCGTCAGAAACTGCTGGAACACCATTGGGAAAACGCAATCGTAAGTCATCGCTTTCTGTGCCGGGGGAAACATCCATGATAGTTCCTCTAATTAGAACAGGCGTATTTGCGGTAACAGCTATGTCAGGAGCAGTGACGGACATTGAACTTGGACCTTTACCAATTGCATAAATCTGCTGATCATAAGTATTCTGTGTAATAATGATGCTATCACCGATAATTGAACGGCCACCCCACATTGTCTGACGGAATGCGCCGTCTATTCTCCAAACTACTTCACCAGTTTCTATATTGAGAGCAAAGTATGGTGCGCCTCTTGGCTTAGGTTCTAGGGGAGAGTGTTCCTCATGTCCGAAATAGGCTATGCCACATGAAACAAATTGCGGTGTAACCCACCAGTTTGGTGCTAGATAAGACTCGGTATATGGATCAGTTACGTCATAGGTCCAAAGTAAATCGCCAGTCTTAATATCGTGACAATATACAATACCACCAGCAGCAACGGAAATGAGCTTATGGTATACAATAATATTACTACGACCTAAAGTGGCTTGTACCCATGCGTCTGCATAAGTTTGTGGGTCTGTTTTCCACATGAATTTACCTGTTTCTAAACTAAAGGCATAGTTAATTCTGCTGTTCTTTACCCAGAAAGTAATTACCATGTCTTCTTGACTTATTGCCGACCATGTTGATTGTCCATAAAGATCAACACTTTCCAAATCTTGAGGCGATACCCAAGTCTCATTTTTGAATATTACTCGCCCTTTCTCACCTTCTTTAAGACTAATTGCTGAAAGTGTTATGCTCTCAGTTGTAGCTCTACCATAGATAATACGATCTTCTGGAAATGCATAAACCATTGATCCTGTTATGACTGTTCCTGCACCTATTGAGACATTAAGGTCATATCCTCGTTCTGTTGCATTATAAGTTCTACCCTGAACTTGACTGCCCCAACTATCTGATACACCAGATTTACCGTTATTGACTACCCAACTAGAGTTCCATTGCAATAAGTGATAGTTTGGATTGTCTGTAGTGCCATAGTTTACCAGTTGGTATTTTAGCATTTCACCATTTGGACCATAGTAGATTGTTCCAGATGGAACGTTTGTCATGTTGTATTTAAGATCCCCAGTCTTAGCATCAAGTGCAAACATGTTAGTGCCACTAGTCATCCAAACATAGGACCAAGTGCCACGGTTGTTTAAGCTAAGCCATGTTAGGATTTGTCCTGTGGATATTCTGCTGCCGCCAAAGTCGTATGATCTTTCCCAGAGTGTTTTGCCTGTGTGTAAGTCAACTGCGACAATTGTCTGCGTTGGTGAAGCGGCGACATATCGGTTATAGTATAAAACACCGCTTATGATTATGTTGTTTGTAAATTTGCCTTCATATGCATCACCATCTTGATAGGCAATCATGCCGTTGTCACCGCCAGATAATCCTCCCATAGTATCACCAATTGGCATAGACCACAAAATGTGAGCACTCTTTGGGGCATCATTATATGGCGCAAACGCGTTGTTAGGTTTGGCTACCCAGCTTCCTGCAATAGACCACCATTCACGTAGTTGTGCATCGATTGGTCTGGTCCAATACTGGTCTGGTGGGGCATATCCTGGATGTTCTGGTTTCCATTCGCCTGTTACCTTTAATGTAACAATTTCACTTTCACTTGCCGCATAGTATCCCGAGGGTATGGTAGATATGCCTGAAGTGTAGTATACGCGTTCAAAGCGGCATTGTAGTTTGTAGTCGCCTTCTTTGTTTGGTACATAAGACATGCCAACTGTGCCAGTAGACCAGGTCATGCGCGTAAACGTTTCAGAGTGACCATCAGGATCTGTGATTACTGCAGTCACGTTCCAACCATCACCATCACGAGCAAGCTGATTTAGCAAACCGAAGTTGACTAGTACTGTTTGACCAACGCCCGCCGGTTGTGGAATGGCATCAATGAATGGATATGTCAGAATGTCGCGAGTTTCTTACGCTTTTGCAATATTGCCTGTAGCTGCAAATATTGAAACAATAAACGACACTATTAGTAGCACCGCTATTGCTGAAGATAACCTTTTATGTTTAAAATGTCTAATTTTCTATTTCCTCCATAATAAACTATTAGAAATAACACATTTATAAAGTTAGTTGAAAAAACAGAATTCAATACCCCCATATAGCAATTTAACTTTTTATAGTCCAGTGTCTATTTTGTAATTGCAGAAGTTATATGTCAAAACCAATATCAAACCTAAATTTTTCAAGAAAATAGCGTAGCACCAAACAATTCTGAAAGATTATGAGTTTTTATCTAAACAAATATGTTTGACAACAAATATTTTAATATTTAACAGTGTATCACATTTATTTCCTGTATACGCTAACAATAGCGTACACGTAATTAATTTTTTAAAAAATTATGGCGTAAAAATTTTTTACGATCTACAACCACTTATGCATCAATTTGACACCAAAAATCGAATGAATATATATATTTTGTGTACGCTAAGGCTGTGTCTTCTCACAAAATAATTTCACCCCACCTTTAACATATCTTCTTGTTCACGATTTTTACCATTCAAATTGTTTAGCTGCTATACCGAGCCATACTTCTGGCCATAGTTTTCTAACAAACGCCATA
>Ga0268262_10006728_pt1 | contig 10940 bp, 3 predicted proteins | sample TergutNc150P3_FD_190354 | JGI IMG/M metagenome (GOLD analysis project Ga0268262, IMG submission 190354) | Nasutitermes corniger P3 segment gut microbial community from laboratory colony in Florida, USA - Nc150 P3 (SPAdes) (version 2) | ecosystem: Host-associated > Arthropoda: Insects > Digestive...
ACGCCGACCGAAGCGGGAAGTTACACCGTAACGGTAAGCGCGGAAGGCTACAATCACAAAACCAGCGCGGCGGTTGTTGTAAGCAATCCGGCTCCCAAAGAATATACAATCGAGATCGATATGATTGATAATGAAACAGGCGATACGGTAACAGTGTCTCCTAATAAAGGTATTGAGGGTAATAAGGTTACGCTTAGCTATACGGTCGCGAATACAGCGCATTACAATCAACTGGACTTCGGCGGCGTTGATGCCCACATCGCTTCCGTAGAAAGCGCCGGATCAGGCGAGAGAACCTACACCATACACGCCGCGGATTCCTCAAACGGGGTTATCACCATTACCGCCGTGTTTACTCATACCGATCTGGAAATTGATCACATCGCGTTCAGCGAGCATAATGAAGGGCATATAACCAAAACGTACGGAGACGCGGCGTTTACCAACGCTGTTACCGACGCGCATCAGGGAAAGGGCGCGATAACCTATCACAGCAGTGACACAAGCGTCGCCACGGTGAACAGTTCAGGACAGGTAACCATTTTGAAAGCCGGTTCCGCCGTCATTTCCGCCGAGAAAGCGGCTGACGATAAATACGCCCACGCGCAAACAACCTATACGCTGACGGTTAATCCCAAGCCCGTTACCATAACCGGCTTGTCCGCAAGTAACAAAACTTACGACGGCACGGCGACGGCAACGGCTAGCGGAACCGCTGTAATTGACGGCAAAGTGGGCAGTGATGATGTAACCGTCATTGCCGGAACAGCGGTGTTTGCGGACGCGGCGGCAGAGAACAACAAGCCCGTTACATTCAGCGGGTATTCTTTGGGCGGCGCGGACGCGGGTAATTACACTCTTTCGGCACAGCCCGCAAGCGTTACGGCTAACATACTGCCTAACGGCTCGGTGCCCGCTCCCTTCCTCGTTTCCAACGAAGCCGAACTCCGCAAGGTCGGCTCTGGCAGAGACGGCTGGACGCGTTCGGTGAATTACAGACAGATAGCGAGCTTCACGATGACGGGCGACAGCTTTACGCCGATTGGCAATGGCACCAACCGATTCACCGGATCGTATAACGGTGACGGGTTTATCATCACCGGCTTGACCGTTACCGGCACGACCAATGATTTAGGTTTATTTGGCTATATCGACAGAAACGGCACGGTGAAAAATGTAACCATATACGACGGCGCAATAACCCAAAACGGAAGCAATACGACAAATACCGGCGGTATAGCGGGCGCAAACGAAGGCACGATAAGCAATTGTTCCTTTAGCGGAACTGTCACCGGCGACGCAACAACCGTTCAGGTCGGCGGCATTGCCGGATATAATTTCGGCACGGTGATAAACAGCAGAAACAATGCTAATGTAAACGGCAGAGGTCAGATCGGCGGCATTACCGGAACGAATTATGGCGAGATCGAAAACAGTTACAACACCGGAAGCGTTACCGGATACGGGTCAGTCGGCGGTATCTCCGGGGTTAATACCTTCGACGATGTTTATATAAAGAATTGTTATAACACGGGCAATGTTACCGCATCAGGCTCCAATGTCGGCGGCATTGTCGGGCTTAACGACGGAGGCGCGCTGACGGAATACTGCTACAATACCGGCAATGTTTCCGGTGCAGATGAAAATGTCGGCGGTATAGCGGGAAGCAATGACGCTAACAGCGGCACAAGCTCCATTGTGCGAAACTGCGTATCGCTTGGCGCTAAAGTAACCATCTCCGATGATAATATCGGCCGTGTTATTGGACTTGCCCTAGGTACTATGACCGGCAACTATGCCCGCGCGGATATGAAAATCGGCAAAAACGGAGCGGAGGCAACAGTATCTACAGGCGCAGCAGACGATCAAAACGGCGCGGATGTCGCTTTGAATACGGCGCAGACCACCGTTTTCAGCGGCTGGGATACGGCGATTTGGAATATCAGCGGCAATTTGACGGTGAACGGCGCATTGCCTACGCTCAAGACAAATCCGCAAAGTCCCGCCCCAACACTTCCGGCGGAGTACCTTGTACCCAACACGGAGACTAATCCCTTCCTCGTCGCCACCGAAGCCGATCTCCGCAAGGTCGGAACCGGCGCTGACGGCTGGACGCTTTCGGCGTACTACAAACAGACGGCGAACATCACCGTGACGGGCGACAACTTTACGGCGATTGGCGATAGCACCACCAAATTCACCGGCTCTTATGATGGGGACGGAAAAACCATTACCGATTTGAGCATTACCGGCACGACCAGTAATTTAGGTTTATTCGGCTATATCGGCACAGGCGGCACGGTGAAGAATATGAACGTTACCGGCACGATAACCCAAAACGGAAGCGATACGACCAGTACCGGCGGCATTGCGGGCGCAAATGAAGGCATGATTGACAACTGCGTCTTTGCCGGAACCGTAGACGCAGACGACTGCATTCAGGTCGGCGGTATTGTAGGATTGAATAAGGGCACGGTGAAAAATAGCACAAACAAAGCAACAGTAACCGGCGACGAGCAAGTCGGAGGAATTGCCGGAAGGAGTGAAGGCAGGATCGAGAAATGTAAAAACGAAGGATCCTTTAGCGGTAACGCTCAAACCGGCGGTTTCGCCGGGGTTAATACCGGCCAACTTGTATTTTGAACTGTTATAACATAACAGCGTTCAGGGGTGTAGACATGGAACAGGGGGCCGTTCGCTGTTGAGCGGCCCTCTCTCATCATATTTGTCGCGTTTTTTATACATTTTTATAAATGTCCCCTCATACTTGTCGCGTTTTTGTCGCGCCTTGTTTTGTACAATTTTCCATAAAAGGCGGGTTTCTTTTGTATGAGTAAATTCAAAGAAAGGCGCAGCGGTTCAACGGTACGTTTTTCCATCGGTGCCAAACTGATAACCATTATTTCGATAATCGTGCTGGTTTCCCTCGGTTCCATTACCGCCCTCGTGTCATGGCTGGTCCGGGAAGACCTGAAAGTATCCGCCGAAGAAAACAACTTCGAGGTGAACCGCCGCGCGGCCGCTGAAACCGAACAGACCCTCGAAAAAATGCGGCTGCTCTCCCTGACATTCTCCCGCACGGCGGCTCTCGCGGAACGTGACGGTACATTACGGGAAGAAGCCGATTATTTCTTTGCCCAGAATCCGCAGATTGCGGCTCTTTTTTATACCACAACCGGCCGCTCGTCCGCCGCCTGGATGAACCGGGTATTTGTCAACGAACCTTTTTTCCTTGCGCGGGGAATTGACACGGCGCTTGCGGACGCTTTCCGCGGCAACAGCGTAAAAACGCGGGAAGACGCCGGGATGGGGCAGACAATTCTCATCAATGCCTCGCCCCTGTTTAACAAAGCGCAGGGTTCAACATATCTTGCGGCAATGTTTTTCCCCATACAGGGAGGCGGGGGCTGCGTTCTGTTCTCAAGCGAAAACCTGAACGAGAGTTTTGGCATGGGCGTAAACACCTCATATCTTATAAACGCGGACGGTGATATTGTCGCGGATGCTGATATAGAAAGGGTAAAAACCCCGGTGAATCTGTCGGAACAGGAAATTATCAGACAGATATGTAACAGCCCCGACCGCAGTAAACAGATGTTAGCTGATATTGACAATGTACGCCGCTACCTTGCCTATACGCGGCTGAACACGGCGGGAAGCGTCGTAATCACCACCATCGAGTACGACAAGGTATTTGAAGGCATAAACGCCACCACACAGCGCAACCTCTACCTGACCGCCGCGGTTTTGTTTCTCTCAATAATGTGCATCTGGTTTTTCGCCAAAAGTATTTCACTGCCGCTGAAAGCGCTGGCGGCCGCGGCGCGCACCATCGAAAGCGGAATCTTTGACGTGGAACTGCAGCCCGCGGGCCGTGATGAAATCGGCGTACTAACGGCCAGTTTCGGCAAGATGTGCGCCGCCCTGGGCATATTTGGCAAGTTTACCAACCGCGACATTGCGGTCCAGGCCATGCGCGGAGAAATTAAACCGGGCGGCCTGTCTAAACACGCGACTATCTTTTTTTCGGATATCCGCGGCTTTACCGAAAAATCAGAAAACTTTGTAAAGGCGTTCGGGAGCGAAGCTTCCGACCGTATCGTTTTTTGGCTCAACGAATATTTAACCCGCATGGTCGAATGTGTTGAAAAGACCAACGGCATTATTGATAAATTTATCGGGGACGCGGTCATGGCCCATTGGGGAACAGCCAGCACGTCGGGAACTCCGCAGGAAGACGCCCTCAACTGCGTCAAGGCGGCGCTGTTGATGAGGGTAGCGCTGTATAACATAAACAAAAACCGGGAACAGGAAAACATGGGAAACCCGCCTATCAGCATCGGCTGCGGCATCAACACCGGTATCGTTACCGCCGGGCAGATAGGTTCTGATCTCCGCATGGAGTATACGGTTATAGGCGACGCGGTTAATCTTGCCTCCCGTGTTGAGGCGCTGAACAAACCTCTGGGTACGGACATCCTGATTACCGAAGATACCTGGAACATGGTAAAGGATCAGATCATTGCCGAAGAAATGCCTCCGGTAACGGTAAAGGGAAAAGAAAAACCGGTGCGGCTTTTTGCCGTGGTAAATCTTGTTTCAGTTGCTTCAGGCCCCCGGACTTTGGCGCAGGTACGAAAAATATTGGGCATTAAGCCGCCGGACATCGCTAAGGCGGATGTCAACGCCAAAGAACACAAGTACAAAATCGGCGGTAAATGAAAATGAACGGTAAGAAAAAATCGAGCCGTAAATTACGGTTAGCGGATTTTCTTGTTATTCTGTTCTGTCTTTCCGGAGCGGCCTATAGCGTTAACCTGTTTTGGAACAATCTGTTTCAAACTCTCAACGGACAGAACAGAACGCCCATCGGAACCGTTTCCATCAAAAGAAATACCGTTCAGCGCCGTATGTCGGACAGGGTAATATGGGACAGGCTGATCAGGGAAGCGCCCGTATATTCCGATGATGTGATCCGCGTGGGAGATAATTCCGAAATCGACCTTCATGTAGGCGGCAATGACGTTACGATAAATGAAAATACGCTTCTGCGCCTGCGGTACGACAAGGAAACAGACGAATTTCAAATTGATCTTAACTCAGGCAGCATAGGGCTGGTTACCGCTCCTGAAAGCGGCAGCGTTGTGTTAAATGTCATGGGTAAACAGATGAAAGCGAAGCCGGGAACCGCGCTTAACGCCGCCGCCGGGAACAGCGGCGCGGCTCTGCAAGTCAGCAAAGGCTCGGCGCTCATCGCGGAAGAAGGGCAAGAACACGCGCTTGACGCGGGAACGGCGATTGCGATGGACGTTAAAGGTTCAATCCTCTCTGAACCCGCCGCGTTTGTCACTCAGCCCAAACCTAACGCCCTTTACCGGAAAAGCGCCAATGAGCCGTTTAATGTGGTTTTTGCATGGAATAGAATCAACCTTCAACCCAATGAAACACTGCGCCTTGAAATATCCGAAGACCAATATTTTATCCGTTCCGTCCGTACTCTTAACGGGCTTAACGATTCGGCGCGGGCGGCTCTTTCCGCCGGCCTTTGGAATTGGCAGCTGACTTATAACGGCGCAATTCTTGATTCCGGACGTTTCACCATAACGGACGTTTCCGGCCCGAAACTGTTAAGCCCCGCAAAAAACCAGCAGTTTTTTTATGAAGAAGATCCGCCAAAACTGTATTTTCAGTGGTCGCAAACGGAAGATGTTTCATATTATATCGCGGAAGTGGATGTTACGTCCGAATTCAGAAATCCCATTATCAAAAAACAGATGACGGCCGCGTCCTTTTCAGATTCAAGCTTTGGGGAGGGAATCTGGTATTGGCGGGTAACGCCGGTGTTTTCTGAAGCCGGCGAAGGCGGCGGCGTTAATCCGCAGTTGTCAGTTTTTCGCATAATTAAAAGCAAAAAACCGGAAACCCCGTCTTTCACCTTCGCTGAAGAACCCGCGAAGCCCGCGCCTTCTCAACCTGTTCGCGTAACGCTGGAATCGCCGTCTAACGAGACAACATTGCCGGGGCTGACCGCCCTTCGCCGGCAAACAGTATTCCGCTGGAGCAGTGTAGAAGCGGTGGCAAAATCAAGGTTTGTCCTTTCCCGCAATGCCAATCCCCTGAGGGGGAAGCCCGAAATTGAGATACTCGATCCCAACCGGACAATCCGCGTTGACCAGCTGAAGGAAGGCGTCTGGTATTGGACGGTGGAGGCGCAAACTCCCCAGGGTGTAAATATTACCGCTCAAACGCCGCGTCAACTGCGGGTTCTGCCCATTCCGCTTCTTCCCGCTCCCGCGGAGCGTCAGCCTGCCGAGGGATACATTATAAGCATAGAAGAACTGAAAAAAACCAATATCAATTTCAAGTGGTCGGCGGTACAGGGGGCGAATAATTATATTTTCACTCTTTATCAGGAAACCAACGGCGGGCGGCGGCAGATTACGCAAATAGGACCGGAAAATCTTACTTCATGGACAACGGGTATTAAAACTCTTGGACGGGGAAATTTTATCTGGCGCGTAGAGGCGGTAAACACCGGACATAACAACGTAATTGAACAGCATGGAAGTCCCGCGGAAAACCGTTTTGTCATAGATATTCCCCCCGCGGGTCCCGTAAAAATAATCAGTAAGCCAGGGAGTCAGCCATGACAAACAGAATTTTATTTTTGTTTTTTTTAACAGCGGCGCTTTTCGTTATCTGTCCGCTGTGGGCGCAGCAAGACAGCGGCGGCGGGTATTATGTAACTGAACAGCGTTATGTGCAGCAACTGGCCTGGATCGGGGATGATTACACTCAAAAATACGAAGTTGTGATAGAAAAAAACGAGGGCGGAAAATATAAATCGTACTTGCGGGAATTTACCGAAAAGCCGGACCTTCAGGTTTCTCTGCCGTGGGGAAAATACCGCTACCAGATAATCCCCTATGATTACCTGGAACACCCCGGAGAAGTATCCGACTGGGTAAACATCGAAATAAAACCCGCCCCTGCCGCCTCGGACGAAACCGGCTACCCGATTAATTTGTATGTAAGCGCCGCGTGGTCGCCGCTATTCCCCCTCTACGGAAGAATGCTGGAAATCTTCGAAAGAAAATTCTATATGGTCGGCGCGTCTGTCTGTTTTGGCGTGCTCTATAACAAACCGCAATGGTTCCATCCCGGCCTGGAACTGTCAACATCATGGTACGCCCTTGACAACGCCCAAAGCAGCGATACAATCGGCATAAAAACAGGAGCAACAGGTTTTAACATTGTCGCGCAAAAACCGCTGCCCAACAGGATGGCTGTTACGCTCAAGGCGGGAGCCGCCATTCTCTATCAAGTAAGCAAAATAAACATCGAAGATTATTCGTACTGGACGGGAGGATTAATACCTCAAATAAATCTTGAGGCGTCCTTCCTGTGGTTTGCGCATAAACAACTATATTTGGAAGCCGGTCCTGGATTTTACTATTTAATTAACAAAGAAGGTAATTCCGGCTGTCTTAGCCCCCGGCTCGGCGTCGGCTGGCAATTTTAGTTTTTATGGAGGAGTTGTTCAAAAAGAATATTTACCACGGAGTACACGGAGTTTCACGGAGGAATATATGATTCTCGTACAAAAACTCCGTGGTTAATTTTTATAAAGAGGAGAGAAACAATGAAAATCAAAACCTTATCCTTAACCGCGTTATTCTTGTTATTCGCCATGTTGTTTTTGGCAATGGCGGGCTGCAGCCACGATTACTTTCCCGATCCATTTTATATACGGGTAGCGCATATAGAAGGCGTGCCGGAAAACGGCGAGGCGGGTACGCCTCTTACCCTTACCGCAGCGGTAAGGCCCGCTTTCGCGAGTAATATAGATATCACGTGGTCTGTCAAAGACGCCGGAACCACCGGGGCTGTCATAAACGGGAATGTCTTAAACGCCGGCGCTGACGGGATTGTTGTAATAACGGCGAGGATAGCAAACGGCAGAGCGGCAGGAAAGGATTATACTCAGGATTTTATCATTGTTATCGGCCTCGGTAATCCGGGTGAGCTTCTTACGCTCGGAGGAGACATAACAATTTCCCCGAACAGCGGCGTAACTATCGGTACGGAATTGACTGCCCTATACAGCGGAAATGAAGCGGTCAGTTACCAGTGGAAAAAAGACGGGCTTATTGTCGGTACAGATTCCGACAAGTACACGCCGACCGAAGCGGGGAGTTACACGGTAACGGTAATCGCTGTTGGCTATCACAGTAAAACCAGCGCGGTTGTTGATGTAAGCGACCCGTCTCTCCTGGATCTGTCAGGAACCATAACCATCACCCCCGACAGCGGCGTAACCGTCGGAATGGAATTGACCGCCGTATACAGCGGAAGCGAAAGCGTCAGCTGCCAGTGGCAAAAAGACGGCATCAATGTCGGCGAGGACTCCGCCAGGTACACGCCGACCGAAGCGGGAAGCTATACCGTAACCGTCAGCGCGGAAGGCTATAATCCCAAAACCAGCGCGGCGGTTCATGTAGTCGTAGAATATACAATCTTGATCGACCTGTTTGACAATGTAACCGGCGATACGGTAACAGCGTCTCCCGATAAAGGCGTTGAGGGCGCTTCGGTTACGCTTATCTATACGATGGCGAACGCGGCGTTTTACAATCAGCTTGAATTCGGCGGCGTTAACGCCGCGATCGCTTCTGTGGAAAGCGCCGGAGCGGGCACAAGAACCTACACCATAAGCGCCGCGGACTCCTCAAACGGTGTTATAACCATTACCGCCGTGTTTACCCATACCGACTTGATAATTGATCACATTTCGTTTAACGAGCATGACAAAGGGCACATAACCAAAACATACGGCGACATGGCGTTTATCAACGCTATTACCAACACGCACCATGGAACCGGAACGATAACCTATCACAGCAGTGATACAAGCGTCGCTATGGTGGACGGTTCAGGGCGGGTAACCATTCTGAAAGCAGGTTCCGCCGTCATTTCCGCCGAGAAAGCGGCTGACACTCAATACGCCCACGCTCAAACAACTTACACGCTGACGGTTAATCCCAAGCCCGTTACCATAACCGGCTTGTCGGCAGAAGACAAGGAATACGACGGCACGACAACGGTAACGGTTACCGGAACCGCTGTTATCAACGGCAAAGTGGGCAGTGATGATGTAACCGTCGTTGCCGGAACAGCGTCGTTTGCGGACGCGGCTGTTGGCGACAACAAGACCGTTACTTTCAGCGGCTGGTCTTTGGGCGGAACGCACGCCGGTAATTACACGCTTTTATCACAACCAATGTCTGTTACGGCGAGCATCCTCTCCAACGGCTCCGCAGAAGCCCCCTTCCTCGTTACCAACGAAGCCGATCTCCGCAAGGTCGGCACAGGCACTGACGGCTGGACGCTTTCAGCGCACTACAGGCAGACGGCGGACATCAACATGACGGGCGGCGACTTTACTCCGATTGGAACAAGTACCGCCAAATTCACCGGAACGTATGACGGGGACGGAAAAACCATCACCGGCTTGAGCATAACCGGCACTAGTTATCTGGGAGTTTTCAGTTGTATCGGCGCAAGCGGCACGGTGAAAAACATGAACGTTACCGGCACGATAACCAAAAGCGGCGGAGACGGTTCTTTATATTTTGGCGGCATTGCGGGCGTAAACGAAGGTACGATAGACAACTGTTCCTTTAGCGGAACCATAAACGGCGGCACAAGCAATCAGGTCGGCGGTATTGTTGGACGGAATGCCAATACGCTGATAAACAGCAGAAGCAGCGCAACGATAAGCGGCGGCAATTCTGTCGGCGGCATTGCGGGAGTGAATCAAGGTCAACTGGAAAGATGTTACAACACGGGAGCCGTCAGCGGAAACCAGTCGGTCGGCGGTATAGCGGGAAATAGTAACGACAACGGTACTTATATAAGGAACTGCTATAACACGGGCGATATTTCTGTTACCACCAGCAACACCGCCAATGTCGGAGGCATTGTCGGGTATAATCTAAACAGCGCCATTGTAGAATACTGTTACAATACCGGCTACGTTAGCGGCACAAGACCTGCAGGCAATGTAATTGGTTCAGATAATGTAGGCGGCATAGCGGGAATCGCCGGAAGCCCCGTGCGAAACTGCGTATCGCTCGGCGCAAGGGTAACCGGCGACACAACTACAACCGGCCGCATAGTCGGAAGCGGTTCCGGCACTCTCTCCGGCAACGCAGCCCGTTCAGATATGAAAATTGGCGCAAAAGGACAAGAGGCGGCAGTATCACCCGCAACAGATTCCCAACCTAACGGCTCAACTATCAATATCAGTTCCGGCGCGTCACTGACCGTCTTTTTCAAAGTATCGGATGGATGGGATTCCTCAATTTGGAATGTCAGCGGCAGTTTGGCTATTGGCAACGAATTGCCCACGCTCAAAACGAATCCGCAAAACCCGGCTCCCATTCTGCCGGGAGATAACCAGGCGCAAGGCACGGCGGCTAATCCTTTCGAAGTTAAGAACGAAGCCGATCTCCGCAAGGTCGGCACTGAAGACACCGACGGCGGCTGGACGCTTTCGGCGCACTACAAACAGACGGCGAACATCGCCATGACAGGCGGCAACTTTACGAGGATTGGCAATGTCGGCACAGGCATATTCACCGGAACGTATGACGGGCAAAATTATACCATCACCGGCTTGACCATGACCGGCACTTTTAATTATTTAGCATTATTCCGCAATATCGGCGCAACAGGTACGGTGAAAAACATGAACGTTACCGGCACGATAACCCAAGACGGAAGCAACACTACGTTAACCGGCGGCATTGCGGGCTCAAATAATGGCACGATTGAAAACTGTTCCTTTAGCGGAACCATTACCGGAAGTTCAAGCGCCGATCAGGTCGGCGGTATTACCGGATATAATTACGGCACGGTGATAAACAGCAGAAGCAACG
>Ga0268262_10006729_pt1 | contig 10940 bp, 14 predicted proteins | sample TergutNc150P3_FD_190354 | JGI IMG/M metagenome (GOLD analysis project Ga0268262, IMG submission 190354) | Nasutitermes corniger P3 segment gut microbial community from laboratory colony in Florida, USA - Nc150 P3 (SPAdes) (version 2) | ecosystem: Host-associated > Arthropoda: Insects >...
GATGCATATTGTTCAATATAAAAGCAGCGGCTGGATTGACCTAATGAAAGGAATGCGCCCCGATATATGCGCGGCCGCTCGGATGATGACGGAATTCCTCGCATGGTTCTATACCACTTATCGCGATGACAGCGCCTATGTGTACGCAGACATGCCGAATGCGGTAGAAACGCAGTCAAAATATATGGTAATAGAAACGGATATGTTGAAATACCAGGATTCGACTAAGTACTACGAAGATATGCGCGCCAAAGACCCTTCTCTTCCGCCTTTCATTATTGGAGCGTCATGGGCCTTTGACCAATACGCGTGGGCTGCCATGTCAACGGGAGAGGTCTGGGGAAGCGCCATGACGCCACCTCTGATCAAGGCAAGCAAGGAAGATCAGCTTAAGATCGCGCGCGCCCTGCTTGCCTGCCGCGATCCGAAGAAGGCGGGCGTTACTGACGAGGTGCTGTGGATAGCCTTTGACTTTCTGCGTGGAAGTGTCGAGACCGGCGAACATATTATATTTTACGATTATGGTAGTCCCCTCGCAGAAATGCGGGAATCGTTTGATCAATTCCAGGAACTCATCGCCAGATGGGACGCGGAATATGCGGCGCAGCAGGCGGGGGGCCAGCAGGTCCCGGCGCAGCAGGCGGCAGTTGCGGCATATAAGACAATTAACAAGGAGACGGCGCGCTCGGTGACCTAAGAACGAAGTAGTCACCAATTTTCGATAGCGTTTCTTAAAGAACCTGTTCTATATATTGCGCAGTTTCTTGCATATTCGTTAACATTAAGTTTGGGTTCTATCTGTGACAAAGATATATTACTTCAGCGGTACCGGTAATAGCTTATGGTCGGCAAAAAGAATATCGCGCATAATCGGTGAACCTTGTGAATTGTATAATATCGGTCTTGAGGCTGAAAAAGCCGAAATAATAATTGACGCGGAAGCGGTGATATTTGTGTATCCTTCGTACGCTTATGGGCTGCCTTTGATAGTCCGCCGCTTTGCGAAAAAAGCTGTTTTTAGCACGCCGTATCTGGCGGCATTTGTAACCTACGGCTCTGATCCCGGAGGCACACAGGCTGAATTGAGCGGGATACTAAAAAAGAAAAATATCGGCTCGCTTTACTTTGGCAAAATTCCCGCGGTTGAAAATTACATTCCCGTCTTTGGCCCGCCCAATGACAAAAAAATAGCGGAACGCTCAGCCATGCAGGAAAAAGAGACTGAAAAAGCCGCGCGCTATGTAATTGAAAGACAGACAAACAGAGTTTGTCCCTTCCGCCCGCTGTCTTCCTTTATTTCGTTTCTTTTTTCGCTAGGAGTAAAAATATTTTTCAGATATTACAGGGTAAGCGATAAATGTAATGGCTGCGGCATCTGCGAAAAAGTTTGCCCGGTTGCCGCTATAGAAATTAATGAAAAACGTCCCATCTTCAGCGGCAAATGCGAAAATTGCTCGGCCTGTATCAACATCTGCCCCTTACGCGCCATTCAGTTCGGACGCGCAAAATTCGGCACCCGCGGATATTATCATCATGACATCAACATTAAGGAACTTGGCAGGGCAGGTAAGTTACGGTAGGTAACAGTCACCGAATTTGCCTTGTGTACTAAACTTCCCACGTTAAAAATATTGTGGGTCCTTTTTACCGAACAAACACAGAAAGGTGTAGGCGAACGACGTAGACTAAACAATGTGGGATTCTCCGAAGGGTTATAATTCAGCAAAAATTCAGCTATAATTCACATAACGTTCACATTCACAGCTTTTTACGTTGTTTATTTATTGATACCAGAAATAATTATCCGGTATAGTAATTAAATGCCGAAGGCAGGCGCAATATGAAAAATATTTTCAGGCGGCGTGAAAAAAAGTACCTTATCACAAACGAGCAGGGAGCGGCTTTACAAAAAATCACAAGCCGATACACAGTGATAGACCGGCAAGGCGAATATCTTATAAGAGACTTGTATTACGACACGGATAATTGGGACATAATCTGCAAATCCATAGAAAAGCCATCATACAAAGAGAAGCTGCGCCTGCGGCTTTACGGCGAGTACAACAGCGAATCCCAGGGTTTTTTGGAAATAAAGAGGAAGTACGACGACATCGTATATAAACGCAGAATTGCATTTCCTATTGATGAACTGAAGAACCGCCGCGTAATGGAAATTGTCTCGGCGGATGATTCGCAAATTTCCCGCGAGATACGCTATTTTCTGCGAATTAATCCTGTAACGGAAAAAATTCACATCACCTATAAAAGAACCGCTTATGAGGGTAACAAAAACAGTGGTCTGCGTATTACATTCGACAGGGACATTGCCTTTCATTTATGCCCTTTGAATAACGATTTTTTCAATGAGTATAATCCTGACAGCGGTTATCGAATTGAAAACCATAAAATTCTGGATCCAAACCAGATGTTAATGGAGATAAAAACCGAGGACGCTATACCTTTATGGCTTACCAGCATCCTTAGCGAAAATAACATTTTTCCGGTATCTTTTTCAAAGTTTGGCGTTTGCTATACCGGGCATATCTCAAAATGGCAGGGCCTGGAAGGGCGTAAAAATGTCGCTTAACACAATTACCGCAAGTGTATTCGGCGCAAGCCTTACACTGCAAGGGATGGTTCTCTGCACCGTCTCCTCTTTAATCTTCGGCCTTGCCATAGCGGGGATCTATATGTTCAAAAACAGTTACAGCCGGAGCCTGGCTACGACATTGGTACTGTTACCCGCCATTGTGCAGATTATCATCATGCTGGTGAATAGAAATATCGGCGCGGGGATTGCCGTTGCCGGCGCGTTTTCGCTGATACGTTTCCGTTCCATTCCGGGAACCGCAAGGGAAATCGGCGCGTTGTTTTTCGCTATGTCAACAGGCTTTGTAACAGGGCTTGGCTACATATTTTACGCTTTTGTGTTCCTGTTGTTTATCGGGGGAACATCGTTACTGCTGACACAGCTATCCTTTGGCAATGACGGAAGCATCCGCTTTTTAAAAATAAAGATCCCCGAGAACCTGGATTACGAAGGACTCTTTGATGATATTTTCGCAAAATACGCCAGCAGCGTCAGGCTGGAAAAAGTTACAACCACCGATATGGGCAGCCTCTTTGAGCTAACCTACACTGTACGCCTGAAATCATCATCAAAGGCATTTATTGATGAGCTGCGCTGCCGTAACGGCAACCTTAATATCACGCTAAGCCGCAATCGCACGGGAGAGGAATTATAAACATGAGGAAAATTTTGTTATTCGCAATGGTTCTAAGTTTAACGCCGGTATTCGCAGGCGGCTCCCAGGAAAGCTCAAGCGCCGATAACAGGCAGGCCGTATTTTCAAACGGAATGTGCCGTATCACCTCAGGCGGTACATACGTTTTTTCCGGAAAGCACGAAGGGCAAATATTAATCCAGGCCGCAAAGAACGATGTCGTGGTCTTGCTGCTTGATAACCTGACTCTCCATAACCCGAATGGCCCCGCCATATACGCGCCCAGATCAAAAAGGGTGGAATTGATTTTAGCGGACGGATCGGTAAACACAATTTCCGACGGCAAACATCCAAACGATAACAGTAACGAAAACAGTGCCGTAATATTTGTCCAGAACGATTTGCTTATTTCATCCAATGGGACAGGAAACGGCACGCTGAACATTGACGGAAATTTTCATCATGGCATTCGCGCCCAGGACACACTCACAATAAAAAGCGGCGTGTTTAATATAAAAGCGGTCGGCGACGCGCTACGCGGCCGCGACGCCGTAATCATCGAGGCGGGGATATTTTCGTTAAATGCCGGAGGCGACGGCATACAGTCCAATAATGATGTCAACGCGGAACACGGTTACGTCACTATAAATGGCGGCACTTTTGCCATCAATGCGGGAGATGACGGCATACAGGCCGAAACCACCATTACCATCAATGGCGGCAGTTTTTCAATCATATCAAAAGACGACGGTATTACGACTAAAGGCTCTGTATTAATAACAGGCGGTACTATCCATATAACAGATTGTTATGAGGGCATAGAAGGGCTTAATGTTACTATTACCGGCGGGGACATAGATATTTTTTCGCGGGATGACAGCGTTAATGCACGGGAGTACGGAGTCGCCAACGCGCAGGGCAGGTTTACAATGAACCGCCGTCCAACAAATGAAAATATTTATGTGCGCATTACAGGCGGCAATATACATATATACGGATTGACAGACGGCATTGACTCCAATAACAACGTCTTTCTTGAGGGTGGAACACTTCGCATCAGCGGGCAATCCAGAGGAATGGAAGGAGCCATTGACTTTGACGGCGCCATGCTTATTTCAGGCGGCAGCCTTGTTACAGCGGGGAGCGTCACAAGCGTGTCCGCCCAATCAAAGCAGCCTTCGATACTTGTCGCATACACTCAACAGCAGCCATCAGGCGCCCTGATTGAAATTAGGGACTCTGGCGGTAAGACTATCCTTGATTATACGTCTAAAATTCCTTTTCTAATGTCAGCTTTTACTTCCCCGGATTTTGTTATCGGCAAGGCGTATTCTCTGTACGTCAATAAACAAAAAGTACAGGACATCACCCTTGATAGCAACATTACCATTATTGGCAACAATAATTTTATGCGCGGCTTTGGAGGCGGCGGCAGGGGCAGGTGGTAAAAGCGTGAACTATTTTTGAGGATAAAATTAAAGAAAAAGACAACCTTGAAATTTTGTAAAATATTTTTATATACTTCATATTAATGTTGTATATAGGAGCTAAGTCATCCCCAGCTTTTTTTTAAGCCTCTTTTGTATAATTGGATTTTATCCTCTTTTTTATAAGCTGAATAAACCCGCATCCCGCTGGAGGTCTATTGCTCTTTTAGCGGCGGTAATACTGGGACGTCCCCTATCCATGCTCTGGCAGAGATTTTTTATGTTTGAGCAAGTAGATTCTCCTACATTACTTGATATTACTGTTATTCATATCGCGGTTTATCTTCTTGTCCCAGTACTGTTGGGTAACAACCGCTTTAGGGCATTTATTTCAGCTGCATTTGCTTTCAGTATCATTAATTTGGCGCACTTGCCTATAATTCATTTTATTTTTTTTGTGGTTTCTCCTTTTATAAATTCTCAAAGTCATGTGGAATTTCTTCAAAACAACCCTAACATATATTATAGCGGCATTTTTATAAATAATATTGTCATTGGCGTCTGCTGCTTTTTCGCGGCGCGTTGGCTGCGTGAAACTAAATTAAAGCCGCCTCTATTGCTTTATTTGATTTTCAACCTGGTGTTCATTTTATTCCCTTTGGTAATTCTCGTATGGTATGAAGATATATTAAAAATAATGTCTGTTTCTTTTTTATATTCCGCTTTTATAGGTACATTTTTTCTGGTAATAACGCTATTTCTATTTTATCTGTATACGCGATTGACTACGGATAATCTGACAGCCGGTTTAAACGTAACTGAAAGCCCATTGTCGTTGAAAGCTGAGGAAGTTGATAAATACACACCATACATTCATCTCTTGAGCAAGCGCGAGTTAGAAGTTATCGAGGCAATACTTGCCGGTAATGTCAGGCATAAACAACTCTCCGCTGCCCTCAATATTTCCGTCAGTACGGTAAAAACCCATTTAATTCATATTTATCAAACCACGGGCGTTTCAAGTATTGCCGCCCTTTCATCTCTTTTTCACGGATATACTTCCAAATAACAATAAATCGACCCCTAATCAACCTTTAATCAACCCAAAATCAACCTGAAAGTTGATATAAACATTCACGGCCTTCATTATATTCTTCATAAGAGGTGCTTGCTATGTTGAAATTTATTAAAAAACTACAATTACTGCGTAATCAATTGCAGGAATATCTTTTTTACATTGATTATAGAAAAAGAAGAGATGTTTTAGAAACCAAAAAATGCAGGAATTGTCTAAAAAGGGTAAGTTTATTTTGGAATATATGTCCATGGTGCAAACAATCGGATTTTTCATTTAATGAGGAATTTTTATATAACGAAAGTAAAATAAGTTAATTGTACTTTAATACCTGGTCTTTTCTCTTTAACTTTACCGTATGCTGCCTTTCATTTTTCAGAACCCATTCTAATCCCTTTTTACTGTTTTTTCCAATAAATACTGACCTTTATCTCTTTCTTTAGGATATTCGATTTTGCATATTTTAAATCCACATTTATTTACATAAAAATGATGATTTCTTGTTGAAAATTTCGGAGTTTCTGTAAACCATTTTTCTATCTCCGGAAATTTATGTTCTATGTATTTCCAGCATAAAACTCCAATACCCTTATCTTCATAATCCGGATCTATAAAAATATTGCCTAAAAAACCTTCCTTTTTATCTAAATTCAAAAAAACATTTATACCACCAATAGGTAGATTTTCCTTAAGTACTGTAAATGCTCCATTATTATTTGTCAAATACCACTTTACCAAAAAATCCCCATCTTCATAACCTTCCGGTCCACCATTAATTCCAAGATGTATTTGGGAATCTTTGTCAAATGCTTTTTTAAAAATTGGGGTAAGTATTTTAACATCAGTTCCTTCAAAAGGTTTAAACATTAGCCCTTCATATTTATCCATTTTACACCTCCGATGTTATTATAAAGGAAAAAATTCATTAGATGATTAATAATTTACAGTACTATAAAATAAAAATCAATACCCTTTTCTGCTAAACATCGGTTCACCCAAGACATTATCAATTACGTAAAATAGAAAAGTAGACACTTATTGATTTACTTAATTCCGAACCATAACAATAAGGACATTTCACATAATGGGAATCAAACCTACGCAGACATCTTTGGCACTTTACTTCTTCTACTTGCTCATTGCCAACAAAGTTACCGGAAGGCTCTTTCATATTCCTTAGATTAAATAAATAATTCAAAATTCTAAACATAAAGGCTCCTGTTAAATTGGTATACGATAATAAATAATATAATGAAGGCAAAAAATACTAATATCACCCTTAGGGTTGATTTTGAGTTGATTTGCGGTTGATTTATGGGCATTTGGAAGTATAACCGTGAAAAAAACAACGGACAGCAATGAAAATATTGTTTAAAGAACTGGAAATTTTGGAGTTATTTGGCTATTACCTGTTTTTAGGGTCTATAGTTCAAATACTGTCCCCGAAATGCGGCCACTTGACAAAAAATGAACGGATTATGCATAATAAAAAAGCAACTAAGTCCGAATTTGTGGCCTGTTTTAAGTGATTACGGCTTTTTGGATGGTTGATAAAGGAGTATCTATGAGCCAGGAAAATAAAATATTAAGCACTGTTGATAATGAGTTAGTCGATGAATTTAAAGATAAAAGTATTAAACACCATATAGTTACTAAATTAGAATTTAAAATTAATGTAGCTGGTACTGATTTTAATGATATTGAAAAGGCCATAAATCATGCATATAGATGCGGATTGGCATCTATGAATTCTTATAAATCCGTAAAAAGTAAAGAAGACATGAGTACAGTTGATCAAGATGAGCTTTACGGAATACTAAAGCAAAGTCATTCTCTGGAGCATAAAGCTGATTTTTTAAGGGAAATAGCCAAAGAATGGTTTCCAATAGAGCTACATAATGAAAAGAAAATTAAAACCGTTCATCTTGAATTAATTGAACTGGCTAATTTTCTAAAGAAATAAATGTATTATTTTCATTGTCTATTGCAAAGCATTTTCAACCGCCTTTATTATTGATTTACTGCTTGCGGTAGCGCCGCTAATAACATCAACATCCAGACTTTGCACCGCAATAATTTGATCAACTATTTTTTCGGCCTTTTTCCCGATCGGAGAACAGGAATGTTTCACTATCTCGATTTTTATTATTTTTTGATTCTGAACAGTTACATCAAGAATTACATTTACAGGTGTACCTGATAAATCATAGTTCCCTCGATATACTCCATCTCTTTTTAATGCCAAATCGGGTATTTGTGCTGTTAGGTTTTTATAGGCTGTTGAACAGCCTGAAATGAAAATACAGACCATTATCCATACATACCACCTCATTACCTGCGTCTTCCCCAATTACCAGCACCCAACCCATAACAACATGAGCCATAATTGGCATAAGTGGAATTGTTGTCATAACGTGGAGTCAGAAAATCATACGTCTTCCCGTTTATAGTTACCTGTGAAGCCTGTAAAATATTCCCTGAGGCGTATCCTAAAACTGAGATACGAGCCCCTTCTTTTAAACCGTCAATAAAGCCAATATACTGATTTAAAACAGGAACATAATAAACGGCGTTTCCGGTCGATACAGCAATTTGACCGTTTTGCAGTTGAAGCGTCCCTTCAACGGTAATTGATTGACTAATACCCCATTGATTTCTCCAGTTTTGGGCAGAAACCGTACCTATTGCCAAAAAGGCAATGACTAATAGAAAACCAATCTTTCTCATATAACCCCCATCTAATTCAACCTGTTCCATTGACCGTTGAGTTCAGGATTACTACAGTTCCAGACGCTAAGGGTATTACCCCGGCAGGTATATTGCCAGGTAAACTCTGTGCCGCTATTGGTTCTAAAAGCGCAACATCCGTTACCGTACCCAGTACCACCTCCATACCTGCACCAGCCGTCCCACTGGGTACCAGTACCTGAAACATTTATACCATCTGTACCTATATCAAGCCTGATATTTGACCTGCTACCTTGTCCAACCCACTTGGTATTCCTAATATCCGATGGAACAGTGTCTGCTGAATTATCCGGCAAATCGTTGGAACACCCTGCAGCCATGATAGAGATGAAAATAATTATCAACATACCCATATTTAGTAACTTGATCTTTGCCATAAAAATCTCCAAATTTGTTAACTACAATGTACCATTATATCAGAATTTCGCGTTTTTGTCAAATTTTTTATTAATTTAGAATCTCATTATTATTCCCATACCATTTGGATAAACATAAAATGATACTTTGCGCAAGTAAGTAAAGCAGACATACGTCGGGCTTTCAAAACAATCAAGTATGACGCTATTATCAGTGAAATGATTCGGGAACGAATTGCCACATCTTCATAACCCCAGCACGCTCATCTCCACCCCCGCAGCGGTGAGCAACGGCTCAATGCTCGCGGAACCATACTCTTCGGCAGCCATCAGCACAAGTTTCCCGCAAGTTTCCGCGTCAGCAAGGGCGTTATGCGCATCGTAGATAATGCCGAAGTGTTCAGCCAAAGCGGTGAGGGCATGGGATCTAAGTCCCGGCCAGGTATGCCGGGCAAGACTGCAAGTGCAGAAGTAAGACAGCGCTGGTATCTCCAGTTCATAATGCTCAAGAACAGCCCACAGTACGTCCATATCGAATGGGGCGTTGTGGGCCGCAAGGGGAAGGCTGCCGATAAAAGGCTTAATTGCGCTTTCCCACAAATCCGCGAATGTTGGGGCGTCTTTTACATCGTCCACGGTAAGGCCGTGAATCTCGGTGAAATCCGGGCGGATGTATAGCACAGGCGGCCGGATCAGTGAATAATATGTGTCTGCTACCTTTCCGTCCTGATATTTTACCAGGCCTACCGAACAGGCGCTTTCACGCGAGTATTTCGCGGTTTCAAAATCGATGCTTACAAAGTTCATTATTAGTCATACTATCATATTGATCTGTCATAGAATGCCAGAGCAAAAATATTTTAAATACTGGACGAAAAACACTCCCAATGTAATATTGTATGTAATTATGAATTACGAAAAATTAACCATTAAAGCCCAGGATGCCCTGAACGAGGCCAGTTCTATTGCCCAAAAGGGAGATCATTCCCAGATCGAGGTTGAGCACATACTGCTCGCCCTGCTACGGCAGGAAGACGGCATCGTGCCGCCAATCGTGGAAAAGATCAGCGGAGATGCCGCGAAACTCATTAGCTCCGTCGAGGCTCTTGTTGAAAAGCAGCCAAAGATATACGGGGAAGCGGCTCAGGTCTTCTTTTCTTCCGCGGCTTCAAAAATCATCGCGAAGGCGGAGGCAGAGGCGGCTTCCTTAAAAGACGAGTTCGTCTCCGCCGAGCATATCCTCATTGCCATTGCCGCCTCGGACGGCAAGGCGGCGGAGCTGCTAAAAAAAGCGGGCGTTACCAAAAACGCGATTCTGGGGGCGTTAAAGCAGGTGCGGGGCAATACCCGCGTTACCGATCAAAACCCCGAGGAGAAATACAAAGTCCTGGACAAGTATTGCCGCGACCTTACCGCCCTTGCCAGGCAGGAAAAGCTCGATCCGGTAATAGGCCGCGATGAGGAGATACGCCGCTGTATGCAGGTTCTGTCCAGGCGTACCAAGAACAACCCGGTGTTAATCGGCGAGCCGGGTGTCGGAAAGACAGCCATCGTCGAGGGCCTTGCAAGGCGGATTGTGGCCGGGGATGTTCCCGAGGGGCTAAAGGGAAAGAAGCTCCTTGCCCTGGATTTGGGCGCGCTGGTCGCGGGGGCAAAGTTCCGGGGGGAATTTGAAGAGCGCCTTAAGGCCGTCATCCACGAAGTCCAGGCTTCGGACGGCGGGATCATTCTTTTTATCGACGAGCTTCACACCCTGGTGGGAGCTGGGGCTGCCGAGGGCGCGACAGATGCCAGCAACCTCCTTAAGCCGGCCCTCGCCCGGGGGGAACTGCGCTGCATAGGCGCTACCACCCTTGACGAGTACCGCAAGCACATCGAAAAGGACGCGGCCCTTGAGCGGCGTTTCCAGCAAATCTACACGGCGGAGCCTTCAGTCGAGGATACCATCGCGATACTGCGCGGGTTGCAGGAGCGCTACGAGGTTCACCACGGCGTGCGGATCAAGGACGAGGCGCTGGTGGCGGCTGCCACGCTTTCCAACCGCTACATCACCAGCCGCTTCCTTCCCGACAAGGCGATCGATCTTGTGGACGAAGCTGCCAGCCGCCTT
>Ga0268262_10006730_pt1 | contig 10940 bp, 8 predicted proteins | sample TergutNc150P3_FD_190354 | JGI IMG/M metagenome (GOLD analysis project Ga0268262, IMG submission 190354) | Nasutitermes corniger P3 segment gut microbial community from laboratory colony in Florida, USA - Nc150 P3 (SPAdes) (version 2) | ecosystem: Host-associated > Arthropoda: Insects > Digestive...
TTTGCGCTCCGTGGTTTCTGTAAATATCTTCCACTAAAACTATCGCCGTGTTAAATTTAGTTATTGCTTCGCCGCTTTCCCTGAATTGCTTTAGAGAAATCGCGCTGCTTTGCAATTTTTCCGAAGTTAAAATTAAATACTCAGTTGTTTTTGGAATTTTCAAAGGCTCCGAAACAGAACTCGCTCTCTTTGGAATAACTTCAACAAAGGCAGGTTTTTTATAGTTATTTTCCTTGAACAAAAAATATTTTGTATCTCCGTCACTGGATATGGTATCATTTCCCTTCTCTAATATTTCTATGGGAATGGAATTTTTTGTTTTAACAAGCAGCATATTTGCAGGAACTGGAATTTTCACCGCTCCTTTCGCATTGCCCGGAAACAGCCATTCATCGCCTTGGCTTTTGTGGGCATCATATTTATATGCTATTGACAAACCGTCAAACCTATCGTTTTGTCCAGAACTTAAAATTCTCAATTTGTATGAATTATCGTTTGGCTGTGCTCCATTGCTTGCAAACACAAAAGTGCCACCTTCAATGGTATCGATTATATTTTGCGGGTTACCCTGAAAATCAAAATTAAATTTTATGCCTTCCATTCTTTTTTTCCAATCCAAAGAAGAAAGCCCTTCGTTAGATGTTGTGGAACGCCTTGGGAAAAACGATACGCCTATCCAAACAGGGTCCCCAAGCAAGCCGGTAAGTTTTCTAACAGAGCTTTGAAATTCAGACGGTTCAACCGCAACCGTGGAATCTTTTATGCCCCATTTCCAAAACCATTCCTTTCCTGTATTTTCTTCTACGGCTTCATTGTAATAATTGTCCCGTAAAATTAAATCTTTTTCTGACCTTGCATATTTTTTCCAATTTATATCGATGCCGTTTATGTTTTTTTCGATTTTTTCCAGATTTTTTCTTGTGCCGCCAGCACCTAAATAAAAATATTGATAAAAACTGTATGGTGAATGCGAAAAATAATAATCCATGCCGCTTGAAGAATTGCTCTTTTTCCAAATAGCAGTTCCATAGCCAAAAAATATTATGGAATCACCGCTGTTAAAAGTATTATCGTTTTTGCTATCTTTAACTATAATCGGAATTTCTTCGGCATTTGGAAAAATTTCTGCGCCGAGCATTTCTGTCAAAGTATCTGGCGATGCACTGAATAACCTCAAGCTGGAAATTGGTATTCCATCTATATCGTTTCCAATAACGTGTTTTAAATCATCAAAAGAAAGTGCATACATTCCGTCTGCTGTTTCGGTTAAATCTTTGGTTCCAATTCCAATTCTGGCGAGCCAATTTATGTCTTCCATGCTTGCCTTTCGCGCAATGCGCATGGCACTCGCCTGTACCTGTTTTATTCCAAATTTTGCGGCTGCTGTTTTATTTTCTACATTTGCCAAAGCTCTTTTGGAAGTGGAAAACCCTTTTGATGTTTCGTTGAAATTCACCAATACTCTAAAATTTCTCCGCAAATTCCACGAGTTCCCATTGGAATACACAAGTGGGACATTGATTTTGACTCGCCATAAATTATCTTTAAGATAAGGTTTGCCAACCTGCAAAGAGCGTGGATTTTGCTCTGCTCCGCAGGGTTTGCCGTTCAAGGTTTCGCTTTTTATGTTTTCCAAGCTAAGGCTTGGCGGCGAAGAAGATGGCAATGCTATTATATAAGTTCTAAAAGGAATGCCCGGAGCTTCTGCGCTGCCAAAATAATTTGCATTTTCCGGCATAAAAAAAGTTGCACCCTGGCATGGTTGTGAACTTAAACCTACAATGCCATCCGTAAAAATAAACGCATTTTGGGCATCGCGCTGTATTTCAAGAGCAAAAAGACTAATTGGAACAAAAAGAAGGTATTTTAACAACCTGAATATGTAACTCCTTATTGGCAAAAATCACTTCTTAAGCCCTTTCAGTGCATCCTTGGCTTTATTAGTTGCGGCATCGGTGGCTTTTGCTTTTTGAGCGTCTGCTTCGGCTTTTGCTTTTGCTTCTGCTTCTTTCTTTTTTGCCTCTGCTTCGGCTTTTAGTCTGTCTGCTTCGGCTTTTGCCTTATCTTCAAGCTCTTTTTTCTTTGCCTCTAATTTGGCTTTTTCTTCGTTTAACTTTTCTGCGGCTTTGTCTTTTGCTTCGTTTAGCTTTGCTTTTGCCATATCTTTAAGTTCGCCTATGGGATTGCTGTTCTTGCTCGCATCAAGCGTTACTTTTGGGTCTGCAAATGTGCCGCCAATGTTGAAGAATAAAATGGCATTTCCTTTTGAATCTTTTTGATAAAGCGAAACAGGGCTTGCCTTTGTCAAGTTGTTCAAATTTGAACTTATTGAGGGACTCAAAGTATTTTGCAGGTTCAGTTTCAAATCTCCGTTAAAGCCAACCGCGCCCGTAAAGGCAAGCATACCGAGAGACTTGGCGTTTATGTTCATATCCTTAACCAAAAGCTGCCCGTTTCTCGCTTCAAATTCCGCTTGCAGATTGTCAAAGCCCATATCTCCCTTGCCATCTACCGGAGAGTTCAAAACTTTTTTGCCAGCAATCTCAAATTTTGAAAGACCTTCGCCAATACCTCCCAGTATTTTTGAGCCTTTCAAACTTCCATTTGCAATTTGCACGAAAATGGGACCGTTTAAATTGTCCACAAAATTTTGCGGCAAGCCTTTGGTGCTAACATCTAATTTCATACTGAATTTTCCAAAAATGGTGTTGTCTAAATTCTGAATTTGCTTTGCAATTTCAGATTCTCCAGAAATATTCTTTCTTCCGTTTGAGATAAAATCATTTGCTTCAACTTTATCTACATTTAATGCAAATTTCACATTCGCAGATTTTCTGTTGCTCAAGTCCACGGCTACATTTGTGTTGAAGCCGCCTGTATATAACCGCCCTTTGCTGACTACATTTGCCTTGTTGTTTGCAAAATTAATTACCAAACTGAAATCGGAAAGTGTTAGATAGCGAAATACTGTGTTTGCCAGATTTACATTTACGTTTGCCACTATATCTGGAAGCTCGGGATAGATTTCCATTGGGATTTCATCTTCATTTTCTTTAGGCGGTTTTGTAGCATCGCTTGGAGGGAGCAAATGGTCTAATTCTAAATTAGAGGAATTGACATTTATATTTATGTTTGTTTTTTTGCCTGCCGCAAGTCTGGGCATTACCATTGCCAGATAATCTGTTACAACCGTCTTTACCTTTACGTCTGATTTTCCGATTTGCACCGCTGGTTCAACAGAAATTTCCGTGTTTGAAAATTTAACCGCACCATTAACAGAAATCGCATCTGGGATTAAGGGAGTTTTTGCAACTATGTTTTGCAAATTTACATTGCCGTTAACGGAGAGTTTTTCTGGATGTACCGGATCTAGAATGCCCTTTGCGCCAATGGTGGCTTCTATCCTGCCTGCAAGCGAGCTAAGTTCTTGAATGGAAACAAGTTTGTTTGCAAGCGCAAACAATACGCCTAAATCAAGTTTTGCATTTACCGACAAACTGTCCAAACTTGGTTGCGGAGAAAGCAACTTGCTCGCTTCCAATAAAACGCTTGTTGGCTGCCCGGCAAGCTGGAATGCAAAGGGTTTTATGCTCACGGTGTTTTCCGTGAAAGCTATGTTGCCAGTTAGGGAACCAACTCCTGCTGGCAAATCACTGTGGTTAACGGCAATATTGCTAAAAATTAAATTCCCGCTAACAGGCGGAACTTTATTTGGAACTATTGTTCCCTTAACTGCAGCATTGAAAGCAATCGCTCCGCTTGCGCTGACTTTTGAAATTTCAGGATTTATTCCAGCGGGTATTTCTTTTATAAGCTCTGCTAAATTTATTTGATTTGACTCAACTTTTAAATCCACAACTTTTATGTCTTCCATAAATCTATCTAAGGTTCCGCTTGCGCTTATTTTTATAGACTGCAAGCCTGTGGAAAATTTTTGAATATCCAAGTGTTGAGCGCGTAGATTTGCATTCACGTCTGCATTCAAGAATACGCTTATGCCACCCTTGCGAACTCCAATACCAGCATCTTCCATAGAGATTTCTTTTAAGGTTAGGGCTGTTGAGGTTCTGATGTTTTCAAGGGTTTGGTTAAGGGAGAGGCTGGTGTTTAAATTTATGCTGCCCAAAATAATTTTTCTTTTTTGCGAGCGGTCGTTAAAAACAACCTTGGCATTTTTTATTTCAAATGAATTCAAAGCAAGAGAGCCCGGCAACTCAATCTTTGACAAATCAAGTTTTGCGGTGTCTTTTTTAGCCGTGGTATCTGGCTCTCCGCCCAAGCCGTCTATTGAGGTTCTGCCATCTGGCATAACTTCGTATAACAGGGTTAAATTTTCAATGGATATTTTGTCTATGGCTACCTGAAAAATAAGGAGTTTTGCTAAATCTATCTTGACCACTGCAAGCGGCAACTCCACAAAAGGCTCTTTGCTAAACCCGTTGCCCGGATTATTTGCGATTTTTAAGTCTTTTATTTGAACTCCAAGGGGCAGCAAACTAAAGCCAGCACCGCCAACCTTAGCCTCTCGCTTTAGAATATTGCTTACTTGTTCTTCAACAAGGGCTTGAATTTTTTCGGGAGGGAACTTGCTCTTAACCACAAAAAATGCGGCAACAAGAACAACAACAAAGAGAGTTACCAAAACAGCGAGGATTTTAAAGAGTTTTTTCATAGAGAGTAATATAGAAAATTAATTGCACTCCCCGCACCTCTTTCTGCCAAAGAAATAAAAAATCCATCGCAAAACCTTGCCAAAGGCATAGGTTTTGTGCAGAGCTTTTCCCCTGTAGGAATCTGGAAGCATCCAGAAAAAATTCTTTATTTTTGGAGCTTCTTTTTCCAAAGCATCTATTGCCTCTTTGCCGTATAAAAATTCACCGCTTAAAAGTTCCAGCTTAAAATCCTTTGCTTGCTCGCCTTGCGGAAAGGGAATAATCTCTATTTCGGCTCCCAAATGCTTTTGCAAGAGTTTAGCGAATGAACGGCAAAGCGGGCAGTTTGAATCAAAATAAAGTCTCAAATTCCTGCCGCCTTTACAAGATCCATAAAATATTTGCCAGAAGATGATTTATTTTTGTTTTTTGGAAGCCTTTGATTCGCAGCCTCCATTCTTTTCCTATTGTTATTCACCCTTTCACAAGACGGAGGATGAGTGCTGAATACATCCAAAATAGATTTATTCTTTTGTACGTCGCATTTTTTCGTAACAGGGTCTATTTTAAGCCCTCTGGCAAAAAAGTCACTTAAGCCTTCCGAAGATATCCCTATTTTATTGGTATATTCAAAACCCTTAACGTCAGCTTCGGCTTCGTTCTCGCGGCTATTTGCCAAAAGCCAAAAATTAGCACCCAGCGATGCTAAAATTGCTCCTATGCCATCTCCCAAAAGAATCTTTATAACTCCGGCTGCTGCTGCCTGCTTGACTATGCTTTCTCTGCTGTGATGCAGCACCACGTGCCCAACTTCGTGTCCCAAAACACTCATAAGTTCGCTCTCGCTTTTAAAACCTTTATTCGTTTTCTTTCCGCTTAATATTTCGGTGTAAAAATATACATAACCACCTGGTACTGCAAAAGCATTCAATTGTTCACTTTTTATAATTTTAAATTCAAAGAAATTATCTTTAGTGCAAGTTACCTTTTCATTTCTATTATTCGGATCGTTGCGACAAAGTTTTTCATTTGGCAAAAGAGCCTCAAGCTCTTTTTTGTTTATTGCATTTACAACTTCCTTTCCCCTAGCTAGGTAAAACGCATAAAGTTCTTTTTCCGCATCGGTGCTTGGATTGAGAAGTTCTTCGCCGGAACTCATAATATCTTTATGCTTATCTCTAACAAGACTGTCAAATTCACGCCCCATTTTTTTTTCATCTGCCGTGCTAACCAAAACCTTTTCCCAGGCACGCCATGTGCAAGCTTGGAAAAAAACCACAAAGGCAAAAGAAACAACCCAAAAAAATTTCCATTTATTAGACATTTTTAACCTCAATTATAATAAAGTTTCAAATTCCTGCCGCTTTGACAAGCTCCGTAAATTTTTTACCAGGCCTGTCTTTTGGAAAATCTTGCCCCACAGCTTCCATTCTTTTCCTATTATTGTTCACTCTTTCGCAAGACGGAGGATGAGTGCTGAATGCATCCAGAGCGGACCCCTCCTTTTCTTCGGAGCATTTTCCTGTAGCAGGGTCGTAGCTTTTAAGCCCTCTGGAAAAAAAGTCGCTTAAGCCTTCCGAAGATATCCCTATTTTATTGGTATACTCAAAACCCTTAACGTCAGCTTCGGCTTCGTTCTCACGGCTATTTCCCAAAAGCCAAAAATTAGCACCCAGCGATGCTAAAATTGCTCCTATGCCATCTCCCAAAAGAACACTTATAACTCCGGCTGCGGCAGCTTGCTTGACTATGCTTTCTCTGCTATGATGCAACACCACGTGCCCAACTTCGTGCCCCAAAACGCTCATAAGCTCGCTCTCGCTTTGAAAACCATTCTTGTTTTTATTATCTTCCTTTAATATTTCGGTGTAAAAATACACATAACCGCCCGGCACTGCAAAAGCATTTAATTGAGTACTTTTTATGATTTTAAATTCAAAGAAATTATCTTTAGTGCAAGCTACCTTTTCATTTCTTTCATCTGTGTTGCGGCAAAGTTTTTCACTTGGCAAAAGAGCCTCTAGCTCTTTTTTGTCTATTGCGTTTACAATTTCCTTTCCCCTTTCCCTGTAGTAATCATAAAGTTCTTGTTGCGCGTCGTTTTGTGGAGTGAAAAGCTCTTCGCCGGAACTCATAACATCTTTATGCTTATCTCTAACGAGGCTATCAAATTCACGCCCCATTTTCTTTTCGTCTGTGGTGCTAACCACAAGTTCTTCCCAGCTATGCATTCCGCATGCCTGAAAAAATATCACAAAGACAAAAGAAGCAACCCAAAAAATTTTCCATTTATTAGACATATTTTTTTACCTCAATGATAATTTAGAAATAACCGCCCACCATTCATCGCAAACCAGCTCCTTGCAAACCTCAAAACCCGCCTCTTTAAACCAACCCAAAATAAAATGCTTTTCGCTTTCCAATTGCCCACTTAAAATAAATTCGCCGTTTTTTGTTAGTAACCGTTCAATATCGGAGCGCAAAGGCAGAATTTCAGTGCGGAGCATATTGCAAACTATTATATTGAATTTAGCCCTATCATTAAAGGAATTCAAAAATCCTAAAACCGCGTTTGGGTTGCTTTCTCCGTTTTGCTCAAAATTTTCAACAAGGCAGGGAATTGTAAAAGGGTCAATCTCGGTTTGAACAGCAAACTTTGCTCCTTTTTTCAATGCGAACAGAGATAGAATGCCAGTTCCCGTTCCAATATCCAGCACGCTTTTTCCTTTGAAATCCACATTTTCCATGAGCTGCGCCGCCAAAGCTGTGCTGCTATGCTCGCCTGTGCCAAAGGCGGTTTTTGCTTCCAATGCTAAGACTATATCGCCGGAATTTGGCGCGGAAAAATTTATCCAGGGAGGTCGCACCCAAAGGCTTTCGCTAACTTTGACGGGGGTTTGCCTTTCACGCCACCACAAATCCCAGTCTTTTGCCTCTTCTTCACCGCATTCAAAATTCAAATGAGGAAATTTTGCAACTATGCGGTCTAGCTCTTCTTTTGAATTTGTGTAAAACTTAAATGCAACTTCTGAATCTTTTTCTGCCTCAATCTCTTCTAAACTTGCAATTCCTGCTTCAAAAAGATTAAAACTCTCTAATTCATAACACTCTGCCTTGCAAGAACCCATTGCATAGTAGCAAAGATTCATAGACCGGGGGTTTTCCAAAAGTTAGGATTATCCCTATCGTCCCAGCGGTTCTTGCCCATTTCCAGCCACTTTCTTGCAGATGCCAAAACTTCTGGTGGCGAGCCTTCTTTCTTTTCCAAGTCTTGGCGTGTTTTATCCAAAACGGCAAGGTAATCGCGAGCATCTTTTTGTTTGTTAAAATACATATATATGTTGAAAAGAATATATATGGTTTGGAATTCAAGGTCCATTTTTGGAAAATCAGACAACATGAATGCGTTTTTGAAATGGTCGGCAGCTATTGAGAGTGCCCTTCTATCGTCCATTCCGGCTTGCCGGCAAAGAAGTGCTATGCGGGTCCAGTAATTGCCTCGTTTGTAATATGCACCCAAAACTTTTGCGTTAGCCTCTATTTCTGCCCTCAGGTCTGCAAATTGATATGCAACTATGGCAGCGGCATAGCTTCTTGGAATTTTGAACAGTTCCTCGCCAACTCCAGTTTTTTCAAAAAAAGCCTTTCGTTTTTCGACTGATTCTTTTAGCTCCCTAATCACTTGGGGCGGAAGCTGGCTCTCTTGGTTTTGCCTTGTGGTTCTGTTGTAAAGCACAAAGTCTTTTCTATCTGGGCTTGCAAGAAAGCAACCGTGGCATATCGTTACGCCAGCAAGCAGGTAATTGATGTTTTGGAATTTGCCGGTCGTGGCATAAACAGGGGCGAGAAAAGGGTCGCTTTGCGTTGAAAGTGATTTTGCCCTTAATTCTTGTGAATTTATGCCCCATTTTTTGCAAACCGGGCAATCCACAATTCTGGGATAAAGCGGAGATTCCAAAGTTGAATCAATTTGCGGGGTTGTAAGGGCTTTATCGTTGAATTTGAAAACTATATCCGTTGCATTCTGTGGAGCAGGCTCCATCTCAGGTACTTCTGAGGCAGCAGCCGGTGCGGGAATGGCATCGCCAACGCCGGGGAACTCAGCTCTTATAGCCTGTACATTTTTCATATTTATGTCCATGCCAAATTTTGAAATATAGGCATCAACCATTTCGCTATGATTCTTAAAAAGAACCATTAATCTGCGGCGCATTTCTTGATTATCTTCACTCATGAAAGGGAATATAGAAAAATTTTGTCAAGCCATAGCCAACCTTCGCCATTTAGCCTGATATAGCCTTTGTTCAATTTAAGCCATTTTTTTTCTATAAACGGTTTTGCCTTTTTGAGTTCAAATTCTTTCCCAAATTCTCGCTCATAGTCTTTTAGCGACAGCCCTTCCCTTGTTCTCAAAGAGAGCCAGACGGTTTCTATTTCCCTACCTTCTGCACTTGGAATGTCTTCTGTTAAACCGCTTTGCGGGCAACCGCTTATAACCCATTTTTTCCAAGGAACATATTTTCCTTCAATATAACTGCGAATTCCATTCAAATAACTGTGAGCCGAAGGACCTGTACCCAAATAAGAACCCCTTTTCCAGTAAACTTGGTTATGTTTGCTCTCATGACCAGGCAAGGCAAAATTTGAAACTTCGTATCTATACAGCTTGGCTTCGCTTAAAATTTTCACCGCTTTTAAGTACATTTCGGGGTATAGGTCCTCTGGCTGGGGCGGGAGTTTTTTCCCTTTTTCCAACGTGAGTCCGTAAAAACTTATATGTTTTGCCCCGAGGCTCGCCAAGGTTTTAACATCGCTTAAAAAGTTTTTTGTGCTTTGGTTTGGGAGGCAAAACATCAAATCGCAATTTCCGGTGCAAAAAGCGGAATTTAACTTTTCAAAAGCATCCAAAGCAGTTTTTGCTGAGTGCTTTCTCCCAAGCATTTTCAATAAATTATCATTCAGGCTTTGAATCCCAAGGCTAAAGCGGTTTATTCCAAACTCTAGGGCTATATTTATTTTTTCTTCGCTAACCTGTTCTGGATTCCATTCCATTGAAAATTCTTTGAACTTGCCTTTTTGTTGTAAACCTGCAAGCAATTTTCGCAAATTTGCAGCACTTAAAGCAGAAGGTGAGCCACCACCTAAATATACTGTCTCAAATTCATCATTTGCTCTCAGTTCCAACTCCCTCAAAATCAAATCCACATATTCGCTGTGCAGCCTCTCCGGTGCAGGCATTGCGCAAAAATCACAGTAGCCGCATATAGAAGCACAAAATGGAACGTGAATATAGAGAGATGGCATATTAAAGTTTTAGCTCCGCCACAAATATATTCTTGTTCCGCAAATTTAGCTTAACGGAATCTTTTTCCGTTATAACCACAGGTAAACCTTGTTTCAAAACCTGCATTGCCATTTTTTGAATATTTTTTGAATGGTCTTTGCATTTTATTTTTTTTGCGATGGAATATTTTTTTTGCAAGCCTTCAAAAAATCTGTGCGGGCGCGCTATGCCTGCAAGGGCTATTATCTCTGAATTTTCTGGCAGAATTTCGCCGTAACAGTTTCGTGGTTTTTCCATTCTAAAAATTATATCTGCTGTTTTGGCATCATTTTCCCATTCCATTGCGCATTTTTTAATGCAGGCAATTTCTGGATGGTCGCTCCACAGGCTGCGGCAATTCCCGCAGGGAATAATATCAAATAAATTTTTTGCTCTTTCGCCCCAGCTTAGGCAAATCCAAAATGCGTGGCTAAGTCTGCGGTCTTCCAATCCGTCATCGCTAATTAAAACATCATATTTGCCATCTAGTTTTTTGCACATCTCAAAGCGATTTTCCGTGAAAACCTCAAACCCCATATTTTTAAACCACAAATTTTCGTCTCCTGTGTTTTTGCATAAAATAGCAAGCTTAAAACCCTGCATTCTCAACTCTTTTGCCAAAAAAGCCGTGTATGGCGTTTTTCCTGCTCCGCCTGCTAGCAAACTGCCAACACCTATGAGCGGGGTTTTAAAATGCCCTTTCTTTTTAGATGCAAGCCGCGTTTTGGAATTAAGCAAATAGCCAAACCGCCAAAGCATAGCGAAAAGAAGGGAGAAAAGATTCATTTTTTTTGCTGTAATATAGCAAACGAAGATTTATACCTTGACAACCCGCTAATTTTTTTCTATATTTACTACCAATTAAGGGAATTCAACTAAATATGCTTGCATATTCCCTTTGCACAAAAGCATATTTTAGACTAAAATTCAAAAAAGGAGTTATACCTTTGACATCTCGTTCTAAA
>Ga0268262_10006731_pt1 | contig 10938 bp, 11 predicted proteins | sample TergutNc150P3_FD_190354 | JGI IMG/M metagenome (GOLD analysis project Ga0268262, IMG submission 190354) | Nasutitermes corniger P3 segment gut microbial community from laboratory colony in Florida, USA - Nc150 P3 (SPAdes) (version 2) | ecosystem: Host-associated > Arthropoda: Insects >...
TTTCATTGATTCCCACAATGACTATTCAGCTAAACCTTTCAAATGGACAAAAACGGCTGAAGTCATTTTACAAGCGGTCGATAAGGCCAAGGCTTCAAACAATATTGTTTGCGCCCATTAAACGCACGGGACACTAGGCAGGGATGGGGGAATGTTGCTTTAAAAAAGTTTGGAGAAAATAAAAATCTTTACAAGAGGCTTGTCGCGATGTTTGAAATTCTAAATGAAGAATTCCCCGCTCCTGATTCCGATGTTAAAACACCGGAGAGTAAATCAGAGGTTCTAATTCAAACTTCTGTATCATCTGATGTAAGCTAGATTTGATATTTCTCAGATTTTGGGTTTGGTAAGTCTTTATCTGGGATATCATTCCATAGTCCGTCTAATAAATCTGCCCAAAACTGAAGCATCTTCACTCTTCTCATTATAAGCGGAGATTGAGCATAAGCTTTGACAACTTTTGGCTGTTCATGTGCAAGTTGTTTTTCTAAGATATTAAACTCGAATTCAAATTCTTCTAATATAGACCTAGCAGTAGCCCGGAAGCCGTGTAAAGATTGTTCCCCCTTTAGCTCGAATTTCGTTCTCATCAGCCTCTGAATCGTCTCTAAGTTAAGATGATTTCCGGGTTTGACATATGACGGGAACAAGTATTTATTTGTTGGGTCAGGTCCGTTATTTTTTGCTCTCTCTAAAGTTATAAGATGTTCTAAAGCCTGGGTAGGAAGGGGGATTATAGCTTTCCCCTTTTCTGCTTTTTTTTCAGGTTGGGGTTGATACCATATACCATGTTTAAAGTCTTCAAACTTAGCACAAATTAATTCCCCGGGTCGGCAGAAAAACATCGTCAAGAGTCGGATGAAAATAATATATTCTTCGGGACACTTGCCGACATGTTTATTTATTTTTTGTATAACATCTCTAAGTGCTGGAACTGTGATAACTGAAGGATAATTTGTGACCGATTGCGGTCGTTTGTATTTTTTCTTCAAACTAGAAATGATCTTATCCATTGTAACCCAACCTTCTATTTCTGGATTTTCAAACTTAGCAAAGTCTTTTATCTGCGCTAAAGAGTCGAAAAGTTTATCCAAGGTTCCGCCTTCTATATTCTTTTTTTGATCAGTTAGTTCTTTAGCTATCGGTGCTATATTGTCATATTCAATTTTGTCAAAAGGAATTTCTCCAATGACCGGGTATAAATATCTTTTTATCCGGTTCATTTTTTGTCTAACCGTAATCGGAGAACAATCTATTTTCCACTCTTCAAACCATTTTTCACAAACTATCTGAAATGTCATTTGACCAGGGGCGGGCGGTGCAGATTTTACTTGATATGTTCCAAGCGGACGAATTCCAGCCTTCAGACTTTTTCGCGCTTCTACCGCTCGATCTCGTGCTTCTCGTAAAGAAATATCAGGATATACGCCAAAAGAAATCAACTGCTCTTTTCCGTTTTCGATGAAACGAAAACGCCAATAAGCGTAACCCTCACTTGTTATAAAAAGATAAAGATTCCCTCCGTCAAAAAGTTTTTCAAAGCCGCTTTTTGGCCCTTTTCCAGCTTTCGCTAACGCCCGGTGGGAGTCTATAATCTGCGTATTAAGTAAATTTAATCCGCGCCGCCTCGTTTTCTTTATCTTCTCAGACATATAAGCTCTCCTTTAAAAAGTCAAGATACCCCAAAGATACCCTAAATTAGCCAAAACGTCAATATAAATCTATGACAACTATAAACGGCAATTTGCCTAATTTCAGAGAGTTAATAAAACATAGTAACAACTATAAAACACTATATAAGCCGTGTGGGATTCCTGCCCCAGACCCCACCCGCGCCGGGGCTTCGCCCCTGGACCCCAAAGAAGGTTCCGGGAACGCCGCCGACAACTCGCCTCTCGGCTCAAACAGTCGGCGGCGGTTCGGGCGGCCTTCCAGTTGCGGTGGGCAGACCTGGCCTTGTCGTATTGTAAGCCGGCACGGTTTCCATCTCTGAGCCCTGGCGCTGGCATAGCTTTGGGCGGACCTGGGTATTCTCCGCCGCGCGGGTTCCATCTCTAAGCACTGGCGTTGGCATAATGTGTGTCCAGGGGCGGGTCCAAGGCTCAGCCCTCCCGGTTCAGCCACCGCCGTCACCGCGTCGCCGAGTGTTTGAGCCGATAGGCGAGTTCTCGGCGACGCTGATTAAACCAGGGGTTCCAAGGGGCGGAGCCCCTGGCTCCGGGTGGGATTCGGGGCAGGGGGCGAGAGCCCCCTCCCCCGGCGGGGTCCGGGGCGGAGCCCCGGATATACTTGCCGATTCACAGCCCGCCGCCATGTTGGGAAGCGCGTTTAAAAAGTTCATCCATCTGGCGGACGGCCTCGGGCTCCCCGTCCAGGTAGCGCTTGCGGAAAGCCGGGTCGGCCTTAAGCTCGGCCAGGCGGCTCTTGGCCGCGTCCGGGGAACCGCCGAAGCCGGCCGCCTCGGTCCCCTCCACCCGCTTGTCCTCGCCCAGGGCCTGGCCGATCTTAGCGAACATCTTGGCCGCCTTGGTCACGCCCCAATACATCTCAATGGTCGAGGCCTCCTCGTTGGACAGGCCTAGGAACCTGAAGCCCCGGCGGCAATGTTCCTTTTCGGCGGCGGTCAAGGTGCGCTCGGCCTCGGCCACCTCGCTCTGGTGGGCCTCCACGGCCGCCTGGCGTTCGGCCTTGAAATGGGCCTGGTAGGCCGCGGCCAGCTTTTGGGCCTGGCCCTTGGAAAGCCCCGCCCCGTGCATGGTCTCGGCCATGGCCGACATGAAGGCCGGGTCGGTCTCTTCCTTGGCCATGAGCTCGGTCAGCCCGTAACCGTCGGCCTTTTCCGGCCGGCCCAGGGCGGTATAGATCTTGTCCAGGGCCTCCTGGTCCTTCTCGTCCTTGGGCAGGACCAGCCCCCGGCCGGCCTTGTCCGCCCCCAGGAACTCTTCCAACTGCCGGTAGCCTTTCAGAACGTCCCCGGGCTCCTTCCAGCCCTTGTTCTCCACATAGCCCCGCGCGTCTTCGGGCAAGGTCGATACCCAATCAGGGGGCGCCGCCCCCGAGCCCCCGCCAGGGCCTGAGGCCCTGGACCCCGGGTCGGCGGACGTTTTATCCGCGCCGGCTTCACCCGCCGCAACCGGAGGTTTGGTGGAATCAGAGGCGCCCTCGGCGTCCTGGCCTAGAAAAGTCTCAACCGTCATGGTCATCTCCTTGTAAGAGTCGTTTCAAAAACTGGTCGCCGACGCCGCTCATTCTTAGGATATAGCGCACCGTGGACCGGGAGCCCTCGACCAGGGGCAGGCTTTCGATGTCGCCCCGGTCCTTGAAGAAGCAGGAAAAGTTCATAAGGTCCACCAGGACCCGCCGGGCGTCCGGCTTGAGCCCCCCGGCCTCGTTCATGAAGAGCCGGCCGTAAGCTTCCTTGGTTTCCTCACTAGCCACTACTCACTCCTTGGAGCATAGAGCCCGCTTTGGCCAACTGGCCAAACGCCCCGGCGAAGTCGGCCCCGGCCGCGCCCGCCTGCTGGATTTGGGCCATCACGTCCGCCGCCTGCTGGGCTTGCGCCTTTTCTTGCCGCAGTTGAGCCACCGCCTGCGGGTCCAGCACGGTCTCGGCCGGGGCCCCGAAGGAGCGGCGCAGGACCTGGGCGGCCTGGTCATAATCCACCAGGTCCAGAACCCCGGCCGCGCCCGGGCCAAGCTGGGCGATGACGCCCAGGGCTTGCAGGAAACGCATCACAGCCACCCCGTCCGAGGAATCCAGGGCCTGGGTCATCTCGGTCTCATATTTCGGCGCGATACTGCCCCCCATAGCCGCCAGGGCCTCGGGCAGGGGGCGGGCTTCCAGCACCCCGGCGTAAGCCAGAATGTCCAGTTCCCGGACGATGAGGCCCCGCAGAAGCTCCGATTGCTGGCGGCCCATGGCCGGGGCCAGAAGCTGGGCCTTTTCCTGGGCCCGCTGGACCACCTCGGTGGCCGTCTGTTCCCCCGGCTTCTCCACCAGGATCTGGAACAGGTTAAGGTAATAGGCCTCATTTATGACCCGGCGGCGGGCCTCAATCATGTCCAGGCCCACGGGCAGCTTGCCGTCGATGAGCAGGGGGTGGACCAACTGGGTGCCGTCGGCGGCCAGCCCGCCGGTGATGATGGCCGCCGGCTTGAGGGAGAAGCCGGTGAGCACGTCATCGTCCGGCACCAGGATAGGCGGATCGACTATCTTTTCAGCGGCCCGGATGATGGTCTTCTGGATGGCGTTGATCTGGATGATGCTGCTCAAGACGCTCATGGCCGGGGAGCGGCCGTAAACCTCGCCCGGGGCCAGAACAAAGCGGCTGACCACGTAGGGCATGGAACGATAGCCGCTTTCCCTCACCACAGTGCGGGTGGCCCGGGCCAGGTGGATGGAGGCGAAGGGCATGTTCAGGGCGTCATGTCGGCCCCGGTTGGCTTCCCGGCGGGGAAAAACCGCGTGGATGAATTCGTGCTCCGTCTCTTTGCGGGCCGGGTCCCCGGCCTCGCGCTTGATATTATCCGGCAAGGCCTCGCCGAACTCCTGGAGCGCCTGGCGGGCCGTCAGTTTATAGGCCCGGAAAACCGTGTCGATGCGGCCCGAGGCGTCTTCGGCCAAATAGAGTTGATGGACCGGAATGTTTTTGTAGCGCAGGCCCCGGCCCAGTTCGTCATCCACGAACAGGCAGGCTGTGCCATGGACGCCCAGGCTCAAATAAGCCTCGGTCACCTGGTTGGCGAAATTGGCCTCCGGGGCGTAGCGGGCCCGAAACAGAACGTCCCGCAGCCATTCCAGCCAGCGGCTCACTTCCGGGTCCTGGTCCAGGGACGGGTCGCCGGTGACCAGGGTATGCCATTTGCGGGTCCTTGGAGTAAGGACCGATTCCAGGGCCGCGGCGAAGCGCCCCAGGGCCAGGGGGGCCGTGTCGTCAAACAGCCGCTCAGCCCGCCGGCGGTATTCCCCGCTCCGGGGCAGGACGTAGTCCGAACACAGGCGCCAGATGTCCTCCCATTCGGCCCGCAGGGTGGCCAGAGAGTTGAACCTTTTTATTATGTCGTCAGCGTGGACCATGTTTTTTCTTTCCGGTTGCGGCCGGCGTATTCAGCGCCGGCTCATTGTCCGGCGACTAGGGTCCAGGGCTCAGCCCTGGTCAGTTCTTCCCTTCAATGAGCAGACACTGAACCAAAGAGCCCAAGAGGAAGGGCAGCGGATAATCCTGGGCCACGGTGACTATTCCATCGGCCTCATACCCGCCCGGCCAGGGGACATTCACCAGGCCGGAATAAAGGCCGGGGGCCTTGTCCATGTGCCTCATGCCGGGCCAGTATTCCAAGTGTTCCAGGTTGGCCTCCCCGGCCCCGGTGGCCCCGCCGGCTGACTCCAAGAGACGAAGCTGAACCTGGGTGGTCCGCTTCTGCCGGCCTTGGGCCGTGCCGTCGGGCAGATTGGCCTCGAAGTTCACCGTGGTCAGGAGGGAACGGTAAGGGAGCCCCACCTGGACCACGTTGGCCGGGAACTGGAGGCTTATACGGCCGTTCTCCACCACTCGGGGCGGCTGAACCCCGCCATCGCCCAGAATGTGAACCTCCAAGCCTTCCAAGTGGTCCAGGTTTTCTATTTCGGTTAAACCCTCCCCGCGCACGGTCAGGCCGGAATCCACGAAAAAAGCTTCTTTCTGGTCTCCGCCCAATTCGTGGCCCGGCTCCAGGGTCTCGACGTAATGGACAACCTGGCCGTTCACTTCCCGGCGCACGGCCAGCCACAACTCATCCCGCCCGCCCTGGACGGCCGGGACCACGGCCAGGGAACAGACCTTGCCGCCCCCGCCCAGGATATGCCGGTGCCAGGCGTTCATCTCCTGTTCTTTTGAATAGGTGAAGCCCAGAAGCTGGCCGTCGGCCCGGGCCGCCCACAAGGTTTCCAGGGGCTGGCTGGCCCAGACGAAATCCACCAAACCCCCGGCCGTGATGTGCTCGGCCGCGGCGGTGAGATCCATGGCCATGTAGGTGTCGCCGGTCGAATCATAGACGAAGGAGCGGACCTTGCGGCCGGCCCGCTGGACGAAGATGACCACGGCCCCCACCCGCAAGGCCTGGAGGGGCGAGGAACCGAAGGCCGTCTCCGGCGTCACCTTGACGTTCTCCGGCCCGAAGGGGTCCACCGTGGTCGTTTCCCCCACCAGGAATTCCCCGCCCCGAGTGCCCACCAGAAGGCCTCCGGCCGGGCAGAGCCATTCGATATCATTCACCTGTTGGCCATAGACGTTTATTTCCAGGGGATCGTCGGCCGTCTGGTTGCTGGTGTTAAGCTTGAAGTTCTCGAAGGCCCCGGCCTGGCTCATGTAAACTGTCTCCAAGGCCGCCAGGCAGAGCCGTTCCCGGAACAGGGCGGCGCCGCCGGGGTTGGGCCGGGGCGACCAGTCCGGCAGGGGCGTTATCCGCCAGTCCAGATGACCGTGACGCTTCAAGCGCTGGGGCGGCACCGAGGGGCAGACTATCCACATGACATCCGCGCTCTGGGCCATCTTGAGGCGCGGCAGGCCATTATTGAAAAGGTCGGCCTGCCTCCAGGGCGTGGCGATTTGGTAAACCGTGCCGTTGGCGTTCTTGAGCGGCTGGCCCTGGTGGAAAAAGCGCAGATACCCGTCGCCGAACTCCAGGACGTAATTGGTGGTCTGACTGAAAGCGAAGTCATGAAGAAAGACCGGCCCCGCCCCGTTGCCGCTCACGGCCCGGAAACGGGTTCCACCCCGGCGCTGAACCGGACCTTGCAAGAGCGGTATGAAGTTCTCCAGCCTCTGGCAGCCGGCCGCGTATTGCCCCAGATCGGTCCGGGACCAAACCAGGGGCGACACCTCCCCGAAGGTGAAACGGTTGATATGGTGGGCCAGCTTGGGCATTCTTTTCTTCTTTCCTGGGGCCGGCGGCCCCAGACCCCATAGTCGGCGGGCGATGAGCCTGCGCCGGATGTAGTGGCCGAGGCCGGAAGGACGGTGGAATTAGAGACGGCCACATACTCCGAACCGCCGCCGACTGTTTGAGCCGAGAGGCGAGTTGTCGGCGGCGTTGCCGGAACCTCTTCGGGGTCCAGGGGCGAAGCCCCGGCGCGGGTGGGGTCCGGGGAAGGGCTCGCGCAGAGCCCTCCCCCGGCGGGGTCCGGGGCGGAGCCCCGGATTTCATCGCCGTCAATGACTAATTGAGGTTTTAAGCTCCTAACAGCGTCTTCTGGGTGTTTTCCCCGGCCAGGATGGTGCTCTGCCGGCCGCTGGCGGCGATATGCCGCTTGCGCTCATCCTCGGCCGCCTGGGCCTGCCTCTTCTTCTCTTCTTGCCGGGCCGCTTCCTCGGCCGCCCTGATCTGCGCCGAATTATCCACCGGCGGCGGGGTGTAGCTGGGTTGCTTGCCGCCTCCGCCCACCGCTTTGCTGACCGGATTGCCTCCGCCCATAATCAAGCCTCCTTATCGCTCAAGACGAATTGCAACATCACACCATCCACAAACTCACCCCGGGCGGCGATATAACAGACCCCGGGCCAGCGGCCCATGACCTTGGCCCCCAGGGCCAGGCCATAGGCCACCACATGATGATTAAACGCCGGAGTCAGCCCGGCCAGGCACTTATAGCCGGCCAGAGCCAGAATCTTCAGCACATAGCGGCCTATTTGCATCTTCCAGGGCAGGCCGGCCGAGAGGAAGCCGAAGTGAAAGAAGGCTCCAAGCCCTGACCATGGGCTGGTCCAAAAGAAGGCCAGACGCTCCCCGGCCGGCCCCTGGACCACATTCATGTCATAGCCCGGCCAGACGGCCATCTCGGACCAGTATTGGAAGGTTTTCTGGTCTTCCCGCAGACTAAACAAAGTGGTCCGGGACACCCGGTCGGCCAGGATGGCCGCCCACCAGTCTTCCTGCTCCTGCCGGCAGAGATGCTTGACGGCCGTGATTTTAAAGACCGGGGCTCCGCCCCCGCCAGGGCCTGAGGCCCTGGACCCCGGGTCGGCGGACGTTTTATCCGCGCCGGCTTCACCCGCCGCAACCGGAGGGTTGGTGGAAATTTGGGGGTCTGGGGCCTCAGGCCCCAGGGGGGGCGAAGTCCCCCGCCCTTCTTCTCTCCTAATCCCGGTCATAGAACTTTTGCTCCATTGGCCGCCGACTGGCCAGGGCCACAGGTTGGGCGAAGGTCAGGGCCAGGGCGTCGGCGGTATCGGTGGAAGCCAGGCCCCGGGCCTTCAAGTCATCTTTGCTTTCTATCTTGAGCCGGCCGGAATGGTCGAAATCATAGCGCGGGGCCAGAAGATCGTCCCGCAGTTCCTGACGGTCGGGCATGACCGCGCTTTCGGCCAGCCAGTCCCGCATCTTGGACCACATCTCGGCCTTGAGGTTGACGAACTTGTCCGGGTTCATGGCTTTAGTGCCGGAGTTGACCCCGATAACCCGGTGCCCGAGCTGGCGCAGACGGTCAACCACTCCGGCCCCCAGGCCCACCACGTCCACAAAGACAGCCTGGGGCTTATGCCAGTTGATGGCCTCGGCCACCTCGGCGGCCGTCCGCATCAGGTCTTGGCCCCGCCGAATGAGAATATCCTCCAGGATCCGGCCCCGCCGGCGCACCAAAACCGTCCGGTCATCACCGAAGCGGGCCACGTCCAGGCCGAAGACCAGGGGGGCCGGATTGTGGACCGGGGCCTCCCGCTTGGCCGCCTCGTGAACGGAGACGAAATCAATAAAACTGTCGGCATTGGCCGCGGTGAAATCGCAGAGATATTCCTGGCGGTAGAGGTCCGGGGGCATATCGGTCAAAAGGGAGGCTATTTCATCAGCGGGAATGACCCCGGTCTTGTCGGCCGGGTAGAGCCCGGCGAACCAATCTTCCTTGGCCAGGGCCTCGGTGTAAAGCTGGTGGAAGACGTTTTGACCTTTCGGGGTGCCGATGAAGACAGCCCAGCCCCGGCGGTCGGAGAGGGCCGGGCGAACCACGGCGCCCCAGGTATCTGGTTTCATCTGGGCCACCTCGTCCAGGACCACGCCGTCAAAACCCAGGCCCCGCAATCGGTCGGGGTAATCGGCCCCGAACAGGCGAATGACCGCCCCGTTCCAAAGGGTGAGGCTGGCCTCGGTCTCGTTGATCCGGACCTCCGGCAGGCCCCGGCCGTAATATTTGAGGCGGCCCCAGGCCACGGCCCGGGCCTGGTTGAGGAAGGGGGCGATGTAGGCGAAGAGGGGGGCTGGATGCCGCCGCCCAGCGGACTGGAATTGGGTTTTGGCGGCCGGAGGGCCTATTTCGGCCGTCGCGCCGGCGACCATGGCGGCCAGGAGCAGCCGCAGGGTCATGACTTCGGTCTTGCCCGCCCGGCGGTGGGCTACGATCACCGCGAAACGATGGGCGGCCAGCCGGTTCAAGACCTGGGCCTGCCAGGGGCGGGGCGAGTAATTGAAATAGACCCGCCGTTCAGGCATCTTCGATTTCCCGGGTTTGGACCACCACGACCACGGGGCCGTCTTCTTCGGCCGGGCCCCGGGAAGAGGCTTCGGTTTTGCCCCAGGCGCGGTCGATAATTTCCCGGCAGGCCGCCAGGGCCACCTTGGGGTCGGGGTCGCCTATCATTTCCGCCATTCTGGCCAAGGCCAGGGCGGCGTAGGGCAGGGCCAGTTCGCGGCCGGTCGCGGAGGGTGAGGCGGGGCTGATCCGGCCGGCCGGTTTAGGGCCGGCCGGACCAGGCAGAGTGGCGGGATGGCCCGGCTCACGCCGGGTGGAGGGGGAGAGAGAGGGGGTCAGGGCAAGTGGGTTTGGCGGGCCGATCATCGTCTATAACCTCAATAGTTGGCTGATTTGCTCAACCGTTGCGGCCAAGATAGCACTGCTCCACCATCTTGTCAACAAAATTTTCACAATTTTTTAAATTGTGAATTGACTGTCCCTGATCTGCTTAGATTCTGACCTCCTGGGTTAAACGACGAGCCTTAAGCTGGCGCCTGGTCCCGAAACTTACGGGCCATCACAAGACCGTGAGGTGAGCTTTCGTGGAAAACCTCAGCACATCACCGCTTTTAATGGCCCGTTCCGTACCCCACGGCACTTCCTGCCCGTTGACATAAGCGCGGTTCGAGGTGCAGACATTCTTCAGGTACCAAACCCTTTCACGCTTGAATACCTGGATGTGGTTCGGGAACACGGTGGGGAACTCTATCAGGTAATGCCCGCCGTTTTCGGTCCGGCCAATAAAGTCGCCGTCTTTGGCCACAAGTTTCTGGCCGTCCTTGGCCGTAAGATGTAAAGCCGGCATAAATTCACCTCTCTAATCAAGGGAAATCATTCCCTTCAATTTCTTCTCACCTTGGCGGGGCCGGCCTCACGGTTGACGTTTGGCCGGCCCAGGAATCTTTTCCGCAGCCGGGCGGAAACGCCGGGCCGCTTCGGTCTGGCCCCGGGCCATTTTTCATCCGGCTCACGGACCCGGCCGATTCGCGCCCGGGCATTGGCGTGGCCTTGTTCAGCGGCCAGCCTGAACCACTCGGCCGCTTCGGCCTGGTCTTCCGGAACGCCTTCGCCCAGGGCATAGGCGTTGCCCAAGCTGAACCGGGCCAGAATGTGGCCCTGTTCAGCGGCCCGCCGGAACCACTTGACCGCTTCGGCCCGGTCTTTTTCAACGCCTCCGCCGAAGTGATAGGCGTTGCCCAGCCTGAACTGGGCCAGGGCGTGGCCCTGTTCAGCGGCCAGCCGGTACCACTTGACCGCTTCGGCCTTGTCTTCATCAACGCCGAGGCCGAAATCATAATCGAAACCCAGGCCGAACTGGGCCTGCGAATCACCTTGTTCGGCGGCCCGCTGGAAGCACTTGGCCGCCTCGGCCTGGCCGCCTTCAAGGCCTAGGCCGAAATCGGCGGCCACCAACAGGCTGAACTGGGCAAACAAATCGCCTTCTTCGGCGGCCAGCC
>Ga0268262_10006732_pt1 | contig 10937 bp, 7 predicted proteins | sample TergutNc150P3_FD_190354 | JGI IMG/M metagenome (GOLD analysis project Ga0268262, IMG submission 190354) | Nasutitermes corniger P3 segment gut microbial community from laboratory colony in Florida, USA - Nc150 P3 (SPAdes) (version 2) | ecosystem: Host-associated > Arthropoda: Insects > Digestive...
AAAACTCCCCAATGCCCAAAACGGCGGTTATTTATCGGTAAAACTCGCCGCCTTTACAAAATTGATTATCGGCAGCGGCGTTTCCTTAAATCCTTTTTTGCGGGCGTCTTTCCAGATTATCCCCTGCACGTCAATAGCGGCGGCTTCCACAGTGGTAAAATCGGAACGGTACACCTGGTTGAATACGGAAAAAAGTTCGGGCTTTAATTTCCCCTTGAATCCCATAAAGGCGGGCGTCTTCTTTTTCTGATATTCAACCTCTACGTCAAATTGCACATAACCCGGTTTGGTATTATGAACAAATACATTGTCAAACCGGAAACCAAATTGTGATTTTCCCTTGCGGGCTTTCAGGAATTGTATTTTAAATTTTTTTATGGCCTGCGGTTCCAGTCCCAGCCGCCTGGCGGCATATTGCTGCATATATTTTTTTACATAGTCTTTGGCTTTCGATTGGGATGCCGCGGAGACCGCGGCGGTTGCGTTCATCTGGCGGGCCTGGTTATCCGCTTCAAAAGTAATGGCGGTGTCAAATTCAAACATGGCAAATCCGTTCAGGGCAAACCCGGTGCTGTTTTTGTCGTGATATACTTCGGCAAAATCAAGCGCCGATCTGAAGTGCTGAATCCCATCTTCAGTTACGGTAAAACTGTTTCTATGCACCAGATAGGGGCTTACATCGACCGGTGTTCCCCCGGCAATCGTTGACGTTCTCCGGGTAAGGCGTTCTTCCGCCGGGTTGGTGAAAGGACTCTCGCCGCCCTGACTGTATTGCTGGGCTCTTTCCGCGGCCAATTTTTTGGCCCTTGCCGGTTCCTTTGCCGCGTCTACCGCCTCTCCTACCGCACCCCCTATCTCAACCGCCGCCTCTACCATTATACATCCCGAAAGCGTGTAAACCACGCACACAAGCGGCAGCAGCCTTTTCAAACAAACGGTTAATATTTTTTTCATCAGCAAAACCCTCCTATTTCTATTCTATATGCGCGGGATTGGATTTGTATGTATGCCGAAAGGCATATTTTTCAGAAAAAGCGGAAATTCATATATGCCAAAAGGCATATTTTTCGTTCAATGCAAATTTACCGTAAGGCAAGAGCGGCTGGATTTTGAGGCGCTTTGTGGTAAAATGGAATGGTATGAAACAGAGCGGACTATTTCCCCTTGCGCGGCTTGCGTCTTCCCTGTCTCTTTTGGGCATTTTACTGTGCATGCACATGAGTTTTACGCTGGTTCATTTTTTGCCTTCCGGTTCCAGGGGGGTCATGTATGTGGTGTATATCTTCTATTTTGCGGGTATTGCCGCGGGAACGATTCTGTGCCCCCTGTTCCTGCCGGTACCCAACGGAAAAAGCAAACCCCTGTTCATGAGCGTCGGTTTTATTGTCTTCCTGATTGCCCTTGAATTTAGCCTGCGTTCTCTCGGTTTCCATGTATGGCTTAACTCTGCGGCGGTCAGGGGTATCATGGCAATTCCTGAGGGAATAGAAACTACCATGTGCTACGGGTTGTTTTATTTGACATGGCTGCGGCAGCCGGCGGTTCTGCCTGCGGCAGGCGATCAGGCAAACCGGACGGGCAGGTTTTGTTCGCTGGTTTTGGGCGCGGCCCTGCTCTGCTCCGTCCTTGCCCGTTATTATTCCGTACCGCTGATGGAGGCGGGCATTACGGCTGAAGACCCGCTAAAAGGCGCGGTATTGATATTCAACTTTATCAAATGGTGCATGGCAGTTTTAGGGGTGTTCGCGGCGGCGACCGTGTTTTTGACGCGGCATTCGGCGGGCGGGAATGTATCCGGCGACGCCGTTACCACTGACAGGCCGGTAATTCTCCGGCTGATTGGTTTTGCGGTGGTGTTTACCGTTCTGAACGGCCTGCTGGATATGCGGGCGCTTCCGTTGTATTCCGACAAAGCGCTCTATCATCCTCATTATTTGACGGTAGCGGCGGCGGTCCTCTTTTTGGGACTTTTGGCGGGACGTTCAATAAGGCTTTTCATCCGGCGGTTTCTGCTTCCGGCAATCATTTTATTTATACTGTTTTCCTGCCTGCCCTTGTTTGAGGATTATCCGCGGCTCAATATGGTCATGAATACCCTTGTTGCCATTGCCCATTATACGGCATGGGTTGTTTTTACCACCGCCGTTGTGGAGTTGTATGCCGGCAAATTCTGGTTTTATGGAGCCGCGATTGTCATTTTTTCCAGCGTTGCTTTTGCTTTTCTTGCCCCCGTAATTGATCCGTTCGTGCCCGACGGTACGAAATACCGGGTGCTGTTTACCGTAATAGCCGCCGTGTTGTTTATGCTGCTTGCTTTCAGGTGGTTACTGTTCCCCAAACCGCCGCGTTCTGCGGCGGCCTGGCGGCAGGAGCCGTTTCCCGCGCCGCTCATTGAAGGTTCCAATATTGAAAATATTTTCAGGGAACGCGGGCTTTCCCAACGGGAGATTGAAGTTGCCCATTTACTGGTAAAGGAAGGGCTGGGGAAAAAAGAAATCGGAGAACGCCTGTATATCGCGCCGGGTACCGCCAAAATTCATATTAGTAATATTTATCAGAAATTCGGGGTAAAAACCAGAGCCGGATTTATGGCGCTGTTTGTGAAAGGGGAAAAAAATTAACCATTAATAAATCTTAAAGTACTAATGTTTGGGAACAGCTCTGGTTTTCGGTTTCTTCCCGCCGGTATCAGCTTTAACGGCGGCGGGAGGACGGCTGTCGAATACGGCAAGCGCCGCGTCATGAAAACCAACGGATACATGGCGCAGGAATTCATTCAGTACAGATGCCAGGGATTCCAGGGTTGTTTTTTTCCGTTTGATAGAGGTAAGGTCTACATCAATGAGCAGGCCGGGCTGTAAATGGCGCGGGTTGACCACCAGATCAAAACGGCAATATTCATTTTCCAAATGGGCAAGACGCTCTTCCATGATGCGCCGCTCGGCGGGGTACAGAAATTCGTACATATTCTTTATCCGCTCATGCATCCGGGCCAGCGCACGGCGGTATTCACCGCGGCGAATATCGCCGGGATGGCTGTCTTTTTCGATAAAAGTTTCGCCTGAGATTTCGTAGGGAGTTTCGCCTTTTTTCCTGATCAGGTCCCGTATGCGGCTCTTGTTTTTTTTGGCAAGGTCTTCAAAGTCGTTAACCTTAAAGACCGATTTGGAATCCTGATAGGACACTTCAATTAAATCCCACAGATGCTGCACATCATTCTCAAAATTTTTGACCTGGGTTTCATAGGTTTTGCAGTCTTCGGCAAGCTGATCCCGGTCCAAATACCACAGCCGTATCTGATAACGCTCGTCGGGCAGATGTTCCTCATCGTTATCCTCATACTCGCGTATGATTAACTGACGACCATTGTGCGCGTTCTCAATAAATTGATACCCCATATCCGCGCGGTCAAGCAGTGAAACAAGCGCATTCACCGCCGTATTGAATCCGCGGGTGCGGATGGTTTCGATATCCGCGCTTTTTCTGATATGTTCGCGTACATTTGCCGGGTTTAAACCGGGAAGCACAATTTCAGTAAAAAGGCCGGTAATCCGTCCCTCAATCTCCTTATCGGCGGAAGCGTCAACCACGCGGTCAATACTTTCCATGATATGCCGGGGGATAAGGTCTTTGATCAGGTATTTGGCCGCCGCATGACAGTAGAAAACGGGGCTGATAAGCAGGGTATCGGGAACATTGATTGAAAGTTTAAGATCGGTTACGGTTTTGGGCCTCTGCGCGTTATCCCTGAAAACGCACTTCACGATTAAGCCGGGGCTTTCTTCAGGAACAAACGCTCCGGCATCCTGGCGGAGCAGATTATTGGCGTGAGTCTCCAGATCGTTAAGGTTCCGGTCCGCGGATTTTTCAATCTCTCCGGTGTTGAATTGACCGGTTTCGCCCCCGGAACGCAGCAGTTCCGCGATTTCGCCGGCGGTATGGTATATAAAAACCGCCGTCTCATCCTTGTCATCAGAAGCCGTATAGCGGTCAAACAGTTCCTGGTAATACTGATTAACCGCGTTATACACCTTTTCTTTCAGGCCGCCCTTGCTGTTAAGACGCTCAAAAACCTCTGAAGACAATTTACCCTTGAGATATTGGAGCGCATTACCGGTTTCTTCTTCCAAAATCTGCGTTACCGTAAGTTGTACCGCCTCAGGCGAGTCTTCAAGCGCCGGCGCGTTCCGCGGATGAGCGGCATTGGGGGTTTTAGACAAATTAACTGTTCCCATAGGTGGCTCCTTCACCTACAGGGTATCATATTATCGCGGGTGTGGATACTGCCGAAGGATACCGTATACTTGCGCGAAACAATATGTTCTCTGGCTTTTTTTGCGCAAAAACAGTATCATAAGAGTATGCGTTTGCATGAGATTCCCGCGGAAACAGAGACTCTACAGCCCGGCGATATGGCTGATAAACTGACGGAGTTTATGGGGCGGCATGATTTTTTCATCCTGAGCACCCATGATCCGGCGGACGCGGACGGTCTGGGCGCGCAGATGGTAATGGCCTGTATCCTGCGGGGAAAGGAAAAAAAGTTTCGTATCATTAACGCCGGCGCCATACCGAAACATTTCAGATATATGGACCCGCAGGGGATAATCGAACAGTGGGACAAAGAACAACACGGAGCGCTGCTGGAACAGGCCGGTATGATCCTGCTGGACACGGCGGATGAGCGCACAATGGGCCACATGAAAGAAGTGGTCTGCCGGTCAAAAGAAGTGTTTGTAATTGACCACCATGAACCAAAATCCCATGCCGCTTTTTCGGGTATTGTCGATTCTTCATCGGCGTCTACCTGCGAATTAACGGTGGAACTGGCGAAAAATCTGGGGATTGTCCTTGATCAGCAGGCGGCTTTTGCCGCGTATATCGGCATTGCCTACGATACCGGTTTTTTTGCCTATCCAAAGACGGGGCCGCGGACATTCCGTTCCGCTATGGCGCTTTTTGGGCTGGGCGTAAAGCCCAATGAAGTGTACCGGCAGCTTCACGAAAACGCATCAATAGGGTCGTTGCTTTTGCAAAAAAAGGCCCTCGCCAGCCTGTCGCTGCACTACGGAAACAGGGTTGCCGTGCAGGTACTGCGCCTTGAGGATTTTGCCGAAGCGGGCGCGTCGCAGGATGATACCGAAGGTTTTGTCAACTTCCCCATGAAGGCAAAAGAAGTTGTCGTTTCCCTTATGTTGAAAGAATCGCCTGAGGGAAAAATACGCTGCTCCCTGCGTTCAAAGGGAAATATCAACGTCGCCAAAGTTGCCCAGGAATTAAACGGCGGCGGGCACATTAACGCGTCGGGTTTCAAGAGCCAACTGGGTATTGATCAAACGCTTGCGCTGGCTCTGGCAAAAATTGCCGAACATCTGGATAAACCATGAACAATAAACGATTGCCGGTCTTGGTGATTTTTATTCTGTGCGCCGCCGGAATAGCCGTTTTTTCCTTTTGGCCTTTCAGTGAGGAAAAACCGCAGGAACAGCGCCGTACCCGTATCATTGTCCCCAGTACGGCGGATTACGCGGATATGGATTCCGCGCTGTCTGAATATACGATTCGCGAGGACAGCTACAGCCTGAAAGTTCCCCTTGACGAGGGGGAATTTGCCATAACGGAGTTGACGATTGATTTTGATAATGATTCTATAGAGGAACAGATCGTTGTGTATCGAAGCCTGACCGATACGGAAAGTCCGGTCTCCCTGACTCTTTTTGGTTACGATAACCGCAGCAAAACATACCGGCGCCTGTGGAATATCCCCGTTGCGGCGACAATGCCGGGAACTGTTTCATTGTATACCCAGGACCTGCTCGGCGACCGCAGTTTTTGCGTCATTATAACCGGCATGAATATGCAGGGAGAGCATACCATGACGGTCTTCCGTGAAAATCCGCAGGGAGACAAGAACCAGCCTTTTATCACCATCGCCTGGATACAGATAGGCGGTTCCATTACGGTGCAGGAAACAGAACGGTCACTGGCGTATCAGCAGGGTATCGCCAAAGGGCAGCCTTTTGTCATTACCACTTATGGGCGCGACAATGAGTCGAATAATATGATGGACAGGATTGAAATTTCCTACACCTTCAACCCGCTGAAAAGAATCTATGAACAAAGCGCCGTAACCCGCGTACCGGGATCGCAGATTGAGCAGCGGCGTTTGCGGGAAATTCTGAACGGCGACGCGAAAGTTTTTGAAGATTTTATTTACGATCTCTGGTATTACATCAGTCCGGATGGAACCATTGACAAAGACCAGTACCTTTATTTTGATCCGGTAAAACGCGAAATTATTTTTTTCAGCGAGGATATTGAGCAGGTCTTTGTCTGGCAAAATTCCAATTCTACCCGCTACGGAATTTATGTTTCCAGCCAAAACATTTCAGTAACCACGCTGCGCCGTTTCCTTGATATAGAAATGGAATCCCTGGACAGCGTGCGCATGAGGGTTTTTGAAGACGTTAAATTAAAAATCATCTTAAACGCGTCATGGGATGGTTTGTACCGCCGCGCGGGAGACATCACGCGCGCTCCAACCGAGGAAAAAAACGTCCGCCCCTATGTTGACGCGGTGTACGACAGTTCTCTGGGAAGGCTTCGTTTCAGAACCAACGGAGAATACGAATTAAGCTCATCAGGTTCGCTGATAAAGGGCAGGTACGCCTTTTTCCGGGTTAATAACCAGGAACTTCTGGAACTCCGGCCCGAACGCGGCAGCGCTCAAAGCGGCGGCGCTCCGAACGGAGCGAAGAAAGATAACGGGGAAAACCGGCTTATCTACAAACTCAACGCCATGGAAAAGAGTGAAGGCTTGAGCCTGGTGCGGGTACGCCTGGGGGCCGTAGGCATTCATGAGATTCATGAAGCTCCGGTTATCATGACCAAAGCGCAATAATATTGTTATATTGAAAAAGAGGTGTAATTGCGCTTCAAAATAATTTCGGCACTATGGTTACTCTGCGCTGTTCTTCCGGCCTTTGCCCGTGATGTGGAAATTCTTCTTGAGGATACCGAACTGGGACTGCCCCTTGAAGGGGCGGTGATCCGTTCCTGGGACGGCAAACAATATATCTGCGATGAACATGGCAAGGCCATGGTTTCCGTGCCGGATGACCGGCGGGTTGTGATACAGGCCGCCTATCCGGGCTATGAAAACGGCAGGCTGGTTATTATGCCGGAAACCAACGCCTATACCCTGGGTTTGCGGCTTTCCAACGTTATGCAGGGCAAAGAACTGGTAGTTGAGGCATCGCAGCCGGGAACCAGTGAAACAAAAACCGGACGCAGCGTCGCCCTTTCCGGACGGGAAATCGCCCAGACTGCCGAAATCGGCATTATTGAAGATGTGATGAATTCCGTCAAACTGCTGCCGGGCGTGGGTTATACGGGGCTGTTCAACAGCCATCCCAGCATACGCGGCGGCGAGCCGGCGGACATGAGCGCGTCGCTGGACGGTTTTTATATATCGAACCCCTATTATTGGGGAGGCGGTTTTTCAATTTTTGATCCCCGCATGGTACAGAGCGCCCAGTTGAGTCATGGGGTATTTTCAACCCGATACGGCAACACCATCTCCGGCCTTCTGGACGTTACTTCCAAAAAACCATCTTCCACCGAAACCGAATTTGAATTGGGGGCCAGCACCAGCGCCGCCAGTTTCAACCTGTCCTTTCCGCTGGCGGGTAAGGGCGGAATCCTTTTTATGGGCCGCGTAACCTATTACGATCCGATTGTGTGGGTGTTTCAACAGGCGTCAAAAACATATGAGCCTCTTGAACCGGTGAACGCGATAGAGACGGCGCCGTATATCAGGAGCGAAACCATTACCGGCAATTACCGTTTTTCCGACAAGCTTGAACTGCAGGCAACCGGTTTTTGGGGTATGGACGGCATTGGGCTTAACTATGAAAATATTACCCGCACCAACGAACTCAAAAGCGATTCATACATACAATTCGACTACACCAATTACCAGGGTTTCATTACATCGGCGCTTGCGTGGAATCCCCGCAACGATATGCTGTTAAAACTGACTGCCGGAACCGGTTATACCGAAGCGGTCATTGACGGTGAATTACGGGACATTATTTATGATAAAGAATTTAAAAGGACAGACGGAAATAAGGATTGGTACAGCCAATTGACAACCTCAAGCAAATTCAAAGAACGGTACGATGCGAAAGAAAATGCGTTTATCAAGGAAACCGAAAAAGAATTTAACGTACAGGGACGTGTTGATTATGACTGGGAATTGAAAGACGGCCTGCTGCTTGCCGCCGGAATGCAGGAACGGTTCAACCAATACACTTCCATAGGCCAATGGAAAATGTCCAGAGGAAAACCGCTGAACGAGTTTGATGTTGATACACGGAATGAACTGCTTGATGACATGGATATCAGCGAGCCGCTGCGTCCTTTTTTTACAGAGATTATGAGAGTTAGATATCCCGTTAAATACAACTCCGACGCGAAAAACCGGATGTTCACCACATCGGGTTACGGCCTTACCGAGTACAGTACGCCGGGCGGCCGGTTTAACACGGAACTCGGCCTGCGCGTAGATCATTTTTATCTGATTGGCAAGGATGATTTTTCCCTTTCGTCAAAGCCCGCGCTGAATCCCCGCCTCAATATGGATTTTAACGTGTTCAAGAATAAGGGGATAGTGCACTCACTTGACCTCAGCGCGGGAACCGGTTTGTTTTCATCAATAAACACATCGATTTCCGTCGCGGAAAAAAAATACAACCTGGACGAGATAAAACCGAACCGTTCCTGGACTTCCGTCGCGGGAACCAAACTGGAATTTCCCGAAGGTTTAAGCTTCAATATCGAAGGCTACTATAAATATATGTTCGACCGTACTTATTATATTTCAATACAGCGCGGCATAGATGAACCTGTCGAAAGACAACCCCGATTCAACGGCGAAGGCAGGGCATGGGGTATTGATGTGATGCTGCAAAAATTACAGTCCCGTTTTTGGGACGGCTGGATTTCGTATTCTTTTAGTTGGGTAAAACACTACAACCCCGATTCCGGAATTTCCAATGCGGACAATGAAGGCGCAGCACGGGGAAATGACTGGTTCTTTCCCTCATACCACCGTTTTCATAACTTAAACCTCATTCTTAATGTCAAGCCCGCGCCCCGTTTTAATATTTATACCCGTTTTGGCTTCGCCTCGGGCGCGCAGATTCCGAGGCGCATCGGCGACAGGCCCATAAGTTATCCGGTATATGTATATACCGATAACCCGTCTGAAGGTTATTTTACCGAAAGATATTTCTGGCCTTCCGTGCGGGATGAAAATAACCGTACCACGCCGTCTCTTCCCATGGATCTTAAATTTTCCATCTTTGGGAAAAATAAAAGAGGGATGGGAAAGGCCCGTTATGAGCTGTATTTCGCCGTGGAAAACGCCCTCTCGCTGTTGTATACATCCCAGGGGAATACCCGTTTCAACGAAAATACCGGCGAGATTGACACCGGCAGCGAAGCCGCATCGTATGAAATACCCATTCCGATACCGTCGTTTGGGTTTAAGTACAGTTATTAGGAATGAAAAATGAGAAATAGAAATAATACCATGGGACATTTACAGAAGTTTCTGCCGGTGAGTTTATCGGCATTGGTATTTTTAAGCTGCGTTTCCATGGTAGAAAAAACAGGACAGATCCTGGACGGTTCCGCTTTTGCCGAAAAACAAACCGCCGTGTACCGCGCGGTGTACAATAACAACGGGGCAATGGAAATCCGGAAAATGCGGAACAAGGCCGGAGAATATTCGGTTGTGATTACGCTGCAACAGTTTCCCGCCATGAAAATACGGGGGACAATGCCGGATGACAATGGAGAATTTCATCTTATAGCGCTGGATTACCGGGGGGGCAACGTTCATGGCTGGAATGAATACCGTTTGGATCTTGCCGGATCGGGAAACCTTGTATCAGGTGAAACTACAGCAAAGCTTTCCGTTTCTGATGAAGTTCATGCCATCGGTATATCATCGGGCCGCATACGGCGTTATGACACCCGCATTACCGGAACCGAGGCCCTGTCCAGCCTGCGCAACCGCCATGATCGTATTCTTGCCCTTGCCAAATGGATGAACAGCCGTGAAAATCCGCCGACACTCAACAACGCTGACGCATTTGAAAAATACTGGAAACCGGTTTTGTTTCCCGAGATGGTTTCAAAAAAGAAAAGACCCGCGGACTGGCGGCAGGAAAATGACCAATGGGTCAGGGCCGAAAGCATACGCTGGAACACAGGCTACACTGAGCGGGTTTTCCCTGAAGCGTTGTGGGCTATCCGCAATTCCGGCACCCTGCTGCGGGACTGGGAAGAAGCCCTTGAATGGATATACATAGAATACGAATGGAACCGCATACAGGAATTGCTCACGCGGGAAACGATTCTTGACAGGAAGTAAATAACCACGGAGTTTGCTAATCCATAAATCTCTGTAACCTGTTACATACCTCGCTTTGCCCGCGGCGCACACGCCGGCCTAAAGGCCGTCTATATTTTCTGTACACAGTGGATTTGTCCGGCGCCGGAACAAGTCGCATTTAGCCGTCAACACCCCTTAACGGGGTGCTTTACTGGTTCCCCCTAATAACATTCCTCTTAATTTTGCCGCTTATCGTTTTGGGAAGTTCCGGCACAAATTCCACAATGCGGGGGTATTTGTAGGGGGCGGTAACGTGTTTGACGTGGTTTTGCAGTTCGTGGATCAGTTCTTCCGAGGGGGAAAAACCCCGCGTCAGCACAATGCTCGCCTTGACCACCTGGCCCCGCATGGGATCGGGGGCGGCGGTTACGGCGCATTCCAGTACGGCGGGATGTTCCATCAGGGCGCTTTCAACTTCAAAGGGGCCGATGCGGTAGCCGGAACATTTGATCACGTCGTCGTTCCTGCCCACAAA
>Ga0268262_10006733_pt1 | contig 10934 bp, 11 predicted proteins | sample TergutNc150P3_FD_190354 | JGI IMG/M metagenome (GOLD analysis project Ga0268262, IMG submission 190354) | Nasutitermes corniger P3 segment gut microbial community from laboratory colony in Florida, USA - Nc150 P3 (SPAdes) (version 2) | ecosystem: Host-associated > Arthropoda: Insects >...
GAAGATTGTGAAAAAATCATCCTTTTTGGTTCTTATGCCTATGGGATACCCAGAGAAGGCAGCGATTATGATGTCTTTGTTATTCTTAAAGATGGGACTGAAAAACCTATCTTGGTTTTACAAAATATATACCGAGGCTTAGCTCAGAATCCAAATTACAAGGCTGTTGATGTCCTTGCAAATTATAAAAGCCGTTTTGAAGTAAGAAGCAAATTGCCAACTATTGAGAAAACTATTGCCCAAAAAGGAATTGTCCTCTATGACCACGCTTGATTTGGCAAAAGAGTGGCTCCGATACGCAAAAAGCGACCTTAATACCGCTAAACATATGTTTAATGATGTTAACCCAAAAGAAACTGAAATTTCATGTTATCACTCTCAACAATGCGCCGAAAAATCTCTTAAAGCCTACTTAATAGTAAGTAAAAAAGAATTTCCATTTATACATGATATGGTGTAATTAATAAGTCTTTGTATTTCTCTGGAAACGAGTTTTTCAACGATTCAACCATATTGTGTTTCACTAAATCCTTATTGTGTTCAGGTACGTTATCCCAATGAATTAGCTGTTGATGACAACATGGCTGGACAAGCTATTGATAATGCTGAAAAAGTTTTTAAGTTTTGTGAAAAGATAATAAATGATAGATACAGTTAATAAATCTCTCTTTATAACTCGCCCAACATATTCGCTTGTCTGCAAAAGAAAGAGGTACATCGTGCCTAACGTAAAAATTCAGTATATGATAGATTATGTTACCTCTGTAAATATAGATTGTATAATGAAAGATCAAGGACTGACTGCGGAAGAAGCGATGAAGGCTTTTTACAATTCTCAAGTTTTTAATCGTCTTTGTGATGTTGAAACAGGGCTTTACAGGGAAAGCGGCGGTTATGTCTATGATCTTTACAAGATTGAACGTGAGTATGGGCGGCTTGTACAGTTGGAGCAGTAGGGATTTTACTCGAAAAGATAACGGACAAAAACCCCTGATTAAAGGACAAAACAATAAGTTCATCGTTTCGTTCAGTATCAGGGGTTTAGCCAAAACTATTTTTTACGAATAATGAGTATATTTCCCATTACATCCAAATAAGACGACTTGTATCTCCTGCCGTACCGTCACCGGCCGAGTTTGAAGCGCGTACAAAGAATTTGTACATTTTTGCGCTGGTAAGACCGGTTATTGTCAATTCAGTTGTTGTTACGGTGTTTTTCAAAGTTGCAAATTCAATAGTATTATTTAAACCTAAAATGTCGGTAACTTCTAACAAATACACTTTGTAACTGGTCGCTGATGGAACCGCATCCCATGTAACTTTTATACTTGCATTTGTTCCACTGGTAACAATGGTATTATTTACATTTGAAGGTACAGCGACATTTGTTTTTGCTGTTTTGGGAAGGCTGAAATCACTGTCTATGCCATTGGTATTGATAATTGAAGAAGATGTTGCTTTTATAAAAAACGCATAATCTGTTAAGGCATCCAATCCAGTAACCGTATATTCAGTCCCAGTTGTTGGATAACTGCTTGTCGCTTCAGTCAGATCTGTCGGTGTAGATGCAAGAGTACCTTTTTTATAGTAGACCTTGTAATTGGGAGTATAACCTTCCGTTACTGTAACCGCAGTCCATGTAATTTTAACAGAACTTGAAGAACCATTTACAGCAGTTGCTGCGGTTATTGAAGGCATGGGAGGCTTTGAATAACCATTTGTTGTTACAGAGATGGAAGAAGAATAATTACTAAGTCCATCATTACTGTTCCATGCCGCTACGCGAAAATCATAAGCGGTTGAAACGGTTAAACCTGTTACCGTATAGGTAGTACTTCGTGGATCGTCAAGCGTACGCCGGTAACTTGTATCAGAACTTTTTTTATATTCAATATAATATTTTTCTGCATTACTGACTGCATTCCAGCTTAATTCCACACTGCTTGATGATCTTGCAGTTCCGGTTAAACCAGTTGGTACAGCCGGAGGACCGCCTTCTTCAGGAGAATCATCACCACATCCAATAATTGTCATTCCAAATACTAGTCCCATTACCAGCATTCCCAACCAAAATTTTTTGTTTACCATAGCTTTTTCCTCCTTACTTTGGTAACAAAGTTTTATTATGCGTTTGAATTTGAAAAACGATATTTATTTCGTTTTTTAGCGCATAACTAATTACTCAATGTAAATAAGCTAAAATTTTGTTATTTCACTCCCTTCAAAAAAGTATTTGTTGAATCCTGCATAATTTCCCGGCAAACACTGTCAGGTACGGGAGTTCCCGGATGATTCTGTATGGCAATAAGGGATTCGGCGATGTTTTTAAGGTGTTTTCGTCCCTTGTCGCTGATACTACCCAAACCAGAATAGATAAGAGCTAAATTATCCCTGTCAACAGTAGGATATTTTAAAGATTGCATAGATGATATTATATCATCATAGTGGTATAATGTCAACCTAATATTTAAAAAAATATACTATTTTTTAAATGATTCGATGTTTGTTTTTATCCTCTTGTCCGCTATGATGATGTTTGCTAAACTATGAATAATGACGGTAAATGAGCGGTTAGCCTATGCCAGAAAAAAACTACATCTGACGCAGGCACAATTTTCCGAAAAAATATGCGTTACTACAGGCTTTTTAAGTTCTATGGAGATTGGCGACCGTAAAGTCAACTCCCGTATAATCAAGCTCATCAACCTAACCACCGGCATCAGCGCAAAATGGCTGGAAACCGGAAAAGGGGAAATGTTCGCCAGTGAGCCGGATCGGGAAATTGAGGAAATCGTCAATCTTTACCGCCAGTTAAATCCTTTCTTTAAAGGCTATTTTAAGCGGCAGTTGCTGGAAATTATTAATTACGAAAATAGTACACGAACACAAAAAGAGGAATAATTAAAAATATTTTTCATTTTCGGTCAAGCGCCATGCATGTACACGCCATATAGTAGTTATGGAAATATTTGATGTTTTTGAATCTTCTCAAAGATTCAACCCTCTCTTTGATTTCCTTTTCTTCAAAATTTTTGGGGAGAAGGGTGATGAGAAACAACTAATCGGTTTGCTGAACGCCGTCCTTTGGCGCACCGGGGGGCGTTCAGGAAAAGAACTAATTAAAGATGTCGAAATACAGGAAAATAAATCTTTTATAAAAAATATAATCGACGGTAAATCCTGTATTTTAGACATTTTGGCTGTCCTTGAAGACGGAACTAAAGTGAATGTCGAAGTACAGCTTAGAAATGAACACAATATGGAGCGCAGGAGTATGTTTTATTCCAGTAAAATACTCCTTGAAGGTTTTAAGGAAGGGCAGGATTATCGGGAATTACCAAATGTAATCGCTATCAATATTGTTGACTTCGATTTTCCTGAACGTGGAGGCGTTCATACCTGCTTTCGGTTAAGAGAAGATACTGATCCAACACATATATTGACCCCGGCTCTGGAAATTCACTTTATCAATATGGTAAAATGGAGAAAGCATGCTGAAAGAGATATAGTAAACGATCCGTTGCACCGATGGCTTGTATGGCTGGATGAGACAAGCCCTGTTAAAATGGTTGAGGAGGTAGTGAATATGGACAATGCGATAATGGCGGCAAATGAGAGGCAGGATTTTCTTTTACACGATGATGAGGAGCGCAGAAATTACTGGTCGATCAGGATGGCTGAACATGACAGAATCAGCAGTCTTAACGGAGCTAGGCGCGAAGGTATGATAAGAGAAAAACGAGAAATAGCAAAAAAATTGTTGGCTGAAGGTTTATCGCCTGAATTTGTGCAGAAAATTACTGGTCTTTCGGATGAAGAAATGAAATGCCTTACTGATCCTGAATATAAACGGGATCTTTCAGGTCTTTCATCGGAAGAGATATCAGAGCTTTTTCTATAACTCCCCCAACACCCCCGCCAGCTTCGCCTCTTCTCCATCAGAGAGTTCTCCGGGAAGGATCACTGGGAAGGACTGAGCAGGCGGCAAGAGAAACCCCGCTTCCAAAAATTTATCGAACAGCGCGTCCCAGGTAGCAGATTTTTCTTTCAATTCAAGGTAAATGCCGCGCCGCAGCCAGCGGCTATTTTTTAAAACTTTTTCAACGCGCTGTAATTGAGGGGTTGCCCTATTCGGCGCGGCGAGCAGGTCGTGGATTCCACGTACCGCCGTTGCAAGCAATACGGGGGGAAGAATGTCGCTTTCCGGCAAATTGGCAAGTTGGTTTTCAGATTCAGCGGCTACCACACACAAGCCAAGCGGCAGCCCGCCGCGCCAGAGTTGAATGCCGGGGAGTACGGGGATAAGAATAGGCGCGTTATCCGTTACCGCGAATGGATCTGCGGAGTTGGTAAAAGGGCGCCAAAGTTTGGCGTTTCCGTTGTTGAAAAGTACGGATAACTCTTGCGGCGGCGCCGCGTAAAGGCGAAAAATGCGTCCGGGGAAAATTTTTGACAGCGCTTTTAGGTAACGGGCTTCGGTGAAGTGGGGGAAGGGCGCGTATAGGCCACGGCTTGCGGTGTTTTTTAGTTCGCGAAGAATGTTTGGCGGAGTATGACCTAAGACTGCCGCGCCGCCGTTTAGCCAAAGATCGATTAAACGTTTGCCGTTGGATAAATAAAGACGGAAGCCTCTTGCGCGAAGGACAGTTGGGATTTTTCTTAATAGGTTGAAATTGTCTTTTATTTCCATTTAGCCGTCTAAATGGAATATCCTGCGAGCTTCATCTGTTGGCTCTGTGCGCGAATGTAATGCTCCTAATAAACAAAGGCCAAGAAGACCTATAAATAATAACGCAATAAAAACGATAAACATAACTTAAATATACCCTATTTCGGCTATATGTCAAGCAAAATATTGTTAAATATTAATATATACTCTATTTTAGTAGTCTTCTCCTATTTTTTCATAGGCTCTACCCTGAATCTCGCTTAAAAAACGCTTGTCCTGTCCTGAATCAAAACGGACATGAACTATGGGACCATCACCACTGTCCTTTACTCCCATGACGGCACCATATCCGTAATCTTCGTGAAACAGGCGCTGTCCCCTTCGCCAACCGGCGCGTTCTTCAAGTTCAGTATTTGCGCCGCTACTTGCGCCGCTTGCGTGTAAGTTTTGCGGGTTAAGCGGGTTAAAATTTCTCCCGATGAATGATCTTCCGCCTGTGTATTGTGGCGCAGTGACGTTTTGCGTTGGCGCAAGTTCTTTTATTTGCAGATAATCTCTGTCTATCTCGCGTATAAATAACGATGGCTCCATTTGCGCGGTTTTTCCGTACATTCGCCGTTCGGCGCAGGTTGTTAAATATAGTTCGTCCATGGCGCGGGTGGCTCCCACATAAAAGAGGCGGCGCTCTTCTTCAAGTTCATCGCCTTTTTTGTCTTCTCTTGGGAAAATACCCTGCTCAAGTCCTGTCATTATTACGCGCTTGAATTCCAAACCTTTTGTGTTGTGAAAAGTAATCAGCGTTACTGCGTTTTGTAAGCCGCCGGATTTGTCCGCGTTTACTTTGTCTTCCATTGAGCGGTCAAGTTCGATGTTCTCAAGGAATTCTGTAAGACCTTCGTAGGTTTGCGGATAATCGCTTGCCGAATTCACAAGCTCCTGTAAATTGCCAATTTTGTTGTTTCCCGTAACGTCATCCTGCGATCTGTGATATTCGGCAAGACCGGAATCATTAATGATTTTTGTAACAAGATACGAAAGATTATCGCCGGATATAAGTTCATTCCGCTTTTTTGACGGACGTTTTTCCGGTTGCTGAGTTTCTGCTTTGAGTTTCTTTTTTGCGGATTTTTTTTCAGCGGAGTTTTTTGTTTCGTTATTTTCAATGGCCCCCAGTGTTTGAGCAGAATGAGCAGACAAATTTTTTGAGTCTCCTTCTTCCAGTATCTGCGTCACAGGAGCTAATAATTTTTTTATATCTTCAATTATCTTGATAAATTCATTAAGACCTTTACGTGCTTTTACGGAACAGTCCATTGCGCGGCTTGCCTCAATCAAGTTACCGCTGTATTGAATTGAAGTTTCTATCAGTTTATCAACTGTTGCCGCGCCTACGCCTCTTGTGGGTTTGTTTACTACGCGGCGGAAAGCAACTTCATCACGGGGATTTACAAGAAAAGCCAAAAGCGCGATGGAGTCTTTTATTTCTTCGCGCTCATAAAATCTTAAAGAACCTACAACGCGGTAGGGAATATTCTGTCGCAGGAAAAAAGTTTCAAAGCCTGCGGATTGCGCGTTGGTGCGGTAAAGGATAGCCCAATCCGACCAATTTGTTTCTTTCTTTTTTACGGAGGCGGTGATTTTATCCGCGCAAAAAGACGCTTCTGCGTTTTGGTCGGGAAGGTAGGTAAGTACGGGCAGAGGGCCATCTCCTTTTTCGGCGCGGAGAGTTTTTCCCAAACGTCCGCGGTTGTAATCTACTACGGAAGACGCGGCTTTTAAAATTGGAGATGTTGAACGGTAATTTTGTTCAAGGCGGATAATGTCCGCGCCCGAAAAACGATCTGGAAACTCTAGAATGTTTTTAACTTCCGCGCCCCGGAAACGGTAGATGGACTGGTCGTCATCGCCGACCACGCAAACATAAGTATCAGAGTCACACAGTTCTTTTAACAGCCTAAATTGCGCCACATTCGCATCCTGATACTCGTCTACCATTATTATCTGAAAACGCTCGCGAAAACGCCGCGCCACTTCCGGCTGGCTGCGAAGAATCTCGACCGGTTTTTTTATCAAGTCCCCAAAATCGACATTGCCTATTTGCGCCATGCGCTCTTCGTAGCGTTTGTAAATATCGCGGAACTTTTTGCTGTGATCGATAATCGCTAATTCGGGATCGTCAGGGGTGAGAAAATAATCTTTCGCTCTGGAAATGTTGTGCGCGTAATGTTTTACATCGGCTTTGGGGGTGTTTTCCAAAATAGAGGAAAGAAGGGAGACGACATCATCGTCATCGTAAATGACAAAGCCCGAATCAAGATTGGCAAGACTGCCGTTGCGCCGCAGGAACCAAGCTCCAAAGGAGTGAAAAGTCCGCAGCATTGCGTCCCCTGCCCGCTCTTCAATCTGCCTTGCGCGTTCTGCCATTTCTCTTGCCGCTTTGTTTGTAAATGTCACCGCTAAAATTGAACGCGGATCCATTCCCTTTTCCCTGATTAGCCACGCTATCTTTGTGGTGATTACCCTTGTTTTGCCGGAACCCGCGCCTGCCAGTATCAGCAGCGGTTTTCCCGTGTGCAGAACGGCGCGGCGTTGTTCGTCGTTGAGCGGGTCAAGATAAGAAGGATAGTCAGCTTCGCGCATTGGCTAATTGTAACAGAAATATGATTTATTCCAAAGAGGTTTACACAAATATCATAAAGTAGAATAAAGAGTTTATGTCCGTTATCTTATCGTGAGTCTCACGTTAAATTTTCGTATAAGGATTCTGATCCTTCTTTGTGATCTTTGTTCCTCTGCGATCTTTGTGTGAAATCTTCTTGATGAAATTTCTAAATTTTACAAACTTCCAAATCAAACCCCCGGCGCGATACAACTTTGCATTTAATAAAATTTCCCAATTGAGGATTTAGTTTGCTTTTTTCACTTTTAACAATTACCGCCGCCCCGTCAATGTCCGGCGCTTGACAGTACAGCCTCCCCAGCCAGAGAGTTTCACTGTCTTCTGATGAATCAGAGTCAGCGTTTGTTATGCCGGCGGCAATTTTTTCTTCAACTAACACATCCAGATTTTGACTGACAAAGCGATCCATATTTTTTTCCGTAATCGGGATTTGCCGCTCTTCAATTATTTGTTTGCGTTTTTCCGCGGTTTTAACCGGAACGCGCTTTTTCATTGAGTACGCCGCCGTGCCTTCTTCTCTTGAATATGCAAAACAGCCAAGCCAGTCTAAATTGGCTTTTTCCTGAAAATCGAGTAACTCAGCAAAATCTTCTTCTGTTTCTCCGGGGAAGCCCAGCAGAAAAGTTGAGCGGATAACGGCATTAGGCAGCCTTGCGCGGATTGTTTCGAGTAACGCAAGATAGGTTTCCGCGTTTCCGTGACGGTTCATTGCGGTAAGTATTTTAGTCGATGAATGTTGGAATGGGATGTCAAAATAGGGAAGAAAACGCGGATCTTTTTCCATAAGATCGAGTATTTGTAAAGGAAAATGATCGGGATGAATGTACAAAAGGCGCACCCAAAATTGTCCTTTCCCTTTCAGCAAAGAAATCGCCTCGAGCAGTTCCGGCAATTTTGAGGCGACGTTTGCGCCTATGACTTTATCGGCATCTGTCCCAAAAGCGCCAATGTCCTGCCCAATGATACAAAGTTCCCTAATGCCGCGATCCAATAACGCGTTACATTCTTCTAATATATCAGGTATTTTACGGCTTACAAGGCCGCCGCGAATCAGCGGAATGGCGCAGTAAGAACAGCGGTTGTTGCACCCTTCGCTGATTTTTACATAAGCCGAACCGGGCAGCGATAAAAGCGGACGCTCTCCCGCAGGCACAGAAGCGTTATGTGATAATTTAGCAGTTTTTTTGCAATTTACAAGGTTTGCCGCTATTTGGGTTATTTGCGAAAGATTTTCCACGCCGAAAAACCCGTCCGCTTCAGGCATGCTCCCACTCAATTCTTTCGCATAACGTTGTGCAAGACAGCCTGCAAGGAGTATTTTTTTGCCGGGGTAAAGTTTACGCCATTCAAAAACTGCGTTAATTGATTCGCGTTTCGCGTTTTCTATAAAGCCGCAGGAGTTGACGATAATCAAGTCAGCATGTTCCGCTTCGGATACGCTTTCCCATCCCTCTTTGTTAAGATGAGCCATCATGTTTTCAGCGTCAACCTGATTTTTTACACAGCCGAAAGGATCAAGAAAATAGCGCATTTATTTTAAGACGGCGGATTATGGTTCCAGCCGCATCAGCACAAGACGGTAACGGTTTTCATCGTCTCTTACCCAGCGGATTTCAGCTACGACAACTTCACCCGCAGAGCCAATTTCCATAGGTACCGCCCGCCCGCCGCCGATTACCTGAAATTTTGCAACCTGTGCGTTAGACGCCCAAATACGAATGCCGTTCTGAGCCTGAATATCAAGCACTTCTGATCGCTGAAAATAACGCTGAGTAGAGCCTCTGCGATCCCTTTCATTAAGAATTTCCCAGCGAAACATGCAATAGCCCTGAAAACTGATCTGTAAAGTGAAAGGATACGCGCTTACAGAAGCGGGAAAAATCGTAGTGCTTGTGGCCGTTACCGTATTATCTGTACGTGAAACTTTTTGTTCCGGTTCCGAGCCTGTGTAAGCTGCGGCATCCATCAGGTAAAAATCGAGTAACGCCCCCATATCGGCTTTATTTTTGGCAAAATCTATTACCGTTACGCGCAATTCGGGAATTCCGTCGTTATTAAGATCGATAGTTACTTTCTGGCTTAAATCCAGTTTTTCCATGCCCGCCGGAGTGCGAATTGTTACGGCTTCGCCCATGCTGTAAAGTTCCAGTTTGTATGTTTCATTATCTACAGAAATTAAAACTGAGTCATTTTTATATAAGCGCCGTTCCATGGAATTGCCTTCCATTATATATTCGGCGGGAGACTGACCGGCGGTTTTTTTTTGAATAGGATTATTCTGTTTATTTATAATTACAGAACGGACAAACCAACCGCCTGCGCCTAAAATTGCCAATATTATTACCATAGGGATAATAAACCTCGGCAGTTTTGGCGGACTTTTTAAAAGCTGTTCTACAGGTATCGGTTGTTCCTGAATACGGAGCGCTCTGTAAAGCGAAATTAATTTTAGATTGTCAAGTTCAAGATAAGAACCATAATTTTTTATAAAGCCGATTACATACGGCTCGCCCGGAAAGATGGCGAAATTTTCCGTCTCTAAAGCTTCAAGATAACGAATGGAAATATTTGTTTCACGGCTGATTTGATCAAGGGTTAACCCCTTTTCTTCGCGGGTTGTTTTTAATTTTTCTCCCAGAGATTCCATTAATTTTCCTCCGCTCTAGTTAGAATCTCTAAACAAGAAATTGTTATACATATTTGCTGAAGGCGGAGTCTCATAGGCAAAACGCGCCTCGGGAATGCCGACATTTAACCTGATATTCGTAAAATCAAAACGCAGTTCACTTTCGGCAATTGTCCGTCCTACGATTCGCCGGATTAATTTTGTATCGGGATTTATACTTAAAATAATTTCCCTAAAACCTTCCGAAGCGGAACGTCTTGTAAGACGCAGGTTTACAACTCTCTCTCCCGTATCCAACGGTTCGGGATTGGGACCTTTAACAAAAGACGACACATAATTGCGCCTTAAAAGTGAAAGTCCCTGGGAACTTGCCAATCCCACTCCGGATGTCCCCGGTTTTCTGTTAATATCCTGATTCAATATGGCTCTGAATTCCGGCAGGTAGACAACCAATACGTCGCCGTTAAAAACAATAACCTGCCCCGCCGGTCTTGAAAAATCAATACGCAGGAAACACGGCGACAGGTAGCTCACATTTCCCACCATATCGGCATTTCCGGAACGTATTGTTATAAATGCCTCATAATCCCTAATACTGGAATAATTATCCGATACCATTTCCAGGTATTTTTCCGCAGTTATTATCTCCTGTCCAAAAAGATAAGCAAAACAGGATATCGATATAAAAAACAGGAAAATCCATCGTTTTATCAAAATCAACCTCTGCAAACAATTTTATCCTATTATATTAATCAAAATCAAGATTTATTGCAAGCGGTTTACAGGCTGAATGAGGTTCGTTGACAATACCCCACACAGGGTGATAATCTGATTATACAGGTCCAGTAGCTCAGGGGATAGAGCGGCCGCCTCCTAAGCGGCAGGTCGGCTGTTCGAGTCAGCCCTGGATCATTGCGAAAAAGCCTACGGCTTTTTCGCTTAGCAGTTTTGCTTGCGCA
>Ga0268262_10006734_pt1 | contig 10932 bp, 10 predicted proteins | sample TergutNc150P3_FD_190354 | JGI IMG/M metagenome (GOLD analysis project Ga0268262, IMG submission 190354) | Nasutitermes corniger P3 segment gut microbial community from laboratory colony in Florida, USA - Nc150 P3 (SPAdes) (version 2) | ecosystem: Host-associated > Arthropoda: Insects >...
TGACATATTTAACGGCTGATGAAAAAGCCGAGATGAAAACCAGACTGGGCGCTTTTAACGGAGACATCACTTTAAACAATTTAAAAAACCACCTTATGCGGACTGTAACGGCGCCCTACCCTACCAGCCTTGAAAGAGACCTTACTCTTTTGGCGCAGATAGGCATAAGCTCCAACGCGTCAAGAACGTCGGGATACAATCCTTCGCAGTTAAGAGGCTACCTTGAAATCGACGAAAAAGCGCTCGACGCGGCTTTGGAGACAAAAGTACCTGCTATCAAAGAATTATTCGCGAGCGATACCTCAGGCGATTTAATCGCCGATACGGGAGTCGCGTACAATGTGGACACCATTGTAAAACCTTTTGTTGAAACAGGCGGCATTATTTCCTTAAAAACCAGTACAATTGACTCCCGTATTTCCCAGGACGAGAAACGCATTGTCAACCTTGACCGCCAGTTAGCCGCCAAGGAACAAGACTTGAAAATGCAGTACGCGAAGATGGAATCCGCCTATTCGCGAATGGAATCAATGTCCAATTCACTCAATAATTTCAGCCAGCAAAACCGGGGCAGTAAGTAATGATAATCAAAATTAACGGCAAAACGCTGGATTTCTCTCTTGATAATGAAAAAACGCTCGGAGAAGTTTTTACCTCGCTTGAACAGTGGCTTTCCAACTCAGGGCACCGTTTAAGCGAGATTTCCATTGACGGACAGGCTGTCAGCGCCGGAATGGTAGCGGATGTTTTTAAAAAAGACGTTAAATCAATAAAAGAGCTTGATATAAGCACAAACGCCGTTGCGGAGCTTGCAGCGACAAGCCTTTTAACCCTTCTAAAGGATATTGACGAGTACGAAAACCTTAAATTCGATGAAAAAGCAAAGTTCTTTGACAACTGGAAAAACAGCGCAGGCGCCCTGTTTATCAGGGAGGAAATGCCCGACCTTTATTCGTACTTTAAAAATACGTTTTCCAGCGGCGAAATACCTGTTCAAACCCTGCGCTCGGTAACGGAAGAAATACAAAGAGAAGTAAACGAGCCTGTAAAAGAGCTTGTAAAAATTGAGCCGATTTTAAACGAGATTTGCGGCAAACTTGTAAACCTTCCCCTAGATATCCAAACGGGAAAAGACCTTACCGCGGCTCAGACAATCCAGCTTTTTGCCGCCGTTACGGAAAAAATAATACGGCTTTTTTACCAGTTAAGCACCCAAGGGTATATCATCCAAATAGAAACGGCAAAAAAAATAGCGGAAGACTTCGGTAATTTTAAAAATATATTAACTGAACTATTGGAATCTTATGAAAAACATGATATTATTATCGTTGGAGATGTAGCCGAATATGAAGCCGCTCCAAAACTTAAAGAATTATATTTAAATATTTTAAGTAACTGCCGTGAAGAGGCAAAAACACAGGGTGATAAATGACAGGTAATTTTCTGATATTTTTTTTATTAGATGTATCAGTAAAAGATTTTAACTTTGCCTCAAAAAAAACATCCCCCCAGGAAATGATAGGCATTTTTGTCGTCATCGGCATCATTGTAGTCGCCCTTATTATTGTCAATTTAGTTTCAAAAAATTCTTCGGGGGGAAAAAAGGGATCCTCAGGCGGCAGTCCGGCTGGCGCGCGCGGCGGAGGGCTTTTCACTGTTTTTAACTTCCACCGTATCGCAAGAAATCTGGGGCTGGACAGCGAACAGACAAAAATGCTTGATTATGTTTTTAAAACGGATCAGGTAACGGATCCGGAAAGATCCATAAGAAACCCGGAACTTTTAGACAGGCATTTCAGGCGCGCGTTCAGAATAATGGATCAGACGCAGGGACATGACAGCGAAAACCAGCATAGAATCGCCGTTCTTTTTTCGACAAGGAATATCATAGAAAACAGCGTGCTGGAAGTGTTAAATTCTTCGCGCCAGTTAAGAGAAGAAACAGTATTTACGGTTATATACGGCAAAGACAGGCTTAATCTAAATGTTATTTCGGCAAAAGGCGATTACATTGACGTGGAAGCGCCCAAAAATGTGCTTGGGAGCCAGATTAAAATCAACAAAGGCACAAGGCTTACGGTATTATTTTTCAGTAAAAACAACAAAGGGTTTTCGTTTGAGACAAGGGTTGTCGGGTACGCGACAAAAAACGGGCGTCCTGTAATGATGCTTGCCCATTCCAACCATGTCAGATTCCTTTCACAGCGCCGTTACAGAAGAAGACAGGCAAATATAGTCTGTTCTTTAAACCTTGTAATTATCGAAGGAAGCGGCAAAAAACAGCATTTAATTGCGGATAAAAAGAGGTTTCAAGGGACAATTACCGATATTTCAGTAGGGGGATGTTCAATTAAAATAATGACTCCTTTAAAGGCTGGGGCTATGTTTAAGGTTGAATTTCAAATAAGCGACACGATTTTAACGGCATTAGGGCAGATATTAAGGACAAATAGGACGGGCGTTAACACTATTGTCCACATGAAATTTCTTAAAGTATCCCAAAAATCAATGAATACGATAAATTCTTTTGTATATGAGTATTCCAATGAATAGGAAATAATGATAATATAAGGGTATAATTATGAAAATTATAACATTAAAAGACATGATAAGAAAGGACGTTCCCATTTACTACAGGAAGCTATATACAAGCGTCGCTGTTATTGAATTAAATAACAAGCAAAACGAATACCGTATTGATTTTTCCATGGAAATAAAACCGACCGGGCAAAAGGATTTTAATGTAAATTTTATTGACACTGTTGATTATCCTCTTGTTCCTTTATTAAAAGAGTTAAAGCATTATATAGCCGAACTTGAAGCCGCCGACGGGCTTCCAGATTAATTTATGATTGAGCTTATCTCTAATTCCCCGGATGAAACTATCGCCCTTGGTAAAAAAATAGCCGCATCCCTAAGCGCCGGATCAGTTGTCGCTATTACAGGAACGCTTGGAAGCGGAAAAACCTGCCTTACCAAAGGCATCGCTCTTGGTTTGGGAATAACGGAGAATATCACAAGCCCTACATACACAATAATCAATGAATACCAAAGAGAGCGCTCCCCTGCCCTGTACCATATTGACGCGTACCGTTTAAACTGCGACAAAGATTTTGAAGACATCGGCGGCATTGATACAATCAATTGCGGCGGTATTTCGATAATCGAATGGAGCGAACGCATACCCAATTCAATTCCAAAAAATTCAATTTCCGTTAATCTTGAAATAAAAGACGGTTTTTCAAGAACAATAAAAATAAAAGGGCTTGACAGCTTATGAATTTACTTGCGATAGAAACAGCAGCATCTATTCTCTCCGTTGCGGTTTCAAAGGACAAAGAAATCTTTGCCAGCGAAACAATAGCCGGAACAAGGCACTCGGAACTTGTAATGGAATTAATAGACAGCCAAATGAAAAAGTCCGCTCTTGAGCCCAAAGACCTCAACGGTATTCTCTGCATGGGCGGACCCGGCTCTTTTACGGGGCTTCGCATAGGCTATTCAATCGCAAAGGGGCTTGCCTTGTCGCTGTCTATTCCCTTTGCGCCCGTCCCGACTCTGGAATGTATTGTCTACGGCGGGCGCTTTAAGCAGGGGCTCACCCTTGCGGTAATAGAGGCAAGAAAGAACGCCTTTTTTAACGCGGTTTTTAAAGACGGACAAAGACTGTCAGAAGATAAAGATTCCGGGCTTCTGCAGATAACGGATGAAATCGCCCGGTATGTAAAAGACGGAGAAAAAATAACGCTTACGGGTTACGGCGCAAAAACTCTTTATGATTCCCTGCCTGAGAATTTAAAAAACAATATCACTCTTGTAAACGAAAACAAAGGGTACGCAAAGGAGCTTATCGCCATAGCGGAAGAAAAAAATTTATTTTCCGGCGACTGCACCGCCAATCTTTATTCGGGACCCGAATATATCAGAAAGACGGACGCGGAGATAGCTAAGGAACTTTTAGTTCCATCTCGCTAAAGGCGTCTGCAAGAAAACTGTTCAAAAAAGACATTTTATCTTTGTCTTTCCACTTTTCAAGCGTCTTTGGTATACACTCCTCCAATGAACAGCCGAACCTGTTTTTAAATAACTCGCTTTCTGTCCGCTCCTTACAACGGAAACCCATTAAAATCGTATCCTTCAAAAGAGTTTTTTTGTCTATTTCTTCACAATTCGCGGAAGTAATTAACGGCGTTTTTATATATGCGTCAACGTCTTTTGCGTAGGTATACCGTCTTGCGCTTGCGGTTTGCTCATTTATAAGAGTGCCTGACGCCGAAGGACCAGCGCCAATCCAATTCTTCATCTGCCAGTAGCGCAGATTGTGAAGGCACTGTTTCCCGGCAAGGGCGAAATTGGAGACCTCATAATGCTTGTAACCCCCGTTTTCAAGCAATTTACAGCCCAAAAGCCATAAAGAGTCAGCTTTTTCCCCATCCGGCATTGTTATTTCTCTTTTTTGTATCTTTTCTTCAAGCGCGGTGTTTGCTTCCACAGTCAGGCTGTAGAGCGAAATATGCGACGGATTAAAGACGCGGACTTTTTTTATATCTTCAACGATTGTTTTTTCCGTTTGGTACGGCAACCCCGTCATAAGGTCTACGGATAAATCCGCTCCCGTTTGACCGCCGGGGAAATACCGCGACGCCGATTTTAAGCGGTCTTCAAGTAAAAGGGCGTCCCCTAAGCGGTTTACGCAAAGACGCGAAGGTTCATGAAAAGTCTGCACTCCAAGACTCAGCCTGTTTACTCCGCCCTTCCGGCAGGCGGCAAGAAATTCCTCTGTTAATGACTCCGGATTCGCCTCGACTGTAAATTCTTCCGGCGTAAAAAAAGGGATTTCTTTTAACGCGCCAAAGAGACGGGAGAGCTTTTTCCCAAGGACGGAAGGAGTGCCGCCTCCTATGTACGCGGTGGGAATTTCACCGATGTTAAAATACTCTATCTGGTAATTTATATCTTTAATGAGCGATGCAATAAATGAGTCAATATAACCTTCGTTAAAATTATTGGTTACGGAAAAAAAATCGCAGTAATCGCAGAATGAGGCGCAGAAGGGAATATGAATGTAAAGCGACGCGCTTGTTTTCAATTTTTTAAAATATTTCTATTTTTATAAAGGGCCAGAACCTAAGCAGAGCTTTCGCCGTGATTAACGAAACAGGCACGGCTCCCCATGTACGCGAATCATTTGTATTGCTTCTGTCGTCTGATATTACAAAACACTCATTAGAACCCAAAATAACCGTATCCATATTGCCTGAGAACGGAATCGAATCGTCCCATAATTCCGGCGTATGAGGGATATACGGCTGGTACGGTTTTTCCGAAAGTTCAAACTCCGTAAGGCTGTAGGCGCTTCCTGCCGCTTTTACCTTGAACACATAATTGCTCATGGAAACTTCATCGCCGGGAAGAGCGATAACTCTTTTTATATAATACTGTTTTTTGCCGGAAAATATGCTTTTTCTTTGCGCCGTAAAAAATCTTACAATTCCGTCAATTACGCGCAAAGGCATTTTTTTCTCTTTATAATGCCCCATATCCACTAACACAATACTGCCCCGTTTAAACAGAAATTTATTCTGATCGCTTTTACTGCGAAGCCATGAAGGGGGAACAAAGGAAGTGAATAGCAGACGGTCTCCCATATTAATTCCCGGCTGCATTGTATTATTATCAACAACCCATACGGAGAAAAAGAAATAGGTAAAACAGTTATACAAGACATACAGAAAAATAAAAACAGAAAGATATTTTATAAGTTTGTACCGCTGTTTTTTTTGAGCCGTATATGAATATTGCGTCCATTTATCAAACATATTCCACCTATTTTATCATCTTCCCAAACCGCCATAAGGGCCAAAAAATAATCGTTCCCTTTCCGTTTATTTTTGATTCTTTTACAGGACCAAAATAACGTCCGTCCCTTGAATTGTCGCGGTTGTCCCCTAACGGCAAGACCCTTCCCTGCGGCACATACCAGCCAAGACGGTGTTTTGCCAAAAGAGCGGCGTAACGCGCATCGCCGGGAGCCGCCTTCCTCAGCGTTTCAATCCTTATATTCTCATAAGCAAGATAATCGGGAAACCTTAATTCATTTGTTCCCGATAACTGCGAAAATAAAGCCTCTGAAGGATTTAGTTTAACATCCATCCACCCTGCCGCTTTTGCCGCCGCGTAAAGAGCCGGGTATTGTTCCCGTGTCATTAATCTGCTTATATTGTGACTCCACCCCATAGCAGAATTATAATCCTTTTCATCAACCCAGCGATCCTCTCCTGAAAAGCGTATCTTTATATCGCCCCTATCCAGAACAACTCTGTCCCCCGGATACCCTACGGATCGTTTTATAAGAAAATGAACCCTGGGCTCTCCTTTTTCGTCCTTATCAATATCAATAAAAGTCAGAGTAATCATGTAGATAATCCGCTGTGTAACGTCAAAGACGGTTCCCCGTGAAATATACGACGGATTTTCAAAAACAATAATATCATTGCGTTTCGGGTGTATAACGCTCGGCAGTTTAAAAAAACCGGGCAGTAATTCAGGTCCATAGACGATTTTATTGACAATAATATGGTCGCCTATGTTAAGCGCGTCTATCATTGAGCCGGAAGGAATCTTATAAGCCTGCATAAGATACTGGTTTGCCAGCAAGACCATACCGGCAGCCCATATAAACGCGTCCAGCCAATCTAAAACAGGGTTTTTTGCCTTGCGCTTTTCTTTCTTTTCATGACGTTTTTTTGCCCTTTTTGTTAAAAAAACTTCTGTTGCATGTTGAACGTGACAAAAAAAGTCAATTTGTCTGGAAGTATTTGACATCTATTTAATTTTACCATAAAATATATTTTTATAGCAAGCAAATTAGGAGGAATTTAACATGATTAAGGGAATTGCAAAATTAATTCTCGCCTTGAATGGGAATGTCAGTAAAACCCAGATAGCCGCAGGATTTGCATGGGGCATACTTTTAGGGCTTGTACCAGCAGGCAACGCGTTCTGGATTGTACTTTTTTTAATATCGTTCTTTTTTACACACCATCACGGGGGAAAAATAGCGGCTCTTGCGATAATAAAGATATTATATCCGGTAGTAGCGTACCCGATTGACAGCGTAGGCTGGTTTGTACTTCATATTGATTCGTTAAGGGGTCTATTTACCCAGCTTTACAACATGCCGTTTGTGCCGTTTACAAAATTTAATAACACTCTTGTCATGGGCGGACTGGTCTCAGGGCTTATTCTTTGGCTTCCTATTTTCTTTTTGTTCATAGCGTTAATTCCGCTTTACAGAAACACTTTAGGTCCGAAAATAAGAAATTCCAAACTTGTGCGGGCAATTGTTAAATTTCCTTTGATTTCAGCAATTGACAGCGCGATAAAAGGTTAAAAGGAGAATCAAATGTCAAACGAAACTGAAAAAAAACAAAATACCGTAAAAGCGCCCGGTTCTTTAAGAAAACCGCTTAAAAAAAATAAACTTGATAAAAAATTCGCAAAATACATAGAGCATCCGCAGGACAAACAATTCCTTTATTCTTGTTTTGAACTTAAAGATGATATTTATACAATTCGCGGCGATTTAACAAAAGACGATGTAAAAAAATTAAAAGGACTTTTAAAAGTAGTAAAAGATAACAAAAAAGGTCCCGTTAAATTAATCCCTATTATTTTTGCGGCGAGCATTACAGCAGCCGTAATTTTATTTTTTGCTATTTTAGCAAATCCGCTTTTGGAAAGAGCGATGGAACTGGGGCTTGAAGCCGCTTTTGAGGCAAAATCCGACGTTGACAATTTACGCTTGAGCCTTGTTCCCTTACGCATCGCTATCGGCGGAATAACTGTGGCGAACCGCGACAAACCCATGACAAATTTATTCCAGCTTGGAAAAACCGAAATAAACATAAAAACAAACGCTATACTTCGCGGTAAAGTCTATATCTCAAAAATTGAAGCCAGCACTATCCGCTTCGGAACCGAAAGAAAAGTATCAGGCGCTTTACCGGGCAAGCCGCCGAGAGAAAAGAAAGAAAAAGTTGAGAAGGAAAAAAGCGACGAGCCTCCTTTGGTCGATCTAAAAAACTTTGACGCGATGGCTCTGCTGAATCAGGAATTCGACAAACTCAGCACGCCGAAACTTTATGACGAGGCAATAAGTTTTTACGATGAAACATCGGCAAAGTATAAAGCGCAGGTAGAGAGTTCCACAGCCAAAGTGAATGAGCTTCGTTCTGTAACCGAGCCTCTGCTTAAAATAAATGTAAACGACATGCGCGATCCCCAGACAATCAGGAACACAATAGAAAAAATTACCACCGCTGTAAATTCAGTGCAATCCGCAGCCAACGACGTTACGACAATCGCGAACGGCATTGAATCGGATATAAATAAAGCGCGCCGCATGGAAGCAAACGCGCGCAATGCGCTTGCCTCGGACATAAATCATTTAAAATCATACATAGACCCGAACAGCGGCGCGGCTTTTGCGGCGGTAGAACCGTTTATCCGCGATGCGCTTTCGGGTGCGGCTAACCAGTATCTTGATTACGGAATTATGGCGCTTAAAGTTCTGGACGAGTTAAAAGCCCAATCCGCGAATAAAAAACCCGCTGAGAAGAAAGAAAAAAAAGAAAAACCCAAAAAAGAACCCAAGGTTGTCTTTAAGGGAAGGGATGTTATTTTCCCGACCGTAACATATCCGGCGTTTTATTTAGGTCAGCTTAAATCTGATTTTACGATTGACACATGGAATTGGGCTTTTGATCTGCAAAATATCAGTTCTGATCCGGATTTAACATATAAATTGGAAAAAAAGCCGGCTATTACCCTTTACTTCGGCGCGAAAGAAGAGACAGGCAGTATGCGGAATGTTACTTTTGACGGGAAAGCCGATATAAGAACGGAATCTCAAGAGCTGTATAACGCGTTAGTTGCCGGAAAAGGATTCCCTGTAAGTCTTGGAGAGCAGTTAAGCGGTTTGGGCGTAGGCGGTTTAAAGGGTACGTCGGAATTCACCGTAAAAATGACAGGACAGCCGAACGGCGGATTTACCAGCGACGGAGATATAAGAATAAATCAAGCCGCGCTTGTAAACCCGAACGGAACTATCGCGGAAGCGATTGACGTCGCGATAAGACAAGCCGGAAACATCAATTTGGGAATGCAGTACATTCACAAAATAAATCAAAACGATGAATTTAAAATCACATCAAATATCGCCGAATTATTCGCAAAAGCGTTACGCAGTATAGCGGAAGCTTATGTAAAAAAAGCAATGGACGAGCTTGAAAAAGCGTTACGGCAAAAAATTGACCAGTATATCGACGGCAGATTTGTTTCCAAGGAAGATGTCGATACGCTGTTAAGAATAGTAAGAGGCGATAAATCCGCGGTAGATCAAATGAAAAACAATCTTAACGCCAAGAAAGATGAATTTGAAAGAAAGTTAAAAGATCTGGCGAAAGACACGGCGACTCAAGCCGTTAAAGACAATCTTCCGGCGAACGCTCCGAAATTACCTGCGAATACGCCGAAACTACCGGGTCTGCGTTAGGAGTTTATGGAAACGTAACTAATGGATTTTATGAAGCGTTATATTGCCTTTTTATTTATTTGTGTTTTTCCGGTCTGCATATACGCGCAGCAGCAGGGGGCGTCCGTTCTGCGCGATTATGTCGGATTAATAAACCAAAGTTATCATCCCGGTATTGTAGCGTATTTTGAAAAGGCAAAGAAAGAATATGAAAAACAGGGGGAAAAAGATTCCGCCAAGTTTATCGACATAATTTTAGGCGGCGCTTTCGGCTCGGGTTTTTTATACAATGACGCGAAGGGAAATTTATACGTTATCACCAACAACCATGTTATCTCTCAGGCGCATACCATTTCCATCACATTTGAACGCGCGGACGGAACTACAAAAAAAATAGAAAATTTAAAACTTATAGCCACCGATGTGGAAGCGGATCTTGCAATCATGGCGATACCGGCTGGCGATAAACCTTTTGTAACGCAAGGGTTAACTTTTCTTACAAGAGCCGTTGAAGAGGGAGAGGACGCGTATTCAGCCGGATTCCCCGGGCTTGGCATAACGCCTATATGGCAGTTCGGGCGCGGTATGGTGTCTAACGCTTCCGTTAAATTTCCCAAAAGCATTACCGACGATACAATGATGGGACCTTATATCCAGCATACGGCGCAGGTTGACAGCGGCAATTCAGGCGGTCCTCTTTTGGTAGCGCAGCGCAACGCCCCTTCCGGTTACGCGGTAGCCGGAGTGAACACATTAAGCGGCATGAGAAGGCAGGCGGCAAATTACGCTATTCCCGTAAAAACTCTTCAAACATTTATTAACGGCGCATTGAATCCCAAACCGGAAACTTTTAGAGCCGCTTTGGACGCGCTTCTTGAAAAATTTGTCAAAGAACTCGGAGATAACAAAGCCGTTTATCCGCATATAGCGGAGTATTTATCCAACGCATGTATAGGCGAGAACGCTGAATACGCTCTTGAAGAACTGTTTAAAAGAGCGCCTTCGTCCGCCAGACGCGCCTTTATAGAAAAAAGCCGCGAGGATCTGATAGGCGCCATGGACATTGCGGTAGCATGGACAATCGAAGACAGCATAAGAACCGGCTCGGGCGCGCTTAAAGCGGAAGTAAAAGAAGTAACAGGCGAGGGCGAGGAATATACCGTTACATTCACAATAAATAATAAGGACGCTAAATCAGTATGGATACGCGAATACGGCAACTGGCGCATTAAATCTTTTGGGAGCGTTGCAAGGGGAGATAAAGACCTTCTTTCCAAGAGACAGAAAGAAAAAGAAACGTCCGAAAAACTGCATACAAACAATACTTTTTACATAGAAGCGGGATACGCGAATCTTTTTGACAAAGCCGACGCGGCTTTTTATCTTTCCATGGATTT
>Ga0268262_10006735_pt1 | contig 10932 bp, 9 predicted proteins | sample TergutNc150P3_FD_190354 | JGI IMG/M metagenome (GOLD analysis project Ga0268262, IMG submission 190354) | Nasutitermes corniger P3 segment gut microbial community from laboratory colony in Florida, USA - Nc150 P3 (SPAdes) (version 2) | ecosystem: Host-associated > Arthropoda: Insects > Digestive...
GAGCGGCGGGTTGGAATAGCCTTTGCCGATGGCTCTGTTGGCATAGCCTTCCCAAGGGAAACCATAGACTTAAAGGAAAAGAATTTGTGGACAGAGCTTGAAAGGCTGGTAAAGGAGAACAAAATAACGGATTTTGTGCTAGGAATCCCAATTCATCCCAACAACCACCCAGATAGCAAGCAGAAAGTAGTTGAAAAATTTGCAGCCGAGTTGCATAAAGAATTTCCGCAAATAGAACTGCACCTCCAAGATGAATCCTACAGCACCCAAGAAGCTACAGATAAGTTAAACACGGGTGCTGTAAGAGCAACCCCACGTGGTTGCCCTAAAGGCCACTCTAAAAACAAGGTGGACAAAGCTGCCGCTACCATAATTTTGCAGAGATTTTTGGAGGGGAGTTTTTAAATGCCCTTCTATTCGGATGAAACTATCAGGCAATTGAAAGAAGCTGCGGATATCAGCCTGATAATAGAGCAATTTGTTCCATTGAAAAGAGCTAGCAACGGAAAATTCTTAGGGCTATGCCCTTTTCACAACGATAGCAATCCGAGTATGAATGTAAACCCAAATATGGGAATTTACAAGTGTTTTGCGTGCGGAGCGGGCGGTGATGTGTTCAAGTTCGTTATGGAACACGAAAAAATGGACTTCGGTTCCGCGGTGGAATTTGTGGCAAATACGGTTGGCTTTGCTCTGCCAAAGCTCTCGCAAACACAGGATGAGAATTACGAAGAAAAAGATTTGATGAGAAAATTGAACGAGTTGGCAAACACTTGGTTCAAAGAGCAGCTTTTAAAATCCGATTTTGCAAAAACTTATTTGGAAAAAAGAGGCATCACGGAAAAAACAAGGGATTTATTCGGGCTTGGTTACGCACCGCAAAGCGGATTTTTGGAAGTCGCTGGCAAAAATGGTTATAAACCGGAGTTTATTGTAAAAGCGGGGCTTGCTTCCGAAAAAGACGGCAGGGCAATAGATAAATTCAGGGATAGGCTGATGATTCCGATATGCAGCCTGTCCGGCGCGATAGTGGGTTTTGGTGGGCGCGATTTGAGCGGAAACAGCCCAGCAAAATATATGAATTCTCCGGAAACCTTAATTTACAAAAAAGGCGAAATTCTCTTTGGGCTGAATCAAAGCCGCAGAGCTATATCAAAGGAAAATTCCGTGATTTTGGTTGAAGGTTATTTTGACGTGATATCTATGTTCCAAAGCGGAGTGGAAAATGTGGTTGCAATTTCCGGCATTGCACTCTCTGAAATACAGGTAAAGCTGCTTTCTAGGTACACAAAATCCGCATACATAAGTCTGGATGGGGATGCCGCTGGGCAGGTAGCAACGGAGCGGTGCATAGAGGTTTTGTTGACGCAAAGTTTTTCCATAAACATTGTGAATTTGATGAATGAAAACGGAGAGAAAACAGACCCCGATTCCCTTATTATGCAAGGCGGCGCGGAGGCTTTTAAAAAATTGCAAGCTAGCGCAAAAAACTGGCTCAATTATCTAGCGGACAAAAAACAACCCACAACCCCCGAAGAAAAAGCTGCTTTTGCTTCAAAGGCAAAGGAGTTGATAGCCTCGATGAACAACGCTGAACTTAAAAAACAGTATTTGAATTTATTAAATGAAAGATTTGGAACCTCAAAAAATCTCCCAATTTTACCAGTCAAAAAAAATCCTGCACAAACAAAAACGCAAGAAACTCAAAAGGTTGAAATTCCCTGGAAATCTCTGCCGAGCGATGAAATTTGGCTTGTTAGCGTGATTTTTAAAAATCCGTCTCTTCAAGCGGTTGCACTTCGTGTTTGCGACCCAAGCCTTTTAAGCTCTCGCTGGCTTGCCGAGCTTTTGGATTACGGCTATGCCCTTTTGGAAGAAACGGGAAAAATAGATTTGAAAATACTCTATGAAAAATTGCCCCCTGCCCACAGAGAATTATTTATCCGTTTGCCGGAAAAACCGTGGACAAATGAATCTGCGACGTTGGAATTTTCAAACGCTGTTCTAAGGCTGCGTATTTCACGGCTCAAAGCCGAGTTGAAGAACGCAAGAGACAATTTTGAATTATACAAAGAAATCCTAAACAAAATAAAACATTGCGAAGATTTAGCTAAACGTGCAAAAGAGGGGGAAAATGTTTTTTTATGACGCCATCAGAAAACAACAAGCGCATAGCGAAAAATACGCTGTTTCTTTACTTTCGCAGCATTTTAGTCCTTGGCGTTGGGCTTTATACAAGCCGCGAGGTGTTGGCACAGCTTAAAATTAACGATTTTGGTATTTACAATGTGGTGGGCGGGGTTATTGTGCTGTTCAGCTTTATTCAAAATGCCATGAATAGCACAACGAGCCGCTTTTTTACTTTTGATTTGGGAAAAGGCGATTTTGAGCAATTAAAAAAAACTTTCAGTTTGAGTATTGTTATCCATATTTTTACAGCTTTACTCATCTTTATTTTAGGTGAGACGGTTGGTTTGTGGTTTTTAAATACTCAGCTGGTTATTCCGGCGGAGAGAATGGAAGCGGCAAAGTTTGTCTATCAGTTCACGATTTTCATCGCCTGTGTTGGGGTTTTGCAAATGCCATATACGGTTGCCATTACCGCACACGAGAGGATGAAGGTTTTTGCATACGCTGGAATTGTAGATGCCGTGTTTAAGCTCTCCATTGCCATTGCTCTTGGGTTTACTTCTTTTGACAAATTGAAATTTTATTCTATTTTGTTGTTCGGAGTTTATATTGCAATGATTGTTTTTTATAGAATTTATTGCTATAGAAATTTTCCAGAGACGCATTTTAAATGGTTTTGGGATAAAAAAATGTTTTTGGAGAGGATGGGGTTTGGAGGGTGGACAACGTTGGGCGGAATTTCCGCCGTTGCCGCTTTGCAAGGCGTGAATATGCTTTTGAATGTGTTCCACGGAGTTATCGTCAATGCAGCTTATGGGCTAATGACACAGGTTAGCAACGTAATAAATCAATTCGCCAGCAATTTTTTTGCAGCAGTCAACCCGCAAATAACAAAAAGCTATGCGAAAGGCGATATGGATTATTTGCACAGTTTATTGTTCCGTTCTGGCAAGTTTTCTTTTTTGATTTCTTTTGTTTTTGCAGTTCCGCTTGTTATAAATATGGATTTTGTTTTGCATCTGTGGCTTAGAATTGTGCCAGAATACACGGTTATCTTTTGCCAGATTAGAGTTGTAGATTGGGCGCTGTGGATGCTTGTAACTCCGCTTGCCATTGCAGTTACTTCTACCGGAAAAATAAAACAATTTATGATGATTGACAGCATTTTTATTTTTATGAATTTTATATTATCTTACATTTTTTTAAGTCAAAAATTTTCTCCCGTCTCTGTTCCTATAATTTACATATCTGTAAATGTGTTTCGCTATGTTTTACATTTGTTTTTTTCTAAAAGTTTAATCAACTTATCCATTAGGCAATATATTAGCAAAGTTTATATTAAAGCATTGGTAATCTCTTTAGCCTCTGTTCCGGTACCAATTTTTATCAGTTTTTACACAAAAGGCTGGATTGCGTTATTTGCAACAACCGGTAGTTTTATTTTACCTTTTATATTCAGCGCTATCTTTTTTGGGCTTGATAAAAATGAGAGAGCTATGATTTTTGGGCTTATAAAGAAGAAATTTTTCTAACCCTCACCCCAAATTGAAGAAATTTTATATCAGCTCCAAAAATAAATTTGGCAAACCAATATTTTAACAAATGCCGCTTTCTAATTTTTACCGGATTTATCCCTTTCATCATTTCAATTTTAAATTCGGTTTCGCCCAATAGACGAATTATGCTTTTCTCCGTGAAAAACCTCAAATGCGTTATATCCAAGGTTCCATAGTCTTCATATTTCCAATCTTTGTGAAGCAGCAATTTTTTTAAATTCTCATAATAACGAACATTTGGAATTGATAATATCAACGAAGCTTTTTCCGTCATATTTTTTTTAATAGACTTCAGAAAATTCCATGGTTGCTCCATGTGCTCAAGAACATCGTTTGCAATAACCAAATCAAAATAATTATCTGGAATTTCGTCTGCCACTTTGTCATAAAAATCAACTATAACTTTGTCAATTTTGGTTTTTGCGACATTTGCCGCTTCTTCAAACGGCTCAACACCCCAATATTCGCACGGTTTGCTCACAAACTGCCTAAAATTCCCAGCATTGCAACCAATTTCCAAGACTTTTGAATATTCGTTTGGCAAAAATTGAACCATCTCCGGTCTATCGCAGCCAAAATAAAATTGCTCTGATCTCTCATTGATCATTTATACCCCTCTAAAACCCTTTTTGTAGCTTCCAGATATCTCAATCCCCATTTTAAATCTGGTTCTAAGTGGTTGCTCTCTGCCCACTCATTCATAGCATTTAAAAATACAAAATTTTCTTCTTCGCTAAACGGTTCAAACCTTTCACAGGTATTGGCAAGCCACTTTTCATATAACTCCGGGGTAGAACCGTGTAAAATGAACGCATTGTTTTCTCTTCTCGGAGAATTATCCCAGTTAGGGCATATACACGGATACTCTTTCCATCGCTTATTATTATGATGATAATTCTGCAAAGCGTTGTTCACAACATCGCTATACAAATTCAATCTATCTTTTAACAATCCAAATGTTTTTTTGATTTTTCTGATAATTTTAAAATTCAAATTTGCTTTGCTTGAAAATATATATGGCAAAAAATCCCAAGAAGCATCAAAACCCAGCGGGGCAGGGTCTCCTCTAAATTCATGAGATGTTGTGGATAAAATATAAAGCCCTTTTTCAAATCCATTTTTTTTGGCTTCTATATTCCACAAATTTATCATATCTTTGACGTTAGGAATATGCGCTTGCCTATACACAATAAAAAACGGCCTGCCATCTATTTTTATATATCGCTTGTCCTTAAATATCTTAATCAAATGATGGATGTGATTCAAATGGTCCTCTTTGCTGTATTCCTGTGGTTGGATTACATTCTCATTTGCGCCATTCCAATTTCTGCCCCAAGGCTCATTAGCCCAGCAAAGGCAAAACGGGAAGTCCGGCGTGCCGCTGGCAACTATTTCGTTTATAGGCCGTTCCAAAAGTTGCTTGCCGTGAAACCAGTAGTGATAATAACAAAACCCGTATATCCCGTATTTTTTCGCTAACTCGGCTTGCGCAATTCGAGATTCTTCCAATCGCAAATCATAAAAACCCAAAGATGCTGGGATATGAGGCTGATAGTGCCCTTTAAAACGGGGTTTTGCTTTTGCAACATTCGTCCACTCCGTAAAGCCATCGCCCCACCATTCGTCATTCTCTGGAATTGGGTGGAACTGCGGCAATACAACGCCAAGTGCACGGAGCTTCTTCTTTTGCATATCCAAAGATACAAAATTAACCCCCCAATAATTTCAGCAACGCTTCAATCGGCGGTTTGCTTTATTATATATCTTCATAAAGATAGAGCAAATTATAACTGGGCTAACAGTTATTTTTTTATAAAGCCTTCTTCTAGAAAACCATTTTGCAAATAACCATTTGAGTCTTATGGAAAGAGAAAAATTATCGGCACACCATTTATAAAATAAAATATCCGCTTTAGATTTTTCTTGAAAGTTATCCCTCTTAGATGTTATGTTTTGCCCGCTTATTCTCCATTTTACCCTTGCGGAGTTTATTGCAGCAATTCCATTTTCTTTTCCGAGCAACATCCAAGTTGCGTCATCTGAGTTCCACGCTAATGGAAAATTCACAAACCCTTTGTTCAATTCAAATAATCTTTTCTTATTGAAAATGTAATTTGGAACTGCCGACCGTATATATCCCTTTAATCTACTCTCCAAAAACTCAAGCGAAGTTTGGTTTGATAAACCGTTAGAACTCCAATTGTCATTTCCCGTTTCATCTACTCTATCTAATTCAAAACGGAAAAGGCTATTATTTGGGTATTCTTTTTGTTTTTTATAAAATTCTTCCACGCAATTTTTACAAGCAACATCATCATCGCTGAAAAACCAAACCCATTCTTCTGATATTTTTTTCAAACATCTGTTCCAATGCTCAATCAGATTTCTCCCGCCTAAATTTTCGCTAAATCTGTGATATTTAAATTGCGGAAATTTCTCAGAAATGTCGCTAATTTCTTTTGGGCCACAGTCATCAAAAATATAGCAATTAAACTTTTTGCAGGATTGATTCGCAATGGATTCCAATGCTTCTTCAAAGAATTGCGGCTTATACGCTGGAATAACTACAGATAAAATGTTATTCAAAAAGCCCCCACCATTTTTTTTTATTTTTTTCCCAAGAATTTTGGCAGATAAAATTATGAGCTTTTTTCCCCATTGTCTCTAAACCGTCAGCATTCACCTTATCCAAAATATCGGTTAAATTTTCCAAATGCTCCTCTTGGTTTGCATAATCGTAAACATATAAAAATTCTTCCCTATTTAAAATATTCTTCACGCAGCCAATATCCGGCAAAATAAAAGGTTTTGCAAAAGAACAAGCTAACCAAAGAGTACCGGAATTCAATGCGGATTTTTTGTTATACGGAGCAATCAATAGAGAACTCTGTTCCAAATAAGCTCTCATTTTTTCATTTGAGATAAAATTGAAATCTAAAATTATATTTTTCGAAGATTGAGCATTCAATTTTCCCTCTCCGCAAATTAACAAAGTCCAATTTTTTTTGGAAAGTTCGGCTTTTTCAAAAGCATCTATTAAAAGCTCAATGTTTTTATAGGGCCTAATTTGCCCAATAAAGAGCAAAATATTATTTTCTTTTGGAATGGAGTAGTATTCTCTTATGCTAAAATTGCCCGGCGGATAATTGTCAAAATAATCTCCATGCGAAATGCAAACTATCTTTTTTTTATATTTTTGCAAATTGCATTCCTCAATAGTTGCAGGACACAGTATGTGAATTTTTGAACTCCATTTCTTCAATAAAAAAATTAATATTCTTGAATAAATATTCGTTTCGTGAGGAATTTTGTTATGCACAGTCCAAATTATTTTTTTATTTAGAATTTTCAGCAAAAATAAAAGAAAAAAACGCTTTATAAAAGGGAGCCATACAAATCTATTTTTAAAAATAGATTCAAACCAATTTAAAGAATAATAATTGCAACTCAAAATTTTTTTGATGCCGCCGGATTTTATGCTATAATAACCATCCACTTGAAATTTAGAGGAAAGTATTCTAGATAAATTCTCAAGATAAAAGTTGCCACGGTCTTTGGAATCTGGATAAATGAGGATTTTCATAATATTAAATTCTATCCTATTTATCCAAGTTAAATTTAAGTTCATATTTTGCGTAAATTTTTAGAATTACATTTAATCTAATTATAATGGATTTAACTATAGTTCTTAATTTCAAAAGCCTTTTTATGGAAGGAATGCTCATATTTGGATGGGGGATGATAATTTTGTCAAAATCTAATCCACGCCTTTTGCAGGCATTGTATTTTGCCAAAACAAACCACAAAAATGCTTTATCGGAATTATCATTAATAATAGTTGAAATTCCGTTTTTGTGCATCCTGTAATAATAATGATATTTTGGAATGTAAACAAAATTGCCAAATTCGCTTAATTTTAGGTACAAATCCTGATCCACAGCTCTTTTAAATTCCGGGTTTATTCCAGACGTTTTCAAATAAAGTTCTCTCTTAAAACTTGCAAAATGCAAATCCACATCTTTTGCATACAAAAAATCTTTACAAGCTGATTTTAATTTTCTTAAGTACATTATTTTAAGATTTTCGTTGCATTTGTAGTAGCTACTAGATACAAGTGAAGCGTTGGGGTTTTCCAAATGTGTTTGAGCCATATCTTCCAAGGCATTTTGAGCAAGAGCGTCATCTGAATCTAAAAAAGCGCATAGCTCTCCTTTTGCGAGTTCCATGCAACGTCTTTTCGCAAAACCACAGCCACTATTCTTTGGTAAAATTTCAATGACAAATCTATTATCATTTTTATATTTATCCAAAATGGAAAAAGAGTTATCCGTAGAGCAGTCATCCACAATAACTATTTCAAAATCCTGATACGTTTGTTGCAACACGCTTTTAATAGCAGTTTCCAAATACTTCTCATTGTTGTAACTGGCTATAAGAACAGAAAACACATTAACCTCTTTTATAAAACCTCATTTTCAAAATATACTTTCCAATATTTTTGAAGAATATGGATATATTTCGGTATATCCCCTGAAAATAAATATACAAAACCAATAAAAAATACAATAAAAAGCAACCGAAGAATTTAATATAAAATGTTTTACTTTCGGCAAATTATAAGACGCTACAGCAATCGGCAAGATTATGCATATAAACCACATAAAACATTCCCCTATTCTTTTCATGTCTGGATTGCCAGACCAAGGCAGCAAAGTAACAGAAAATATTCCACCTAAAAGACAGATAAAAAAATTATACTTTGTAGAATAATCTCGTATTTTTTTTCTATTAAAATAAAATAACACAGCTATAGGCGTTAAAAGGATTAACGATCTGTATGGAAATTTTGGCTCAATATCCGTTTTTTGTATGTATTCGGTATAATGCATTAAAGATATAGCGTTTAAAATGTCGCCAAACATAAAGGAGCCTATACATAAAATTATCACAAATGATAAAATAAATAAAATTAAAATCATATTTGATATGCTGGATTTATATTTCTCAGTATATTTATAAATCATAAAAATTGCTAAAAAAATAATTGCCGGCTTATGAAATGTCATTGCAAGTATAACACAAAGGATAAAATATATAGTTTTTTTTCTATATATATAAAAATAAGAAAAAGCGAAAAAACAAACTGACAGAGAAAAACTTTGTCGCATAGTATTTAAAGAATAACTAAATACAAAACAATAATAACAGAGCATTCCCAGCCATAAATCAATTTTTTGTCTCCAAACATAAAGACCTGCTAAAGTAAAAAGAGTTTGAATAAACATTAAGCTGCCAAAAAATATAGATATATCTGTATATTTACTAAATATAAAATTCATGTATAAATAACCCGGCTCTAACCAGTTATCCCATCTCGCTTCCATTCCTTTAAATGTAGGAGCTGTAGCTGCATCTTTAAAAGCTGGATAGGCATATCCAATGGTATCTGTGCCTATTCCAATATCTCTAGCTCCAGCTAATATTGATGGAAATAAAATAGCAACAAAAAAAAATATGGAACGCATAACGGTATATTTTTCGCTTCTTTGACCTAAGTATACAAAAAAACACGATAAAGCAAAACACACGACGTATATCATATTTCTCCATTAGCCTTGAATAATTTAAAAATACATCCAAGTATCCCAAAACCCAGATAGGATAATAAACAAGCGATACGAATTTTATTTTTTATTTTTAAATCAAAAATTATTTCATAGCGGTATTTTTTTATATTTTTTTCAATCCTAGCAATTTCGTTTCTATATTCATTTTTATCTTTTAACAGGCTGTGATATATATGGAAATTTAAACCTACCAGCCTACAAATTGCTGATTTTTCGCAAACAGGCATATTTTCTTTTATCCATTTGAGCATTTCATCCAAAATATCTAGCGCATCGTTCATTTTTTTTATGCTCGGTTTGTGCAAAATACTACCTCGCCTTTGCACATAAAAATAATTCTTATCATCCAAATAAGAAATTTTGTCACAGGCAAAAAATAATCTATATGCTGTTGCCAAGTCTTCCCAATACATTCCTTTTGGATATTTAATTGTTTCAAATAGCTTTACTTTATACAATTTAACATAAGCACTGGGCAAAAACTCATTTTGATACATTAATTTATTTATTGCTTGCTCTCTATTCCAAACACCTTCTCTAGTTTTCATGTTGTATGGATATTTGTATTCTTTGTTATGTTCATAAAAATATGCAATGCCGCTAATCGCCAAGTCAGAATTGTATTTCTTTAAATTTTCATACATATCCTCAATATATTTCGGCAAAACCCAGTCATCACTGTCCACAAAAGCAACATATTCGCCCTTCATAATACCCAAACCTGCATTCCTAGCATCGCTTAATCCACCATTTTCTTTATGAATAACCTCAATTCTTTTGTCTTTTCCAGCATATTCATCGCAAATTTTTCCGCAATTATCCGGCGACCCATCGTCCACTAAAATAATTTGCAGATTGGCATAAGTTTGAGCAAGCACGCTATCCAAGCATTTCCGCAGGTATGGCTCTACCTTATACACGGGAATTATGACGGAAATAAGGGGATTACATGGCAATTTAGCCTCTTTTACCTCTAGCGACCCCCCAATTTTAACCGCAATTGTTTCCATCTAAGAGAAAAATAGAAAAGGTTAGCATTTACTATATTAAATTCGTTCTTTTTTAGGAGATAATGTATGACAACCAAGGGTACAGTCACAAAAAGCACAGCTACAAAGAGTACTAAGAAAAAAGATGACGACAAAGAACCTGTCAAGGAATCTGTAAAAGAATCGGTCAAAGAGCTTGTAAAAGAGCCTACCAAAGACTCCGCATTTGGCATAGAAGAGCTGGAAAATACAAAAAAGGCTTTTGTAAAATCATTTAGCCAACACTTGAGGCGCTCGCTTGCCCGCGACCAGTACGAAGCCGCCGATTACGAAAAGTTTTTGGCAATAGCCTATACCGTGCGCGACCGCCTGATTGACCGTTGGATAAAGACACAGCAAACTTATTATATGCAGAATGTAAAGCGCGTTTATTATTTATCGCTCGAATTTTTAATAGGCCGTTCACTCGGCAACGCGGCTCTGAATATAGATGTGGAAAAGGAAGTTACGGAGGCCCTTAACGAACTCGGCATGAATTTAGAAGAGCTTCGCGACGTGGAGCGGGACGCCGGACTTGGCAATGGTGGTTTGGGACGTTTGGCCGCTTGTTTCTTGGATTCAATGGCTTCT
>Ga0268262_10006736_pt1 | contig 10930 bp, 10 predicted proteins | sample TergutNc150P3_FD_190354 | JGI IMG/M metagenome (GOLD analysis project Ga0268262, IMG submission 190354) | Nasutitermes corniger P3 segment gut microbial community from laboratory colony in Florida, USA - Nc150 P3 (SPAdes) (version 2) | ecosystem: Host-associated > Arthropoda: Insects >...
CCTTTGGCGGCGTCTACCAGCGGGCTTTTGAAGTACCTATTCATGTCATTGACTATCAGCCAAGCCTTTCGGTAGCTCATGTTTATCTTGCGCCCCGCCGCCGAGATGGAGCCTGTTTCGGCGATGGCCTTTAGGAGCGCTGCCTTGCCGGGTCCAATGGCTATCTTGTCCCCTGCGGGGACACGGAGTCTGATGACGTGTTTGGGCGAGAACAGCATGAAAATAATTTATCACTGAATGAAGTAGGCCCTCAACAATTACAGCAGTTCAACCAATTGTAGGTTGAACTGCTATGCCAGGATTTGCAAGTAAATCCTGGCCGTGTATTGCTCGTAGGCGGGCTTTGCCTGCCGTTAAACGAGCAATACAAAGGTGCATTGCTATATCGGCTGAAGCCGTAACCAAGCCTCACTGTTGCATTGGATACTGTGACTACAAAAAATTTAATTTATATAGTCCCAGCACTTCCAAAACAGAACAGGATGAGTCCGTGGAAGGGTGTCCAATGAATCGGCATACTTGCCGCGAGGAATACGCGAATGCGCAGGATGATGGCGAACAGGAGGAAAACGACCGTAACGCCATTGCTGTCCGGCACATCGTGAATGACGACAGCGGGTGTCTCGCGTATCCAAGCGCAAGCGCAGGATACCGAGAGGACTGCGCTGAAAATGGAGCGGGCCGCCTGTCAGTCCTTTGTCCAAGCACAATAGGTCGGGTTCGACGCCACACTTGTCCAGGGCTAGAAAAGAGTCAATCCTGCCAAAGCCCGCCATTACTTCATCTAAGATGAGATATACGCCATGTTGTAGCACTGGGTCCTTTGTCTGTACCAAGAACCCAGAGTGGGGATGGAAGTCCGGCAATATCAAACATGAAACTATAATCGCACAATTTTTTTTATGGCATCAAAATACTTAGGCGCTATTCTGTATAGGTCATACATTTTAATAGGGAAGGCACGCATGAAGCGGCCAAAAAAGAAGTCAAGGTTTTCAACCGTCCTACTTGGAGGGTGCGGGGCGATATTCCTTTTAACCTTGATTGTCGTTGCTGCCGTGTTTTTCGCCGTATGGAGGAAGTCTAATAAGTATCTGAGCCACTCCGTGATGTTTGAAGCAGAGCGGGCAGTGGCGGCAAACCACGACTTGGAAATTGCCAGCATGGACATGGAAAAGAACACGATGACCATCAGGCACAAAGAAACCGGCGAAACCATGACTCTCAACGCCGAGGACGTAAGGGAGGGCAAATTCAGCTTCCGGAACCATGAAGGCGGAGAAAGCGCAAAAACGGACACAAAAGGCGAAGCCGCCCAAACTGATGCCGACAAGATGGCGGCCCCCTCGGACGCGAAAATGGAATAGCAGCAAAAAAACACGATTTGCATGAAAATCATGGCATAGCAATTCACTACGAAAAGTTGGACTGAGTATGATAATTTATCCAGAATGGAGCAAACCGATCTATGCACTGGCCATCAAAAAAACAATCGCGGCGCTCCATCAATGACTTAGTAGCGCATTGCGGCACCTGCCCTGTCCAAAAGCGGAGCCATGCGCCATGAACATGAAACTGAATCGCTCCGCTTTCCTAGATTTCAATTCTGCAAGAGGTACGCCAAAGATGAACCCGTTCGATGAGCCGGAACCAAGGCCAAAAATTTCCCCCCCCCCGCCAAAAAAGCAAATGGTTATCTATTACACCGTCGGCGTTAGTGCTGCCATGCTGCAAGTGGCGATCATAGCCTCGGCTGCGCTACTGTTGTTCGGAAACACCAGTAGCCCAAGTTCCGCTGAAAGCCAAATTATAGCTGGGACCAAAGCGATTATCGCCTCAAGCCCAAAATATGTGGTGACGGGCACCGATCTCATAGAAGGGAAGATCGAAATAAAAGACCTGAGTTCGGGTAAAATCGCATCTTTCAGTGCGGAGGACATCAAGAATGGCTCTTTGAAATTCGCCAACAGCGGTGGCGAGGAGGTCAGCGTTGAGCCTAGAAAGGCCGAAGCAGTAGCGGTCAGCAAGCCCGTTGGCGTCCCAAACGGCATTATTCTCTACCCAGGTGCCACCCACAGAGTCCTTTCCTATGCCACGTCGGAGGGGCAAGAAGATGGAGACATAGAGCAGATCACCGATGACCCGATACCAAAGGTTTTCGCAACTTTTGAAAGAGTCCTCCTCGCTGAGGGCTATTCCATCACCTCTAAAACCTTATATGAAGACGCTGGCTCCATCGTGTTTGGACACGAGCACCCAAGTCGCATCATAGCGATAGACGCGACGCATGAGGAAGGCCGCACAAAAATCGTCATACAGTACAATTTCAACGCAAAATTGCAGGACGTAGGCGTCTCGGATAATAGGCACTGATGCAGGAAAAATGCCCGCCCTGCACTTGGCGTCACCTGCCCAGCCCCAGCCCCTGCCCCTAACCCCTTGACGATTCCTAGGGAGGCCTCCTAGGCGGGAAAAACGTTTTGTTCAGTGTTAGACGCTTAATCCGCCACTGATTACTGATCACTGAGAATCAATTCCTTTCCCCCTTTTTATTTTAATTTTTATCCCACCTTCAATGCCACCGCTCGCATTGATGACAAAACCAAATCCAGCGGAGCCTGAGGCCTTTATCGCAAGGCTGAGCTCTATCTCGTCGATGAGGAAACCTTTATTTGAGGCCACGGACTCGCCTTCGATGACAGCATCGAAAAAAGAACTCAAAAAGGATTTTAGTTTTTCGGAAAAGTCCTTGGCAGGTACCGAAACCGTTTTTAATTGTTTTGAGGGCAGATCCAATTGTTTTAAAGGCGAATAGAAACCCGCAGGGCCGGCCTCGTCCGTCAGCCTCATCGGGCCAAGCTGATCCACCGTGGGAAGCGCACTCCTGCGCAAGCCTTGCCCGTCATCGGAAACGTCCATGGCGTCATCCTCGTCTGCCAGAGCGATGATTTTTATTTGTTTGTCTTCTGCATCCATGATGAATGCCTCCTTAAAAAAATAGTGGTCAGTGGGAAGGGGCTAGGGGTCTGGGGAGTAGCGAGGGTACGCTCGCATGCGAGTGCGACCGAGCGAATCCCCAGTGAGCATTCGGGAAGCTTTTCCACGCTCCGGCACTGGACGCAACATGCCACAGCGCACTTGTCCCGGGGTCAAGCGGCAAATGCCCTTGCCGCGTCATCATTCGGCGCGATGGGGTTGCAGGGTTGGCAGTTGTTGTTGGGCGCATAGGGGAAGTGGGAAGTCAGGTTTCAGTGGCTAGAGTAAGAATTGAGGCGGCTGTGCCGCGTTGAATGTTTAATGGCGGATTGAATATCCAGTGCAGAACGGGGCGCTGCGGCCGCATGAATGGCCTCCCTCGGAGCCAGCGCCAAAAACACCAAGCGCTGGACGGAGCCATCTACCAAACTTCCGCCCGCTCATCGGAGTCTTCTTCATACATCCGCCCCTGCATAGGGCAGTGAGCGAAGCGAGTACCCAGGGGTCTGGGGAGTAGCGAGGGAGACGCTCGCATGCGAGCGCGACTGAGCGAATCCCCAGGGAGCATTCAGGAAGCTTTTCCAAGACCCGGCGCTGGACGCAACAGGCCGAAGAAAGCTCGTCCAGGGGGCAAGCAGCGCATGACCGCGCTGCGGAGTCCATTCGGCGCGATGGCATTGTCAGGCGCATGGGGTCTGGGGGCACGCGGCTGGGCGGCCCCCGGTTCAGAGGATGCAAGGGTTTCCAAGACCCGGCATTGGACGCAACAGACCGAAGAAAGCTCGTCCCGAGGTCAAGCGGCAAATGCCCTTGCCGCGTCATCATTCGGCGCGATGGGGTTGCAGGGTTGCTGGTTATTGTCAGGAGCATGGGGGTCAGTCAGGTTTCAGTGGCTAGAGTAAGAGCGGCGCAGCCGAATCTATGAGCTTCATAGCGAATGAATAGGGGAGCCGCATCAATGATTTACATCCATTGCTTCCCGCAAAAGTGGGTGTACGGGCGTCTTGTAGGGGTTTACAACGGTAACGCCGCTACATGAGAACCCGTGCTGCATGTCTTGACTGAGCAATATGCCGCATTTGCTTCTAGCCGATACTGCCAGAATGAGGGAGTCCCAGATTTGCAGTTTGTAGGCGGACGCTATTTTGATCGCCTCGATAAAGTCGAGGCATGCGCTTTCTGCAATGTCTATGGCATCCGCTAGAGAAAAAATGGTTTCTTGCACTGTCTTTGTCGGCATTGATGTTTTGCGCGTAAGCACGGCGTACATTTCCCCAAGGCATTGCGCTGGTATCAATTGGTTTTCTGTAGGGATTTTCATCAGGAGGTCAAAGGTGCTGTTTCTAATGTCTTTGGACTCGATCCCTGTGAAATTGACAAGTATGTTTGTGTCAAGCGCGACTTTCATTGCGGGTCTCTTGCATAGATATCTTCCCTTGTCCATTTTTCTATGCCTGTGGATTTTATCTTTGACATGTGGCTGTACAATTTTTCTTCTGCCAGTTTTCTGTCAGGTTTTTGCGGGATGGGGGTGACACTGGCTATTGGCTTGCCCTTAGAAAAGATGGTCACAATGTTCCCATGGCTTATCTCTTCCATTATTTTTGGAAAATTTTTGCTGGCTTGGGATTCGGTCATGGTTATCATGGCACCTCCTGTCTGTTGGCAAGCATGGGTTTCCCGCTTGGCGGAACGGCTTCAATTATCTTAGCATGGCAGTAATTTTAGGCAATGTTTGCGTATTGTGCAAGGCGTTTAGGCATGGATGTGTCGTCATACCAATATGCAACTTTGCCGCAGAAGCGGCACCCGCTGTCCATCGGCCCATCTCTACGTCAACCCTACCGTGCCGATTGGACACGCAGCGTGGTCATGCGCTGCTTGATCCCGGGACGGGCATCTTGCGGCATGGGTGGTGGGAGATGAGTCGCAGCGTTCCATATCCGCTCCCCGCCTAACGGCGGCTCGCTCCACTACACTCGCGCCTCTTAGCCCATTCGGGCCTTCAGAGAGGATGCTCCGAGGCGTGGAACCCACCAGCATGCCCTGCCATACGCCCCATAGCCCTACCGCGCCGAATGGACTCCGCAGCGCGGTCATGCGCTGCTTGACTGCGGGGCGAGCATCTTGCGGCCCACTTCGTCTGGCTCCGGGACTTGGAAAAGCTTCCTGAATGCTCCCTGGGGGATTCGCTACGCTCAATTCCCCCCCAGGCCCCCCGCCTCGCTTTGCTCGGCTCTTCGATAGTCGGGTGGATGCTCGAAGAAGGGCTTCCATCAGCGGGCGGATGCTTGGAAGAAGTCTTCGTTCAGCGGTAGCTCCTATGTTCGGGCAGATGTATGGAGATGGCTCCGATGGGCGCGTAGATGCTTGGGGGCGGCTCCGAGGGAGGTTTTGCATGTTGGAAGATGGCTCCGAAGAAAGGTTTTTTAGGTGGGAACAGCACTCCGTTCAGTGCCAGGCATTTTGGAAGATGGTTTCGGGGGAGGCGTCCGGGCGGGCTGGGTGTCCGCCCGGGGCCTGGCTGTAATTGCAGCGCGGTCAATTTGCGGCTGGCGTCATCAGTACGTCACCCGGGTTGGGACATCCCTATTATAGGTGTCGCCCAGCCCGAGCCTGCCATCGGAATTTCCTCCCCATGCCCACAGGCTGCCATCGGACTTGATGGCGAACGACTGGAATCTGCCGGCCGACACTGCCGCCCAGTCATTGTCCGCGCCCACGCGGGTGGGGGCGCTTCTATTTGCATCGTTGCCAAGGCCGAGCTGGCCGACGCCATTGGCTCCCCACGCCCACAGGCTGCCGTCCGTCTTTATGGCCAGCGAGTGGTCGTTGCCAACCGACACTGCCGCCCAGTCATTGTCCGTGCCCACGCGGGCGTACTGAGAAGAAAATTCCCACAGGCTGCCGTCCGCCTTGATGGCCATCGCGCGGTGCTGGGCAACCGACACTGCCGCCCAGTCATTGTCCGCGCCAATCTTTTCCGGGACGCGCTGCAGGCTGTAAGAAGTTGTCCCTAACATTCCGAAACCCCACTGCCATAGGGTGCCATCATTCTTAATGGCAAGCGTTTTAATTTTACTATTGCCGTTGCCGTACCAAGTCTTGGAGGCAGTAACGTACGCCCAGCCGTCGCCCACCTTGGTGGGCACACTTCGGTCTATTGTGTCGCCTAGCCCTAAGCTGGCGTATTCATTTTTTCCCCAGGCCCACAGGCTGCCGTCCGTCTTGAGTGCCAGCGTGTGCTCGTGCCCTGTCACCACTGCCGCCCAGTCATTGTCCGTGCCCACCCTGGTCTCGTTGTTTACGTATTTTTCGTCGCCTAGCCCAAGCGCACCTGCCTGGCTAACTCCCCACGCCCACAGGCTGCCGTCCGTCTTGATGGCCACGGTGTGTGTGTCGCCAACCGACACTGCTTTCCAGTCGCTGGCCGCACCGAAGCGGGTGGGGAGGACGATGGAGTCGAACGATACGCCCCAATTCCATAATGTGCCGTCCGCCATTATGGCAACCGACTTACCATTTTCTCCGTTTGTATCGAATGCTTTTGCAAACATTTGGGGCCTAACTCTCACGACGCATCCGGCCATTTTGCCGCCGTCGACTGTGGTGACGATTATGGTGGCCGTGCCGGGGGCCACGCACCTCACATATCCCTCATTTCCGTATGGGGGATAGAAGTTGACCGTGGCCACGCCCGTGTCGCTGCTGGACCAAATGACATCTTTGTTGGTTGCGTTGCTGGGCGCCACTGTTGCCCTGATGCGCTCGGTCGATGTTTGATAGGCGGACATGCTGATTGAGGTTTTGTCCAGCGTCACGCCTGTCACAGGCACCCCGGCATTTACCGTCACAGCGCATGTGGCCGTTTTGCCGCCGTCTGCCGTCGCGACGGTGATTGTCGCAGTCCCTCCGGCAACGCCAGTCACCGTGCCGCCGCTGACCGTGGCCACCGAAGCGTTGCTGGTTGACCACGAAACGGCCTTGTTGGTGGCGTTGCTGGGGGCCACCGTAGCCACCAGGGTCTCCGATGCGCCTACGTTTAGGCTTGCCGTTGCCTTGTTGAGGCTGACGCCAGTCACTGCTATGGGCGCAACCGTGACGGCGCATGTGGCCGTCTTGTTGCCGTCCTCTGTCTTAACCGTTATGGTGGCCGTGCCCACCGCGACAGCCGTCACCATGCCGCCGCTGGAAACAGCGGCTATGGCGGCGTTGCTGGTTGACCAGTCAACGTTCTGGTTGGTGGCGTTGCTGGGCTGTATGGTGGGCGCAAGCAGTTCTTGGCCGCCAATTGTGATGCTTGTCGTCGTCTTGTTCAGGCTGACGCCCGTCACGGCCACGCTGGTCGCGGTGACTGTGACGGCGCAGGTGGCGGTCTTGCCGCCATCCTCTGTCCTAACCGTTATGGTGGCGGTGCCGGTGCCTAGCCCCGCGACTTCGCCGCCGTTGGAAACTGCGGCCACGGCAGGGTTGCTGCTTGTCCACGTCACGTTCTGGTTGGTGGCGTTGCCGGGCTGTATGGTCGGCGTAAGCTGCTCGTGTCCGCCCACAAATATGGTGGTGGCAGATTTGTTAAGGCTGACGCCCGTCACCGCCACGGGGGCCGGGGTGACTGTGACGGCGCAGGTGGCCGTCTTGTTGCCGTCCTCTGTCCTCACCGTTATGGTGGCGGTGCCGGCGCCGACGCCAGACACAAGGCCGTTGCTCACTGTGGCTACGGCGCTGTTGCTGCTGGACCACGTCACGTTCTGGTTGGTGGCGTCGCTGGGCTGCACCATTGGGACCAACTGCTCGTGCCCGCCCACTGCAATGGTGGTGGCTGTTTTGTCCAGGGTGACGCCGGTGACGGGCACGTTGGCCGCGTTGACCTTGACTATGCAGGTGGCCGTCTTGTTGCCGTCCTCCGTTGTGACTGTTATGGTTGCCGTGCCGGCGGACACTCCCATCACAAGGCAGGATGAATCGGAGTGATCCTCCCTAATGTTGACCACGGCCTTGTCGCTGCTGGACCAAGTTATGTTCTTGTTGGTGGCGTTGCTGGGCAGGAAGGTGGCATACAGCCATTCGCTGTAGCCCACCGTAAGGCTGGTGGCCGTCTTGTTCAGGCTGACGGCCGTGACGGCTACTGGCGTCACCGTAATGGCGCATGTGGCCGTCTTGCTGCCGTCCTGCGTGGTGGCGGTTATGGTGGCCGCGCCCACGGATATTCCTGTCACCAGGCCGTCGCTGACTGTGGCCACGGAAGTGTTGCTGCTGGTCCAGTCAATGCCCTTGTTTGTGGCGTTGGATGGCGCTATGGTGGCGGTCAGCGTCTCGTAGCCGCCAATGGGCACGCTGGCCGCGGCCTTGTTCAGCGTAACGCCCGCAACAGGCACGGTGGCCACTGGCTGGGCGAAGGCTTTTAGGCAGATGGCATAGGTGGAATACCCCGCCCATGACGCGCCATCCTTGGAGATGAATCCGGTGTTCGCCGGCACTGTCCCCACATCGGAGACAGATATCGGATAGTCGTAGCCGTTTTCGGTCAGCTTGACTACGGCCGCGAATTTTTGGCCGCTGGACACCGGCACGGGCCTGTCCAACTTGATGCGGTGGTAGCCGGGCAGGCCCAGCGTGCCCACTTGGGGGCCAAGGGCAACGGTGCCGGTGGACGGGGCGCCCGTGACGCCGGTCCTGATGGTTATTTCGTACTGCGCGTTTGCGGTGTTTGAATAAAAGGCGACTTCGGTAAGGTTTTCGCTGCCGGCGGCTGCAAAGACGTTGGAGAACCAAGCCGTGTTTGAATTATAACCTGTGGCTTTGGTTCTCCCAAGCAAGTCGGTCTGGTAAGTTTTCGCGCTGACGTCCTCTTTGGCCAGGCTGCCCACAAACGCGGCCACATTATAGATGCCTGTGTCGTACGACATGTAGAAGTAGCCGCCGTCGCCCCACCAAGTACCCCAACTGTTGCGGACTATCCAGGCGCCGTTGCTGGTTGGCTGGTTGCCCACAGGGAAATTGGCCCTGGGATAGTTGTCGTCCCAGCCCACTATGTTGACGGCGTGGTTGAAATCCAGCCCTGTGTTCCTGAATGCGTTGGTGTCGTAATTGTAGTAATAGTTGGTTTGTTTCATGCCGTACGCAATCCACACGGCCCCGTGGGTCTGCACCAGGCCCTTGACTGTGTCGCGGTCGATAGTCTTGAACGTGTACACGTTTTTGAGGGCGGCGGTGCTGGTGGCCGTTGCGTTGGGGGGGATGGGTCCATCGTAAGGCGCGCTGCTCTCGTTGACGGGGCCGCCCTGGAGTTGGCCCCGCGCCATGATCGCGGCCGCCTGGCTGTCCCAGCCTCCTTTGTCGAATGCCTTCGCGCCAAGCGCCGTCACGCCAAAAATGGGCAGGCCGCTGAGTGGGTTGTAGGTGTAGTAGGACAGGTGCCATTCAGAAAAGTCGGTGTCTTGCCCCGTGGTCTTCTTGATGTTTGACTCTAGGGAGGCAATGGAAGAATGCGCCCAGCAGGTGCCATAATAGCCCTGGTCGCGCACGGGGGTGAGGGCGCCCTGCTGGCGCAGGTCGTACTTGGCGGGGTAGGAGGCCTTGACGAGGGGGGCGCCCATGGGCTGGGAATCGGCGCCGACTATCGGGGCCGAGGCGCCGTCTATGGACTGCAACTCGAAGGGCGAGGGTATGAAGCTCAGGCGCGGGTCCCTCTCCTCGACGGGCAGGCCGTCCTTGATGCGCTGCTCCCTTTCGGCCTCATCGGCCAGCCACTTCAGGTAGTCGGGGTTGGTGGGCGCCGGCTCCACCACTGTAACAGGGCAGGTTGCCGATTGGCCCCCCTCCTGGCTGGTGGCCGTAATGTCGGCCGTGCCGATGGAGACGGCGGTCACCGCGCCGTTGCTCACGGTGGCCACGGACGTGTTGCTGCTGGCCCACGTCACGGCCTTGTTTGCCGTAAGGGTCTCTGTGCCGCCGACATCGAGCGCCAGCGCCTCTTTGCTGAGGGCCAGCGCCGCAGGGGGCGTCTTGTCGCTCTTGCCTGTGCAAGAGACCAAGGTGATGAGCAGCGCCAATAGGGCTGAAGTGAGGGAGAGGAGGGTTTTTCTCATTTGTGGGATCCTATAAAAAAATGGTCAGTGGTCAGGGATTAGGGGGTAGGGTAAGAGTTGAGGCGGCTGCGCCGCAATGATGTTTATGGCGGATTGGGCATTGAGCAATGTAATGAGGCGTTGCTCCCGCTTGAATCGCCAACCTCGGAGCCATTGCTCAAAACGCCATGCGCTGGACGAAGCATTGTCCCCGCATGGGAGGCCCATCTCGGAGCCATCCCCCACGCGATATCGCGGCCATCGGAGTCGCCGGGGGGGCGCGTAAGCGACCAACGCTGGAAGGGAGGACTCCCCCCGCAGAGCATTCGGAAGGGTTCCATGCCCCGGCAGTGGATGAAGCAAGTTGCCAGGCGCGATGTCCCGAGCGCAAAAGGTAAGAGCCGGGCGAATGACCTCGCCGCGTGTCCATTCGGCACGATGAAGAGTTCCATGACCCGGCGCAAGGCGAACCAAGTTCACAGGACGCGAACCCCGCGCCAGCAGCACTTGTGCGGCAAAAATGGATGATGCCATCGCGTTTCCGCCGTGCCCAGGCGAAAACGCGATGGCTGGCCTGCGATGAACTTGGCGAGTAAGATGCTTGAAATATTGGATTTAGCGGCCATCACATTCTTATTTGCGGGCAGATGGTTTCGTGGACATGCGTGGAATCCGTGGACTTGTAGGACTCTGGCCCAATTCAAAGGGAGTCCAGCTCCAGCAGCTTTGCGGCAGTGCCGCTAGGCGAGATGCAATGCAGGGCATTAAATTACTGTAATAAAAAGAGTTATGCGCTTTTAGGAAAGCCTGAAAAAAGATTGCGAAAAGATATTGTTTTGTGTAAAATTTTTCTTTTGGAATTGCCGCATGGCCGCACCCACTGAACA